>Ga0105047_10002458_pt1 | contig 33025 bp, 22 predicted proteins | sample MAT04_FD_78384 | JGI IMG/M metagenome (GOLD analysis project Ga0105047, IMG submission 78384) | Freshwater microbial communities from Lake Fryxell liftoff mats and glacier meltwater in Antarctica - MAT-04 (megahit assembly) | ecosystem: Environmental > Aquatic > Freshwater > Ice > Liftoff... | reverse complement strand
CCACGGGCTCCCGCCCGTAACTCCGACATGCTCCAAGCCCCCGGTTTCAGCCGGGGGTCTATACCCGACTCCCTGTACGGCCGCCCCACCCTGGGCATCTGCATGATGCGCGCAGATTCTGTTCCTGCTCTGGCAAAGCGCGCGATTCACAGAAAATCCGTCCTACTTCTTATCCGAGGCCGGTTGAGCGGGCTTTGCAGGCTCAGCGGTGGGCTTGGGCGCTTCGGCGGCCGCTGGCTTGAGCACGCGGCCGCCAGTGCGGACGGCCTCGATCGTCCGGCCGCCCTGAGCGCTGGCGGGCAGGCGCTCGTGGTAGGTGTGGCAGAGCACGCAGTCGTGCGGGGCTTCGCTCCCGCTGGGCGTGGCGGCGTCGGCGTGGCACATGCGGCAGGAGGCGATGCTCGGCAGCATGATGGCCGAGGTGTCGTTGCTCGTCGTCGCCTGCTGGTGGCAATCGATGCAGCTCACCATCGCGTGGGCGCTATGGCTAAAGAAGGACTTGGTCAGCCACACCACGGGGATCTTCTGCGTGCTGACGACGAAGCGTTCGGGCTTGTCGCTGGGGCCGTCTTGGATGTTGACGTGGCAATAGGCGCAGTTGTTCTTGCTGGCGCTGAGCGCGGCGGTGCCGAGTTCCTTGAGCTTGACCTGCAGCTCGGCGACATCCGCGACTTCGGGGAACGTGGCCGACGCCGCAAGGGCCGCGGGGGCCGAGGCCGCGCCGCCGCGACGGCGACCGCCGCCGCTTTCTTCTGTTTTGGGCGCGTCGGCTGCCGGTTCGGCGGGCTTGGCCTCGGCGGGGGCATCGGCTGCCGCGCCGCGACGGCGCCGGCCGCCGCCTTCGTCGGGCTTGGGAGCATCGGCCGCCCCCGGTTCGATCACCGGCTTGGGCTTGAACTGCGGCGGGCTTGACGCGATCCACTGCGCCAGCTTGCGGTCGATGACCAAGGCGAGGTCGTCGCTGGAGCCGTGCGGTAACCGCTCGGGGTTGACCATCTTGGCGGCGGTCGTGCCGGTGAGGGGGGCGGTCTTGACATCGAGCTTATTACCGGAGGCACCGACGATGCCGACCTGGTCGATGTGGCAATCCACACAATGCGTCTCGAAATCGATCGGCTTCATATACCGGCCGGCGTCGTCGGACTCGTGGCAATAGGTACACGACATCGCCAGCAGTTCTTCGCCCTCGGCCGTCTTCCCACGCACCTCGATGTGCGTTAGCCGGCCCGTGTCGCGGCCCGCGGGTGACTTGCCTTCCTTGATCAACTTGAGCGCTTCGCGGATGGTGGTTTTGTCGACGCCGTTGTGCCGCGCGTGGCCGAAGCTGTAGGGCGTGGTGTCCTTCCGACCATCGCGCAGCACGGCCCACTCGGGGTGCCCCGCCGGGTCGCTGAACGAATAGACGCTGTTAGCCAGTTTGCCCGGCAGCGGCGGGTCGGTCTTGGGGCTTCGATCGGGCATGGCCCACGACGCCAACAGCATCGGGGCCGCGACGGCCGCGCCTACGAGCAGGATGATGAGGGGAGCCTTCATGGCCGGCCTCCTGATTGCGGAGTGAGGACCAGCTTGGCCCCGCCCGTGGCCGCCGCCGCCGAAGCGGGGGCTTTGCCGGGGGAGTAGCCGTCGTTCTGCAGATCGGCGTGGCACTGGACGCAGGCCTTGTCGGGCACGGTGCGGATGTCGAAATCGCGGCCCTTGTGCTCGGAGTGGCACATGGCGCAGCTGGACGACATCACCACGGGCTCGGCGATGCCGGTGATCTTGCGGGGCGGGCCGTTGTAGAGTCCCTGGTGCGGGTGGTGCGTCGCGCTGGTGGTCTCGTGACAGCTCAGGCAGGCCTCGTCCTGGACGGGCATCCAGAAGCCGATGGTCTTGCTGTCGCCGGGCGAAGTCTGGTGGCAGGCCAGGCAGTTGTCGCCGAACATCGCGTGCGGGCGGCTGATCGTGCCCGAGGAATAAACGCTGTGGGCGTAGAGACCTTCGACGCGCCCCAGCAGCTCTGTCCCGGCTCCGGCGATGAGGATCGCCCCGCCGACCGCCAGCGAGAGGAGCCACGTCACCGTCCCGGGCCAATGCCGCTTGCGGACATACGTCAGGTTGATTCGCTCGGAAATCGGGCGTGTTTCAGGCATGGCAATAACCCCCGGGCGGGGTGGTGGCTGGAGTCAACAGATTTACTTCGCACCCCAGTAACGCAGGGCGAAGACGGCGTGAACGGCAACCGCAACGATAAACCCCCAAGACAGCGGGACATGGAAGATTAGCCAGCCGTGCAGCGCCTTCATCCAGCGGCGCTGGATCAGAAGCTGCCGACGGCGGGCCGCGAGCTCTTCCAAGTCATCAACCCCCTGGTGCGTGTGGAGAGGCACCTGGGCCTTGAGGGCGGCGAAGATCGACACAGCGAGCGTGGGGTTTTCGAGTGGCGAGTGACCCTCGCCGGCCCAGAACGCCCGGCCGGTCTCAAGGTAGAACTGCCTCACCGGCTCGCCGCCCATGGGCGGGCCGATCTTGGGGGCGGCGGGCGCGGCGGGCTTGGCCGGCACGACGGGGGCCGGGGCCGCGGGCTTGGGCGGGACAGCCGTGGCCACTGCGGTGGAAGTCGCAGGTGCTGCGGCGGCGGCGACGGGAGCGGCCGCAGGGGCCACAGCGGCCGCGGGAGTCGGCGGATTGGGCGCGACGGGCGCGGCAGCCGCGACGGGTGCCGCCGGCGCGGCCGGGGCCGCGACGACTGCGGGCATCACCGGAGCCGGCTTGTCCAGGCTTCCTGCGTATTGAATGACCGTCTTCTCGGCCTGTGCAGAGCAGTCAGCAATCATTTCCTTGACCTGCTGCGCCGGGCTCTCAGGGTTCATGCTTGGCAGCGGCCTCAGCGAGTGCAAGAGCACGCGCGGGATCGACTGCTGGATGAAGATCCCCACCAGGCCACTGACCGTCACGAGGATCAGCATCACCCAGAGCGCCGCCGTGAACGGCCCGCCCAGCGCGAACGCCGCGTGGAGCGCCACGAGAACGACGATGAGCAACCCGAGCCAAACGTGGGCTCGCAGCCAGGTCTGGGCCCGGCCCAGGCGCCAGTGCGGCACCCGCCGCTTGAGGCCCAGCGCCGCGCAAAAGAGCATGATCCCGTAGGCGATGATGCCCAGCGTGAGCCCGACGGCCGTGGAGCCGCTGGGCCCGGTCAGGTGGCGCGGAGCGTCGACGAAGTAAACGACCGTCGCCGCCACGGCTAGGAGCGAGGTCGCCACGATCCACGGTCGTTGTTTGGCATCAAGCAGCATGGGAAGTGGGTGGCAAGAGGCTTGGGGCTGAAGATTGACCGCGAATCCGGGGTCGGTATCGGTGGCCGACAGAGCTTACCTCGCGGAGACCGACAACTGGAAGAACTGGCGGGCATCGACGCGGAACGCCGCGTCGTGCGGGCAGGCGTAGACGCATGCCGGGCCCTGGGGCAGGCTGGAGCATTGATCGCAGACCACGGCCTTCTCCTCGCGATCCTCGGCACCGCGTTCCTTGGCTTTGGCGTCGCGGATTTCGAGGCCCGCGAAATCTGACCGGTCGTGCATCTGGATCGAGTTGTACGGGCACTGCTTGGCGCAGATCCCGCAGCCGATGCACCAATCCTCGATCAGCATGTTGAGGTCTTTGGTGCGGCGGATGCTCCCCACCGGACAACCGATCATGCAGACGGGATCGAGGCACATTCGGCAGCGCGACGGCACCAGATACTTGTCGTGCCGCGGGCCCTCGCGCACCAGCCGCGTGACGCCGTCGTCGTGAGATTCCACGCACGCCTGCACGCACTGATCGCAGCGAGTGCACTTTTCCAGGTCGATCAGCAGCAGGCCCTGGCCCTGCAAGAGCCCCAAGTCCTCGACGTTCCGGGGGACCTGCGAATAAAACCCGCCGGTACGGACGGCCGACTCGGTCGCGTCCGTCCGGCTCTTGGCGAGCGTCTCCAAACGGGCCTTCACCGCGGGGTACTCGTTCACCAGCCAGGCGAACTCGGTCTGTTTGATCTTCACCAGTTCGACGCGCGACGGCTTGGCCTTATACCCCACGCGGGCGGTGCCCGTGACAGATTTGGGATGGTCGTAGGCCGTGCAGGTGGTCGAGCGGGTGGTATTGTGGAGCAGGCCCAGCTCGCCGAAGCAATCGCCCTTGGTCATGTAGGCGAGTGTGAGTTCGCCGCCGGGGAGGGCCTTGGAGACGCGGACCTGCCCGAGGCGGATGATGAACATCGCGTCGGCGAGGTCTTTCTCCTTGATGATGACCTGTCCGGGCTCGACGGTTACGAACTCGCAGGTGGTGCGGAGCCGCTCGATGGCGGCTTCGGGCAGTCCGTCGAAGATCGCGACGTTGCGGAGGTGATTGGCCAGGGCCCGGTCGCGGTACTTCTCGTCGGTCTTGGCCTTGAAGGTCTTGGAGGCCAGCAGCTTTTCGTACATCGGGCGGAGGATCTCGAGCAGCACGCAGTTTGTCCGGGCCGTCACCGTCGCGGAGCGCGGGGCCCGCGAGAGGCAGCTCATCTCGCCGAACATCTCGCCGGGCTTGAGCGTCGCGGCGAGCTTGCCATAGGACAGGTCGACCGACGCGTCGATGGGCACCAGGGCCGAGGCGACGCGGGCCTGCCAGCCGGAAAGGCGGCGCTGGCCCAGGAACCCGCCGATCGCCGCCAGGAAGCCGCCCTTGGTCTGCTTGGCGCTGGCGACGGAACTCTTGATCGAGATATCCACTTCGCCCTCGGCAATGTAGAACGCCGTCGTCCCACCCTCGCCCTCTCTACAGATCACCTCGCCCGTGCGGAACTTCCGCCTCGCCACCGTGCCCGGCAACATCAATAGCGTCGACTCGGCGATGTCCGCGAAGATGTCGGTCTTCTTCAGCTCGCTGATTTCTGCCGGGTCGTCGAGCGTCTCGGTCTCGCCCTCGTCGCCTTCAACGAAGTCGGTGATGACCGTGATGATCTTCTGCTTGGGCGGCGCGGCCGGGGGCTTGACTGTCGCCGCGGCGACCGCACCACCGGCAGGGGCACCAGCACCCGCGACGGGCAGCGTCGCAGCAGCCGCGGAGTTTGCGGCCGGAGTTCCTGGAGCGGCGGGCGGCACGGGTCCAGAACCAGCAGGAGGCGTCGGGGGTGGGGGAGTCGGTTCAGCCATTTCACGTCTCCGATGTGCGCGGCGTCTGCTCACACCAGCTCAAATCGCGCTCCGGCGGCACAAACTCCACCCCATTAAGGTGGACGGTACCCCGACATCACCTTGTCAAGCTACACGCCCCACGCCAGGCTTGCAACAGGTCCCGGCGACCTTTTTGCCATCGGCCCAAGAACTACCCAACTCGGGTAGGCCGCACAACCATTGTTGACGCGGCGCTCAAAATACGGTCAGATAGTCATGCGGGCATGAATCCAAGACCGCGCCCCGGCGAAAACCGCCGGAGCGCGGCAGCGAACTCAAGGAGCCTCTGATGGGCAGCACTTCTCGCAACGGGTCGATCTGGGCAATGACGTGGCTGGCTGGTTCGGCACTCTCGGCGACCCTGCTCGCGAGCGCGGCCATCCTCGCTGGCGCTGGCTCACCCGCCCCATCTATCGAAGCCGACGGCTCAGGCCCGAAAGTTCACCCGACGTTTCTGTACAACGGCAACGGCTCGTGTACGGGTGCCTCATGCCACAGCGGGGAGGCCAAGAAGCAGTCGGGCCAGATGATCGGCGACGAGAACTCCATCTTCGACGAGAAAGACCCGCACGCCAATGCGTTCAAGTCTCTGAGCAACGCTCAGAGCAAGAAGATCGCCGCGACGCTCAAGATCGAGGACGCCACCAAGAGCGCGCGCTGCATCTCGTGCCACGCCATGCCCGCCCCCGAGAAGCAGCGCGGGCTCAAGTTCAAGGACTTCGCCACCAACGCCGTCGGCTGCGAGAGCTGCCACGGTCCCAGCGAGAAGTGGCTGGAAGCCCATGTGAAGGCCGGCTGGACCGACGAGCAGCGCAAGAACGGTTCCACCGCCATGTTCGAGAAGTTCGGGATGCACGACACGCGCGACCTCGAAGTCCGGGCCAGCATGTGCGTAACGTGCCACTTGCAGATCGACAAGGACTTGGTCGACGCGGGCCACCCAGCCCTGAAGTTCGAGCTGTACAGCTACAGCAACTACGAGTTCAAAGAGAAGTTCCAGACCCACTGGGATGAGCAGACCGAGCCCGGCCACACCGCCAAGATGTGGGCCGTGGGTCAGGCCGTGGCTTCCGCCGCCGCCGACGCTCAGGCCGCCAACTGGAAGGCCAAGGGGTGGGATACCAAGGACGCCGACGCTCTGTCGAAGGTCTTTGCGGCGGGCAAGGAAGTCGCCGTCGCGTCTTTCGGTGCGGGCGACGCCAACGGGCTTAACAAGGCCGCGTATCCCAAGGACAAGGTCATCGCCGCGGTAAACGCGTACCTGGCCAAGGCCGACGCGTTCAAGGCGGGCGCTGATAACAAGCTCAACCGCGACATCATCGCCTCGGGAATCGAGGCTCTGGTGACGGGCGCGAGCGAGAAGGAACTGCCCGACGCGTTCCTTGACGCCGCCGAGAAGGCCCACAAGGCCGAGGGCGACGAGTGGACCGCGGCCCTCAAGGCCATGGCCGGCTTCGCCAAGTAATCGCGATCGGTCGATACATCATCAATCGCCACAAGCGGGCGGGCCAACAGGCCCGCCCGCTTTCATTGGTGGCACAGAAACGGAATTCCGTCCGGATCAACACCGAGGCCGCGGAAATCGGGCTCAATCCGGCTGATTCGCCGGAACTTCCATCTCACGATCTAACTCTTCGAGCAATCCCTCGGGCGTTTGGCCGTCGAGCCGCCGCCTTCGCTCAAGAAGCTGGTCATCGAGCCGATCGACGATGTACCTGGCGATCAGCCGCGCAAACTCGCGGTCTTGCAGATACGCGGCGACGTGCCCACCGATGGGCGTGATCAAGAGCGTCGCCGGCACACCCGCGTCGATGGCGTGATGATGCAGCGAGTGCGCGTGGGCGACGTCGATCACGTCGTCATCTTGCGCGTGCGTGATGAGCAGCGGCGTGGTGCCGAGTCGTCGCACGAGTGTCCGCGGGCCTGGGCCGTCGACACCGCCGAAGATAAGCCCGAACACGGGAATGAAGCTGTTGGCGGCCTCGTTCCAACTGGAGAACGCCGCGGAAGAGACGACCGCGCGCACGGGCCGGCCTTGCTCGACCGCGTGGGCCCCAGCGGCCATGGCGAAGACCCCGCCCAGACTGTGGCCATAAAGCACCACACGCTCGGGGTCCACATCGGGCCGGGAACGCACAAAGTCGAGCGCGGCTTCCGCGTCGGCGATCAATGCGGGGTTGCTCAGCGGTGCTTTGTCGGATCGGCCGGATCCTCGGTAATCAAACTGGAAAACGCGGAAACCGGCGTCGCGGAGCAAATACGCCATGTTCGAGTCGGCATGATCGTAAGCCCCGTGGAAGAACACGATCGTCGCGCCAGCGGCCGACGGCGGCAAGACGGCGGGCCTGGGCCCCAACTCCCGCCGAAGGCCAGCGGGATAGAAGCGGCCTTCGAGGTTCACGCCGTCGCCGCTTTGAAACCAAACCACCTCGACGCCTTCGGGCACAACATCGCTACCGCGGCCTGTGGGGATGAAGCTGGCACCCAAGCAGCCCGATAGCACGGCGGCCGCGGCCAGCCCAGAGAGGACTGAGATGAATCGCGTCGCGCGGCCACCTCGACAGAACCGCGACCGTCTCACGGAGCGACGCCCGGCACGATGTTCGGGATGCCCGCGCCCGGGTTACGCGGGAACTTGATATAGGGCAGGCGGACATTGGGGCGGACGACGAGCTGGTCGGAGGTGCGGACGCTCCCGAACTGCCGGAAGCCAAAGGAGCCAGCTTGGGAGATGGCGTCATCCTGCTCGATGCCGTCGCCGGAGACGCCGACGCCGCCGACGAGGACGCCGCTCTTATAGAGCGGGACGGCGCCGGGGAAGATCTGCAGGCCGTTGGCGACGGTGCGGCCGGGGAGCCCGCCCATGGCTTCGGTGACGTCGGGATCGCCGGTGGTGGAGCGGGAGGGGACGCCCACGAGCGGGGCCGAGTTGCCCAGCGTGCCCGTCAGCGGGTTGGTCGTAGCCCGGTCGAGGCGGCGGGTTTCGAAGGCGACGAGGCTATTGGCTTCGCTGTCGGCGTTGAAGGTCAGTAGGAAGCGGGCGAGATTTCCGAGCACGAGGTCTAGCTGGATGCCGGTGTTGAACTGGGAGAAGACGTTGACGGGGCTTCCGGCCCCGGCGAGGGGGCCGAAGGCGCTGAGGGGCCCGACGATGCCGCTGGGGATGCCGTCGGGGAGCCTGGGGCGGGCAATGAACCCGATGGCGCGGTTGGAGAAGGCCACGGAGCCGTCGATCGGCACCAACGCACCGATCATCGCGTCGCGGTACTTGCGCAGATAGAAGTTGGAGATGTTGTAACCGGCGGCCTGGAGCAGGTCCTCACGTGAGTTGAGGAGGACGTCGCCGATGCTGGTGCGGATCGTGGGCACGGTCTGGGATTGACGGCTGAAGAGGACGACCGAGCGGGCCTTCTGGACGCATACGTCAAAGCCGAATATGGGCGCGTCCTCGGAGCGATAGATGCCCAGGAGGTTGCCGTCGACATCGACCACGGAGACGTTGACGCGGCAGAACTGCGGGTTGTCACGCCGGATCATGGCGCGGAGGGCGTTGTTCTGGGCGTGGGCCTGGCTGAGGATGGTCTGGACATCGCCAGCGGTGAGCAGCTGACCGTTGACCACGGCCCCGGCGATCGGCGCGATGACGCCCGTTCCGGCGTTGCGGAAGGCGGTGACCGATTCGCCGTTGGCGATGACGCCCGTGGCCCCGGGCAGGACGAGATTCCCCGGCCCGCTGGTGGCCGGGAGGATGGTCGAGGCGAACATCGAGGTGGCGTTGCCGGTGAGGAATGGCGGGCCGCCTGCGGGGAGCAGGACAGTGAGCCGACCAGCACCGATTTCACCCGCGACCGTCACGACGGGCGCGGCGGCGGCGAAGGGCCCGGTGAAGGTGTAGGGCAAGCGGATGCCGTTGATGAGGATGGCGCTGGCCCAGATGTTGGGAATGGGCGAGAAACCGGCCTGGCCGGCGAGGGCGATGGTCTCTTCGATGCTGGGCGTGCCGTTGGGGCGGAAGGTATCGACGCGGTACTTGCCGATCTCGCCGACGGGAACGGTGGCCAGGTTGGGGACGCCGGTCTCGATGCCGATGCCGCCGACGCACTGGTTATTCTTGTAGAGGGGCAGGCCGCCCGAGTCGGCCGAGAGGCCAAGCGGTAGCCGCATGATGTCGCTGGTGGGGAGCGAGGAGAGCTGCACGCCAAAGAGCGGGCCGGAGGCTTGGTTGGTGACGCCGGGCGGGAAGTTCGGGTAGATGATGTACGCGGCGGTGCGGGTGGAGAAGGCGTTGCCGCGCGTCGAGAGGAAGGCGGCGGTGCCGGCCTTGGTGATCGCGGTGATCGAGGTGGGGATGTAGAGCCCGATCGCAGGGACGTTGATCCCGGTAAGGGCGACGTTGGAGCGTTCGAGCCCGCCGAAGCCGCCCATCTCGGCCCCGACGACGGAGAAGTTGGGGAGCGGGCGGGTGTTGTTGATCATCCGCACACAGGCAAGCGTCACGCCCTGGCGATCCACCACCGAGATCGTGACGTTGACATTGAGCGCGTTGGCACGGTCGATCGCCCGCCGGACGATGATGTCAACCTCGGCGGGAGTCAACGTGGGCAACTGCCCCAACGCCGATCCGGCCGCGACAAGCAATCCAGCGAGCGAACCCCAGAACGAGCCTTTGGTCTTGAACATGATCAGAGCCTCCGCGCAGACGGTGAGCGTGAGCACCGGCGATACCACATGGTGACACTTTTTTGCTCGACTGTCCAGCCCTCACGCGAGCGATCGTGTTATGGGCAATACCGACCCTTTTCGTGGGGGTCGGCAAAAACGGCCTGTCGGAAGTTAGGCCGGACTTGGTTGCGGAGCCCCCGTCGCAACAGTTGAGACTGATTCGCGAGCCACTGGGCTTGCGTCTGGGGTTCGATTTGAGGTAGATTCACCCGATTGACCGGGCTCTCCGGTTTGGTTGAGGGGCTGCTTTATGAAGACGCCAGTCAAGTTCCTTCGGCCGAGTTCCTCGGCACACGCGGCGATTCTGTTGGCTTTGGCAGGCGGGAGCGTCGCGTTGCCCCGCGCGGACGCCGCCGCGCCGCGCGATCCGTGGGTGCTGACGCTGCAGCCGGATGAAGAAGGATCGCGCCGCCGACGCCCGGCCGCCCCCGCAGCCCCCGCCGCCGACGCCAAGCCCGCCGAGGGTGCCGCAGACAAAGCGGCCGAGCCCGTCGGCGTGCCCAACCCCGGCCCCACCGACACGCTCGGTTTCGCCGGCGAGTCGTTCGATTTGCCGATGCGAGTGCTGCTTCCAAAGGAATCGATCGCGTCGCCCGATCGCTGGCGCATCGGCTGGCCATCCTGGGACCGCTACGGGCGGCACGCCAAGCTCGACCCCATCTTCATGAACGCCGACGGCGGCGACAGCCCCTACACGCTGGGCTCGCCCTGGAATCCGTACGACCGCAACATCCTCAAAGGCGACTATCCGATCTTCGGCGACAGCTGGTTCTTCAACTTCACAGGCGTCAGCGACACCTTCTTCCAGTTCCGCAAGAACCCCACGCCCTCGGGGGCCGCGTCCCAGTTCCCCAACTCGCTCGACTTCTTCCGCGATGGCAAGCAGTTCTCCGTCAACCAGAACTTCTTTCTCAACTTCGACCTCATCAAGGGCTACACGGCCTTCCGGCCCATTGACCTCTTGTTTCGTGTCACCCCGGCGTTCAACATCAACTATGCCGAGATTCGCGAGCAGGGCGGGGTCAACGTCGCGCCCAACTTTGGCACGACCCGCCGCGACGATTTTCAGACCCTCCAGGAGGCCTTCGCCGAGATCCACCTGGCCGATCTGAGCGAGTGGTTCGACATCCTCAGCGTCAAGGTGGGCCGACAGCTCTTCGTCTCCGACTTTCGCGGGTTCATCTTCAACGACATCACCGACGGCGGGCGGCTCACCGCCAACTTCCTGGCCAATCGCGTCCAGGCGAACGTCGCCTTCTTCAACCAGACGGAAAAAGACACCAACAGCGGCCTGAGCGAGCTCAACTGGCGCGACCAGCAGGTGTTCATCGCCAACGCCTTCGTTCAGGATTTCATCTGGCTCGGCTACACGCTCCAAGGCTCGCTCCACTGGAACAACGACAACTCCAACGAACGCTTCGACACCAACGGCTTCCTCGTCCGCCCCGACCCGGTCGGCAGCGCCCAGCTCCGCGACCTCGATGCGTACTACGTCGGCTTCGCCGGCGACGGACACATCGGCCGCATGAACATCAACCACGCCTTCTACTACGCCTTCGGCGAGGACAAGCTCAACCCCATCGCTGGCCGCAAGACCGACATCAGCGCCTTCCTGGGCGCTATCGAGCTCTCCTACGACCTCGACTGGCTCCGCCCCAAGGTCTCGTTCCTCTATGCCAGTGGCGATCGGGACCCGGAGGACGATCGGGCCGAGGGCTTCGACGGCATCTTCGACGATCCAAACTTCGCCGGTGGCCCGGGCTCCTTCTATCAGAACCAGGGCCTGCGGGTCTTCGGCGTCGGGCTCAACCAGGGCCGGTCTTTCTTTTCGTCGCTGAAGTCGAGCAAGGCAGAGGGTCAGGCCAACTTCGTAAACCCCGGAACCATGCTGGTCAACCTGGGCCTCGACGCCGAGATCACCCCCAAGATCCGCACTAGCACCAATGTCAACTACCTGTGGTTCGCCGACACGGCGAGTCTCGAGTTTTTGCTCAACCAGCCGGGCATCTCCGACCGCATGGGCGTCGAGGTCAACCAGACCGTGCAGTGGCGCCCGTTCCTAAACAACAACATCATCTTCACCGCGGGCGGCTCGGTCTTCTTCCCGCAGCCGGGCTTTAATGCCATCTACGGCGACAACAAGACCCTCTGGCAAATCTTCACCGGCATAACGCTCACGTACTGATCGCACGCAGTCCGAATCTCCGCACAGAGTCATCCTGCCGACGCCCGCGAGGGCCGGCGACAGATAGCCGTTTGAGAGGTGTTGAATGCACGACACGAAGACTTCCTACCGCCGTGGCCGTAACGCACTGCTGGCCTTCCTCGCAGCCGGGGCGGCCGCCCTGTTCATCGCCGCCTGCGAGCACGATTACAACTGGCGCGGCAGCCACGCCCCCAAGGGCAAAGAGCTCCAAGAGATGTCCGACCCCGAGTCGGCCCGGGCCATGCTCCTGGCACGGATGTCGCCCGCCGCCCCGCCCGCGGGCGCTTACTCAGGCATCGAGGGCGTCAAGAGCCAGGACGTGGCCAACCTCAAGAGCAAGGGGTGCATCTCCTGCCACGGACTGACCGACTATCCGACGATGCACGAGGCCTCGACGGTCATCATCTCGTGCATCGATTGCCACGGCGGCAACGGCGAAGTGATGTCGACCATGGCCGCCGCGGGCCGGCCCGGCAAGCTCGGCGAACCCATCGAGGACGAGGACTATCTCGCCGCGATGCAGAAGGCCCACGTCCAACCTTCCAACCCCGCGGCCTGGTACGGCGCGCACCTCAACGAAGGCACCCGCAAGTTCGGGCACCACGCCGAGGAAGACCCTACCAAGCTCCACGGCTCCAGAACCCCCGAGGGCGTGTACACCGCCCTGCTGGCCGAGACGCCCGAGTTTGTCCGCTTCATCAACCCGGGCGACCTGCGGGCCGCCGAGTTCGCCTGTGCCTCGTGCCACGGCGACAAGTTCGGCGACCACATTGATCGCGTCCGCCACTCCATGATGAACCACGGCGCCCAGCTCTGGGGCGCTGTGCTCTATAACAACGGTGCCATCCCCAACAAGATCCCCCGCTTCGGCGAAGGATACAACGAGTTCGGCATCGCGCAGCGGCTTCAGGGTGTGGCCCTGGCGGCCAAGAATGAGGGCGACCCGCAGTGGCGCTCCGCCACGCGCGAAGAAGTGGCCAAGAAGGGCGTGCTCGACTTCCTCGACCCGCTGCCGCACTGGAACATCACCCAGCCTGGCAACATCCTCCGCGTCTTTGAACGCGGCCAGCGCTTGCTCAACCCCGAGATCGGGCTCCCCAACCCCCTGGTCGAGCCGGGCAAGGCCGACAAGCAGCTCTCGCCGCGCGGCCTGGGTACCGCCCTCCGCGTTGACCCGGTTTTCATCGGCATGCAGAAGACCCGCCTGCTCGACCCGATCCTCTCCATGACCGGCACCAACGACCACCCCGGCGACTATCGCCATTCGGGCTGCACGGCGTGCCACGTCATATACGCCAACGACCGACAGAACTATGCCTCCGACAAGGCCTTTGCGAACACCGACCGATGGGCCAAGTACGGGAACGAAGGCAAATCCGCCACCATCGACCCGACGATCCCCAAGGACCGCTCGGGCCACCCCATCAAGCACCTCTTGACCAGCGCCATCCCCAATAGCCAGTGCGTGGTCTGCCACATGCACCCCGGCACTCAGTACGCCAACAACTACCTGGGCTATATGTGGTGGGACAACGAATCCGACGGCGAGTTCATGTATCCCAGCACGAGCCGCAAGCCTACGGCTGAGCAGGAGTGGTACGCCCAGCGCCGCAACCCCGAGGGCTCGAGCCTGCACGGTCTGTGGGCTGATCTCTATCCCGACGCCAAGAACCACAAGGGCCAGGTCGCCGGCGCGAACTTCCTGCAGCGCGTGGGCGAGCCACGCAAGGGCGACGGTTCCACGACCAACGACCAGCTCGAGCACAACCAGTTCGCCGACTTCCATGGGCACGGCTGGATGTTTCGCGCCATCTTTAAGAAAGATCGCCACGGCAACCTGCTCGACAGGGGCGACGCCAAGATCGACCCCGCCGACCCGGCCAAGTGGGACAAGGCCGTCCACCTGAAGGACGTCCACCTCGAGCGCGGCATGCAGTGCGTCGACTGCCACTTCATCCAGGACGGCCACGGCGACGGCAAGCTCTACGGCGAGGCCCGCAACGCCATCGAGATCAGCTGCATCGATTGCCACGGCACCTACGACAAGTACGCCAACCTCAAGACCAGCGGCCCCGCCGCCCCCCCCGGCGGCCGTGACATCCGCAAGACCGCCGGCGGCAAGAAACGCTTTGAGTGGGTTGAGGACCTGGGCAAGCGCAAGCTCTTCCAATACTCCGCCATGGACGAGAACCTCAAGTGGGAGGTCGTCCAGACGCTCGACACCATCAACCCCAACAGCGAGTGGGCCGAGAAGTTCCCCAAGTCGGCCGAGCTCTCGCGCTACTCCAAGACCGTGCTCAAGGAGCACAAGGGCGACGGCAAGTTCACCTGGGGCGACCTCCCCCTGCTCGGCACGGGCACCAAGCAGACTGTCGACCACTCCAAGCTCGCCCACAGCGAGAACGATATGGAGTGCTACACCTGCCACACCTCGTGGATGACGACCTGCGCCGGCTGCCACCTCCCGATGAAGGCCAATCAGCGCACGCCGATGCTGCACAACGAGGGTCAGATGACCCGCAACTGGACGCAGTACAACTACCAGGTCCTCCGCGACGATGCGTACCAGCTCGGTCGTGACTCGGCCGTCAAGGCCTGGGCCAGCGGCCGCGACCCGATAAAGGAGGGCGGCAAGATCGTCCCCGTGCGTTCATCGTCGGCCGTGCTGGTCTCGTCGCAGAACGCCCAGCGCGAGTGGATCTATAGCCAGCAGCAGACCATCAGCTCCGAGGGCTACAGCGGCCAGGCCTTCAACCCCCACTTCCCGCACGCCACCAGCGGCGTCGGCACCACCAAGAGCTGCACCGATTGCCACGTCTCCAAGGACAATGACAACAACGCCTGGATGGCCCAGCTCACGCTCCAAGGCACCAACTTCATGAACTTCCTGGGCCGCTATGTCTACGTCGCCTGCGGGGGTGAAGGCCTGCAGGCCGTCGTCGCCACCGAGCGCGAAGACCCGCAGGCGGTCTTCGGCTCGTCTCTGCACAAGCTCGCCTATCCCAACGAGTACAGCCGGTTCGTTGATGGCGGCCGGCAGCTCAGCGAGCACTACGGCCACGCGGGCAACGACCCGCTCGGGTTCGGGGCCGAGATCCTCGACCTGCAACTGCGCGGCGAATACCTGTATGCCGCCCGCGGCTCCGAAGGGTTCTACATCTTCGACGTGGCCAACATCGACCACAAGGGCTTCTCGCAGCGGATCGTGACCTCGCCGGTCTCGCCGCTCGGGCAGCGCCTCGGGTTCGATACCAAGTACTGCGTCGCCATCGCCTCGCCCGCGACGGTCGCCGTCGACCCGGCCCGCACGCGACTCTCCTCTGACCCCAGCCGCCCGCGGAAGACCTTGCTCGACCCGCTCGAGCCCGACCATCACACCAACCTCGAACAGCAAGTCCACCCGATGTACGCCTACCTATACATCGGCGACCGCGACGAGGGCCTCATCATGACCTTCGTCGCCACCCTGCTCGACGGCGACCCCGAGAACAACTTCATCGAGCGGGCCAAGCTCGCCGATGGGACCAAGGCCTTCAACCCCGGCGGCATCCTCTCCGGGCTTACCCACCTCATCCTCGCCGGGAACTACGTCTACGCCACCGCCAAGAGCGGCCTGGTCATCATCGACATCGACAACCCGCTCGACCCCAAGGTCGTCGGCACGGTGGGCAGTGATCAGCTCATCGACCCGCAGTCGGTCGCCGTGCAGTTCCGCTACGCCTTCGTGACCGACCGCGAGGGCCTCAAGGTGATCGACATCGCAAACGTCACCAAGCCCTCGGTGGTCCCCGGCGCTTTCGTGAAGCTCGAGGACGCCCACCGCGTCTATATCGCCCGGACGTACGCGATGGTCGCTGCGGGCAAGCAGGGCCTGGCCATCATCGATGTCGAGAAGGCCGACGCGCCCAAGCTCGTCGAGCTCTTCAACGCCGGTGGCAAGCTCAACGACGCCCGCGACGTCAAGGTCGGCATGACCAACGCGTCGCTCTTCGCGTATGTCGCCGACGGCAAGAACGGCCTGCGCATCGTGCAGCTCATGGGCCCCAACTCGACCCAGCAGTTCCGCGGGTTCGCCCCGCCGCTCAAGCCCGAGCTGGTCGCCACCTTCAAGACCGATGGCCCCGCCCTGGCCATCAGCAAAGGCCTCGACCGTGACCGCGCCGTCGACGAGTCGGGCAACCAGGTCGCCGTCTTCGGCCGCCTGGGCGCTCGCCCGTTCAACCGCACCGAAATGGACCGGCTCTACATCAAGGACGGCAAGATCTGGATGGTGAGCAACACGCCCGAGAGCCAGCCGCAGCCCTTCACGCTCAAGTCCGCCGACACCGGGGCCGCCCCGCCGCCCGCCGCGGAAGAAGGCGCCGGCCGGCGTCGCCGCGGGGGTTGATGTCAGGTGGTTAACTGCTTCAAACCGAACCCGCGGGGCTCCGAGCTCCGCGGTTTTCATTTTTGCCCACTACGCTGTGGGCCATGACCGTCTCCCGCGCCCTCGCCCCCTTCGGCACCACCATCTTCACCACTATCTCCAAGCTCGCCCTGGAACATCAAGCCGTCAATCTGGGCCAGGGTTTCCCGGACTTTGATGGCCCGGACTTCGTCAAAGAGGCCGCCGCGAGGGCCATCCGCGACTTACCCAATCAATACGCCCCGATGCCGGGCGTCCCCGCATTGCGCCAGGCCATCGCCCGCCGCTTCGAACGCGACACCGGCCTCGCCGCCAATCCCGACACGCAAGTCACCGTCACGGCCGGCTGCACCGAAGCCATCGCCGCGACGCTGCTGGGCCTCTGCAACCCTGGCGATGAAGTGGTGCTCTTCGAGCCGTTCTACGACAGCTATCGCGCCTGCGTCGCCATGGCCGGGTGCGTGGCCAGGGTGGTCTCGCTGCGGCACGAGGGCCCCGCGGCCGAGCCGGGTGCGTTCAGCTTTGATCCCGCAGCGCTGGCCGCGGCGTTCTCATCGAGGACGCGGGCCGTGCTGCTCAACACCCCCCACAACCCGACCGGCAAAGTTTTCACACGGGCGGAGCTCGACCAGATTGCCGCGCTGTGCATCCAGCACAGCTGCGTCGCCATCGCCGATGAGGTCTACGAGCGGCTGCTCTTCGAGCCCGATCGCTTGCCGCATATCTCGATCGCCGCGCTGCCCGGCATGGCCGATCGCACCGTCACCCTCTCCAGCCTCGGCAAAACCTTCAGCCTCACCGGCTGGAAGATCGGCTGGGCCATCGCCCCGCCCGAACTGACGGCGGGCCTGCGCGCCGCTCACCAGTTCCTCACCTTCGCCGTGGCCACGCCCTTGCAACACGCGGCCGCCGAGGCTCTGGCCCGCGAGGGCGAATACGTCCCGTCGCTGGTCGCCGACCTGGCCCGCAACCGGCTGGCCTTGGGCACCGCTTTGGCCAATCTCGGCTTCGGCGTCTCCTGGCCCGCGGGGACGTACTTCATCTGCGCCGACCACACCGCCATCAGCCGACGGCTGGGGCTCGAAGGCGACGCCGCGTTCTGCATGCATCTCATCGAGAAAATCGGCGTGGCGGCCATCCCCCCCAGCGTCTTCTACGAGCACCCTGAACTGGGCCGTCCGCTGGTCCGCTTCGCGTTCTGTAAGAAGGCCGCGACGATCGACGAGGGCCTGCGACGACTCGCCAAGCTCGCCTGATGGTTGCCTTTTGGAGGGTCCGCGCCGGCGCAAAGAGGCCGCTTCCCCACTACCATCACCCTCCGAAACGAGGAGCCCGCTGATGGCCAACGCCCCGAGCATCCCGACCGCATCCGCCGCCACTGGGGCGAGCCTTGACCACGGCGTCCACCGGCACGACCGGACGGCCACGATGGTCCCGACCTTCGCGCGACAAGGCCCCGCCGCCGGCGGCGACCCCGACACCCTCCTCCGCACCGAATGGCTCCTCACCAACGGCCAGGGTGGCTTCTCGATGGGCACCGCCATCGGCGCCATGTCGCGCCGCTATCACGGCTTGCTCATCGCCCCGCTCCGCCCTCCCGTCGAGCGCGTGATGGCTCTGAACGCCGTCGCCGAGACGCTCGTCCTCGATCCCGGCTCGCAGTTCGAACAACGCTTCGACCTCTCCACCTTCATGTTCCGCCCCGGCGTGCTCCACCCGCGCGGCGACTCCCAACTCGTCCGCTTCGAGAAAGACGTCAACGTCCGCTGGCATTACCAGGTTGGCCCCGCCCGGGTCACCAAGACTGTTCACCTCTTCCGCGATCAGCCCGCTGTCGCCATCCGCTATTCCGTCAGCACCGGCGGCAAACCCGCCCGGCTGACCATCCGCCCGCTGGTCTCGCTCCGCGATTTCCACAGCCTCATCCTCCGCGACACCGCCCGTGAACGTTTCCATGTCGAGCTGGCACCCCACGGCTGCAAGGTCTCGGGCCCCCAGGCCGCCCTCTCACTAGCGCTCTCAGCCCCCAATTCACCCGGCGGCAAGGGCGAGTTCACCCGCGACGAGCAGTGGTGGTTCGACTTCCAATACGACATGGAACGCGACCGCCAGTACGATTTCCTGGAAGACCTCTTCCACCCCGGCGTGTTCACGGCCGAAATCCCCGCGGGTCGTGATCAGTCGATCATCACGCTGCACGCGGGCATGCTCACCCATGTAGCCCGCGACCCGGAGGCAGACGCCGACCACACCCGCGGCCGGCTCGACGCGCTCATCGAAGCCACCCGCAAGACGCTCGGCACCGGCGCCAAGCCCAGCCCCGCGCTGCCAGCGCTGGTCGTGGCGTCCGACGCCTATGTCGTGCGTCGTGTCGCCCCCGGCAACGGCCCGCTGGCCGGCGCGCCCGATTCGACGACCATCATCGCGGGCTATCCGTGGTTTGCCGACTGGGGCCGCGACAGCATGATCTCGCTGCCGGGGCTCTTGCTCTCGACGGGCCGTTACCACGAGGCCCGCGAGGTGCTGCGGACCTTTGCCAAGCACCGCAAGGACGGCCTCATCCCCAACGTCTTCGACGACTACACGGGTGAGGCACACTACAACACCGTCGATGCCTCGCTGTGGTTCGTTCACGCCTGCTGCCAATATCGCGAGATCACCGGCGACGCCATCACGTTCAAGGACGAACTGCTGCCGGCCTGCCTCGACGTCGTCGAGCACTACCGCCGCGGTACGCACTACGGGATCTCGATGGACGCCGCGGACGCGCTGATCTCCGCCGGCGACGCATCGACGCAGCTTACATGGATGGACGCTAAACGCAACGGCGTGGCCTTCACCCCGCGCCACGGCAAGCCCGTCGAGATCAACGCCCTGTGGTTCAATGCCCTGGCAAGCCTGGTGCAATCAGGCGTGGGCCTGCCCAACGCCGCCGATCTGGCCGCCCTCCGCGACCGCGCGGGCGAATCGTTCCGCAAGCTCTTCTGGAACCCACGGCTCAACTCGCTGGCCGACTCGCTCCAGCCGACGCACGAGAGCCCATGGACGCCGCAGTACGAGGTGCGTCCCAACCAGATCTTCGCCGTGAGCCTTCCCAACTCGCCGCTCACGCAGGAGCAGAAGCAGGGCGTGGTCGACTATGTGCGTACCCGGCTGCTGACGCCGCTGGCCGTGCGGACGCTCGATCCGGCCGACTCGCGCTATCGCGGGCGTTATCGCGGGGCCATGTTCCAGCGCGACTCTGCGTACCACAACGGCACGGCCTGGCCGTGGCTCCTGGGGCCGCTCGCCGAGGCCGTGCTCCGCGTCGGCAACTTCTCGCCAGCGGCGCGAGACGAGGCCCGCCGGATCCTCGCCCCCAGCCTGGCGTTCTTGGATGCCGACTGCCCTGGGCACCTGCCCGAGGTCTTCGATGGCGACGACTCCGCCACCGACCCGCAGCGTTCGGGCGGCTGCCCGGCCCAGGCATGGAGCATTGCCGAAACGCTTCGAGTGCTGGTGCTGATCGACCGGGTGTAATGCGCGACCCCGTATCCGATCGCGCATTGGTCCGCGGATTGAAGTAGCTCGACCCCGCGCTCCCGCTCGGGGCTCTAATGTGCTCCGAGAAGACGACCACTCGTTCAATCGTCGGATTTCTTGTCGGGTTTGGCCTTGAGAATCCGCTCGGCGTCGGCGGCCGTGATCGAGCCCTCGGCCACATACGCCGCCAGCTCGCGTCGGCTGTCCTCGATCGAGCGAGAAACCACCATCTTCTTGACCGAGTTGAAGATCACCGAGATGATCGCGATCGCCGTCCCGCAGCCAAGAGCCACGATCGCGACCGCGTCTCCACTTAAATCCGCCAGGGTCAGCATCATCATCGGTCTACTCCGGTTTCTCGCCAGCCTTCATCAGTCGTTCGCCCTGCTCGGCCGACATCGAGCCCTCGGCGATATACGCCGCCACTTCGCGCCGCGTCCGCTCCCGCGACATGGTCCGGATGATCTTGTGGGTAAAGGCCAATAACAACCAGACCCCTGCGATCACCCCAAAGACCACGGGAAACTCTTCGGCCGCCAAAGTCATCATGGGCATGTTGAGGGACTCCAGAACATCATTGGTCGGGAAAACCGGGTTGGCGTTTCAGCCCGCGGCTGATTTGGCCCGCCTAACGGCCCTTGGAACGATGAAATTCCAGCGCGAATAAAAGTCGAACATCGGGCTGTCGTCGCGGCTCACCGTCACGACGCCCCTGCTCACCAGCGGCACCCGGAACGCCGTCGGTGGTCGAAAATCCGAAAAACCCTGGTCCACCTCGGCCGTCGGGGCCTGCTCGGCCAGCATCAACCCCAGGGCCGCGGAGTTCTGAGCGTCGCAGTGCCCCTTCTTCCCCAGCACATCGAAGTTGAACTTCCGCCCATCGACACGGACGCACGAGCCGTCCTCGAGCCACAGGTCGAGGACTTCGGTCGAGCCGGCGTCGCGACTCTCGCGGATGAGGCCTTTGGCTGCGCCGGTGCCATCGTCGAGCAGTTCGCGGGCAACTCGTCCCTCGCGGCCGCCCACCATGTCGAGCATGAAGTAGGGATCGCTGGTGTCGACGGTCGTGGTCGTTTTGCTCCGCACAATCCGCCCCCGGACCATCAATACGACCCGGCCGAGGCTCAGCCCGCGCCCCTCGCCGCGCCAGGGCTCGACCATGTAAAAGCCCGGCGGCTCGCCCGCCGGGACCACCAGCCGCTTGGCCTTTGTAGGGTCGGCGAGATCGTCGATCTCCTTTGAAGACACCGCGAGGGCCGCGACGCGCTTCTCGCGCAGGATCCAGGCGGCGTCCCTTGGCTGCTCCAGCGTCAGGATCCCGACGGGCAAGGGCGCCGGGCGGGTCGCGACCATCTCCGCGTCATAGGGATCCAGCCCGAGCGCCGCCACCAGCGCCCCGATCCGCTCGGGCTGCTGCCAGCCCGAGGGCCAGCGGATGACGGTGACAAATGAACGTCGCTCGCTCACGCAACAACTCCAAGACGCAATTCGGGCGGCGACCCTTCGGCAACGCGAGTATCTTCCCACGATGCCCGAGGACAGCGCCCAAACCGACGCCGGTGCCGCGATGGTGGACGCGCTGCTGACGGCCTATCGAACGGGGCTTTTCCCCATGGCCGAGCCGCAGACCGGGCTTATCAAGTGGTTCAGCCCCGACCCGCGCGCGCTCCTCCCCATCGACGCCGCCCCCGGCAGCCCGGGCGGGCTCCGCATGAGCCGATCCTTGCGAGCCAAGGTGCGCCGAGCGCCGTTTCTCATCACCACGGATCGGGCGTTTCCCCAGGTCATCCGTGCCTGCGCGGCCCCGCGCTCGGGCCAAGACCACGACGAAAGCTGGATCGATTGCCGGATCATCGACGCCTACGACTTCCTCCACAACGCCGGCCACGCCCACAGCGTCGAAGCCTGGCTCCCCGACACCGCCGGCAGCCAAGCCACGCTCGTCGGCGGGCTTTACGGCGTCCACCTCGGCGCGGTCTTCTTCGGCGAATCCATGTTCTCGCGCCCCGATCTCGGCGGCACCGACGCCAGCAAAGTCTGCCTCGTCCACCTCGTTGCCCACTTGCGCCAACGCGGCTTTGTGCTCCTCGACACACAGTTCTCCAACCCGCACATGGAACAGTTCGGGATCATCGAACTCCCACGCAAGGAATACCTCCGCCAACTGGCCGTTGGCATCGATCGGTCTTGCGAGTGGGGCCCGTGGACGGACCAGACAACCTGCGCAGTAGCCGCCGAAAGCTGAGGCCGAGTGTCAGGCTTGCAGCCGAGCCGTGACGAAGTCGAGCAGCTCTGCGACGAACGGCGGGTAGGTGGAGTGCGCCAGCACGGCCCGGCGCTGCCGGGCAGCCAGGGCCGCGCGAGCATCACCGTCGCTGATCGCTCTCTCCGCCGCCGCCCGGAACGTCTCTCGCGACCAGAACCCGACATCGGCCAGATCACCCGCGAGCCACGCGTCGGCCTGCGGCCAGGGCCGACCGCCGCGGAGGTGCCAGGGATGCGTCCGCTGCTGCGGCTGGATGATCAGGCACCCCGGCGGGGCCCCGCACTCTGCATCAAGCCCGAGCCGCCCGCGCTGTGCCGCCGCGAGCATCGCCGGCGCATGGTCGGCGATCCGCACCACGTTCAGTTCCCCGCCTTCGTATTCAGCGTGATACCCCACGGGCATCGGCTCAACACGCACGCCCGGCGTCGCCGCGATCGTTTCCTGAGCCCACCATGCCAAATGATCGGCGTCGTCGCGCTTGATGCGCACGAGCGTCAAGCCGCCCGACAGCGCGCACTCCATGACGCGTTGGTGCTGGAGCATCCCCAGCGCCCCGTGCAGACTCACTCGAGCATGCCGATAGCTGGCGCGGAGGGCTTCGTCGTGCGAGATCTCGCCGCGGGCCCGGTGCGCGAGCGTGGGGTGCTTCTCCCAGCCGCGGCCGTAGAGGTGAAACCGCCAGCCGCGTTCTTGACAGAGTTCCTCGGCCCACGCCAGCATCTGGTGGCGCAGCAGCCGCTCGGCGATCGGGTGCGCCACGTTGAAGCGCAGCCGAGCCAATGCCTCCGCTGGCACGGCCCGGCCCAGCGCCGCGGCCAGTAGACCGCCGCAGATCGGCTCTATCGATCTGAAAACCTCCGGCCCCAGCCCGCCGTCCATCAACCTGCGCAGCGGGGCCAACAGTTGTCTCGTCGCGGCGGCCAGCTCGACGGCTAACGCGCCGGTCCAAGCGCTCGCCAGCCGCTCGCAGGTCGCCTCGGGCGTCTCGCTCTGATGGCTCACATACGCCACCTCGCACGCATGCGCTCGCGCCACCTCGTCGCTCATCGGCCCGTCGTGAAACGTCTGTTCGCTCACCAGCACCGGCGTATAGATCGCTCGCCCGCGCGGGTAGCCGAAACGGTTGAAGAGATCGCTGTGCAAGTGCCCGGTGATAAAGTCCATGGGCCCCTGTGCCGCCCCGCTCGCCGCGTCAAACAAGTGCGGCATCGCGTCCTGCACCCAACACACAAACGGCACCTGCGGCGGCACCCACGAACCCGCCTGCGCCCTCGTGTAGTTGATCAGCAGCACCAGGTCGGGGTCGAAACGCTCCATCGCCCGGGCAAAGGCTAAGGCCGAGAGCCACGAGTCGTCGCTGGGCTCCAGCAGAACCTCGGCTTTGGCCCCGATCGACTCGCACGCCGCGGCAATATCGCGGCTGGAGTGCTTGATGAACGTCGAGAACCGCGTCGTGGGGATCAGCACCCGCAGCGGCTCCGCGGAACCGCCCTCTCGGGCCCGCGCAAATCGAGCCGCCCAAAACGCCTGATCGCGGGGTTGATAGCGGGCCGCCACTTCCTGCGTGATCTGCTCGAAGTCGCGCTGCTGGTTCTCGCACGCCGTCGATACCAACTCGTGCAGCGGCGGCTCGACCGGACGCCGCGCCGCCGCAGGGCTCATGCTGCGCCCGGCGATCTGAAGATCCGCGCGATCGGCCAAGTCAGCCGCGAGCGCTGCGCCGGCCTCCTCGCCCACAAAGCACACTACCCGCGACTCTGCCAAGATCGCTCCCAGATCCGCGCACGCCAAGCCGTCGAGCCACTCCTGCTCGTCGCGCTGCACGATGACCAAGCGCCGGTGGAACCCATCGCTCCGCCGCGGGGTGTGGGCCGCCAATCGCTGTAACAACCACGGCGGGTCGATCCCTTCCAAATAAAACGGCTGGCCTTCCTGCCCGGCGGTGAGATCGGGGAGCACGCACGCGCGGGCCCGGCCGGCTTCGTCGCCCCATCGCGTCCAGACCGGGCCGTCGGGCCCGGGGCACTGTCGGACAATGTTGCCGTCGCGTGTGCGGAACCACGAACCATCGGCCGTCGCGACGCGCCACCGCTCCAACGCGGGCGCGAAGTCGATGCCACGCGCAGCGAGCACGGCCACGTTGGCCCCGGCGATCCTCACCCGAGCTTCGAGCGAGATGCGATCATCCGGCATCCCCCCCACCGTCCGCATCAAAGTCGACCACGCCGACGGCACCGGCCCCCGGCACTCGGCGATCAGCTTCGTCAACGCCGCGCGGGCCGCGGTCGAAAGCCCCAGACGCGCATAAGCGGAGGCCAGGTGGAATCGCAGTTCTTCGTCGTCGGCTCCGAGCCCGATCGCCACGGCGGCCGCGACGAACTCCCAGACCCGCGCCCCCCCCGTCCGGGCAAGGGCCAGCGCCGCGGCACGAGGCTCGCCGATCGCAGCGATCGCGCTGATGCCAGGGGGACTCACGCCCGGGTTATCGGCTGTTGATCGACCCGGACTCAAGTCCGAACGCGCAGTTCCCGCCGGTTGGGTGGTTTGGCTCGCCGCGCCCCTTCCCGCTCAGGTCACCCCCGATCGCAGGCCGATAACTCCCGCATGGCCACCGTCCGAAAAGTCCTCAGCCGAGAGCAACTGCTGGCCCTTCGAAGCTCGGCCCGCGCCGACGGCCGGTCTGTCGTCCAATGTCACGGCTGCTTCGACATCGTCCACCCGGGTCACATCCGCCACCTGCGTCAGGCCCGGTCCTACGGCGACGTGCTGCTCGTCACGATCACGGGCGACTCCGCCTTCAGCAAGCGCGGCGGGCAGCCGCTGATCCCCGAAGAGTTCCGTGCCGACAACCTCGCCGAGCTCGACTGCGTGGACTGGGTCTATATCGATCCCAGCTCCACCGCCGCCGACCTGCTCGAAGACGTTCGGCCCGATGTCTATGTCAAGGGCCGCGAGTATCAGACCAACGAAGACCCGCGCTTCCAGGCCGAGCGGAGCACCGTCGAACGTCACGGCGGGCGCGTCGTCTTCTCCTCCGGCGATGTCGTCTTCTCTTCCACCGCACTCATCGCCAGCCTCGAAGACTCCATCGACCCCTACCACGCCCGCCTGAGTCAACTGCTCGGCAACGATCTACTCGACGGGGCCCGCCTCACCAGCCTCGTCTCCTCCTTCCGCGGCAAGCGCGTGCTGGTCGTCGGCGAGACCATCATCGATCAGTACGTCCTCTGCGATCAGCCCGAAATGGCCTCTGAATCACCCGTCATGACACTCCGCCCGCTCGAACGCCGCAACTACGACGGTGGGGCCGCGATCATCGCCCGCCACCTCGCCGCGATGGGCGCTCGGCCCGTACTCCTCACTGGCCTGCCCGACGGCCCGGCGTCACAGGCGCTTCGCCAACGCCTCGCCGCCCAGGGCATCGAGACGCTCGGCGCGGTGATCGACGTCCCCATCCCCGAGAAGCAGCGCTTCCTCGTCGGCACCCAGAAGGTCATGAAGCTCAACATGCTCGAGCCCATCGTGCTCGACGCGACACGCCAGGATCGGCTTGTCGAGATGGCCGCCAGCGTGGCCCAGGGCTTCGACGCCGCCATCGTCGCGGACTTCGGCAACGGCCTTCTCTCCTCCGCCACCGTCGAACGGCTCTGCGCCGCGCTCCGCCCGCTCGTAAGAGTCTTGGCAGGCGATGTCTCGGGCCGCCGGGCCTCGCTCCTCCACTTCGCCAACACCGACCTGCTCTGCCCCAGCGAATCCGAGCTGCGCGAGGCTACTCGCAACTTCAACGACTCGATCCCCGCCGTCGCCTCGACGCTCATGGATCAGACCGCGACCCGCGCGCTGCTGGTGACGATGGGGGCCGATGGTCTGATCGCCTTTGATCGCCGCAACGCGTCGGTGCGCCCCGATGATCCCTACGCCTCGCGCCTCCGCGGCGAGCACGTCCCCGCCCTCGCGGGCCACGCCATCGACCCCTTGGGTTGCGGCGATTCGATGCTCTCGGCCGCCACCCTGGCGCTGGCTTGCGGCGCCGAGTTGCTCCAAGCCTCGTTCCTCGGATCGATCGCCGCCGCGTGCGAGGCCCAGCGCCTGGGCAACATCCCCATCTCCGCCACCGACCTGCGCCACGGCGTCGTCCGCACGCACACCGCCAAGCTCTCCTTTAACCCGGCCGCCGTCGACACCCCGCGGCGTCAGCCGCTGGCCATCTGAATCGCCACGCACACACGCCGTGATCTCCTTCGTCATCCCAACCCGCGACCGACCCGAGCAGCTCGCTCAAACGCTCGCCGCGCTGGGGCGGCTCGGGCCGCTGGCGGCCCTGGGCGGGGCCGAGGTGCTCATCGTTGACAACGCGTCGGTGACGCCAGTCCTCACCGAGGCGACGCTCAATAGCGGCGTGCCCATCCGGGTGATCCGCCGTGAGATCAACCAAGGGGCCGCTGCCCGCAACACCGCCGCCTGGCAGGCCGACCCGGCCTCGCGTTGGCTGGTGATGCTCGACGACGACTCTCAGCCGATCGACGACGGGTTCGTCGCCGCGTTGAGCGAAGCTCCGTGCGATGTTGGCGCGGTCGCCGCGGAGATCTTGCTGCCGACGTTGCCAGGCGAAGAAGGCCAACCGCCGCGGCACGAAGCCGGCGGCCTGCCCGAAGTCTTCGTCGGCTGCGGCGTCGCCATCCGCCGCGACGCCTTCCTCAAGCTCGGCGGCTACGACCCCGCCTTCGACTACTACGCCGAGGAGTACGACCTCTCCGCCAAACTCCTGCTGGCTGGCTACCGCGTGGTCTTTGATCGCCGCTTCCGCGTGCTGCACAGTAAAGCCGCCAACCACCGCCGCTTCAGCCTCATCATCCGCCGACTCGTTCGCAACAACGGGTGGGTGGCGCAGCGCTACGCCCCCGACGAGATGCGAACCGCCGAACTGCACGAGGTCGTCTCCCGCTACGCCTCCATCGCCTTCCGCGAAAAAGTCCTCGGCGGCTACTGCCTGGGCCTGGGCGAACTCGTTTGCTCCCTGGGCCGACAGGTCCGCTGCCCCATGCCCAGCCCATTCTTTGATCGCTTCACCGGCCTCGAACACGCCCGCCGCGGCCTGCTCGCCGCCCACCAGATCGCCCCGCTGGGCCGCGTGGCTGTGGTCGACCCAGGCAAAAACGCGTGGGCCGTGGCCCGCGCGGTCGCCGAGATGGGCCTGCACCTTGCCGCCGATCCCCGCGACGCAGAGACCCTGGTCATTGGGACGCTCTCCCCAGGACCTCTCCTAGATGCCCTGATCCGCCGCGCACCGCAATCCGGAAGGTCTCGAACTCGACTCGTCTCGCCGTGGATCGGCGCGACGATGGACTACCCTGTCTACCCATTATCCACAATCAGGCCCCGGCCGGTCGCGGGCCTATCCACAAGTTTCCACCAGGCTGCCTGACGAGATTGATCATCAGGGTAAAAATTCCGTATATTCCCGCGAATCGCCGCTCTTTCGCCAAAAAGTCATCTATTTATACATAAACATGTGTAGATTCACTGGCGAACCCCACACTTTTGTTGAACCGTCGAGCTGAAGCCCCTTTTTTTTTAGCCGATCGGAGCTATACTCGTCCTAAGGAAACCATAGGGTTTTCTGAAGCCGTTTAAAAGCAGGGCCCGACGAGTGGGTCCTTCAAAGATTCTCCTGTGTGGCGCGAGGGGGCTGGCCGAAAGGTCGGCCCCCTCGTAGCCTTTTGCCCCGCGTGTTTTAGAATGCGATAATCTCGCGGCACGACGCCAGAAAATTCTCAAATCTGACCAAAATCGTTCTGGTCATCCGGCGCATGGGTCCTCCTAGGCTCTCGACCCATGTCAGCCCAAAGCGCCAACCCCGGTCCTCCAGATCGCGTTATCCCGGCCCCCAGCGGGACACGCGACTTTTATCCCGTCGAGCTCGCGCGGCGGCGCTGGATCGAGGATCGCTGGCGCAAAGTCGCCCTCCGGCACGGGTTTGACGAGATCGACGGGCCGACGTTCGAGCGAAGCGATCTGTACGCCGTGAAGTCCGGCGACGGGATCCTTGGCGAGCTGTTTCAGACCTTCAGCGGCAAAGACCCGGAACAAGCCAAGCTCGCCGGCGAAGGCCGAGCCCCGCTGGCGCTGCGCCCCGAGTTCACCCCGACACTGGCGCGGATGTACGCGGCGCGGGCGGGGCAGCTGCCCAAACCGGCCAAGTGGTTCTGGCAGGGCCCGTGCTTCCGCGCGGAGAAGCCGCAGCGGGGGCGGCTGCGGGAGTTTTGGCAGTGGAACTGTGATGTGATCGGGGGCAACTTTACGGTAGCGGACGCGGAGAGCACGGAGCGGGCGTTGCTGGATGCGGAGGTGGTTGGGGTATGCGTGGATTTGCTCGCGGAATGCGGTCTAAGCGCTGACGCCATCAAGGTGAGGCTCAACGATCGCGGTGCCGCGACGCGGCTGATCGCCTCGTGTGGCGGGGCGGGGCAGGAGACGGCCGCTCTCACGCTGCTGGATCGCCGCGGAAAGATGCCCGCAGTCGATTGGGCAGCGCAGTTTACCTCGCTGGGCATCGACGTGGCGCGGTACGAGGCGGCGGCGACGGCAGCATCGCTCGACGCGCCCGGCTTCGCCGCCCTCGGGGCGCAGTTGCGCAGCTCGGGCCTCGAAGCCTGGTGCGTGCTTGACCACAGCATCGCACGCGGACTCGCCTACTACACCGGCATGGTCTTCGAGGTCATCGTCGACGGCGAGCGGGCCGTCGCCGGCGGCGGGCGCTACGACAACCTCATCGAGCTCTTCGGCGGGCCGCCCACGCCCGCTTGTGGCTTCGGCATGGGAGATGTCGTCCTGTCGCTCGTGCTACAGGACAAGAAGCTCATGCCCAACGACAAAGAGATCGCCCGCGAGCTGGGCCTGCGGCCTGACGTCTTTGTGATCTCCAACGGCTCGCTTGAGAGTGACGCCGCGCTGCCCGCGACGCTCGCGGCCCTCCGCAAAGCCGGGCTGCACGCGCGGCGGAGCTACAAAGCCACCGGCAAGATCGGCAAGCTGCTCAAGGACGCCAGCGATCAGGACGCGCACTTCGCCATCATCCTCGAAGACGGCGGCGAGGTCTCGGTCAAAGACCTCGACCAGAACAAGCAGCGCGAGGGACGGGTGAAGCTCGATGACTTGGTCAAGGCACCGCGGGAGTTTTTGCCCGCGACGGGGTTGGTGTGACGATTGGCCGAAGTTCGAGTTTGGGCGCGTGGCCGTCGAAGTAAATGGATGGTGGTTGTGGAGCTCGATCAGCTCCTTGGCCCCGCCGGGGCTCTTGATGATCGCTGCCGGCGTCCACGGGTTGCGCTCGATGACTCACTGGCACCTTTGGCCACAGCCCGGCGGCCCTCGGGGGCTTGAAGCCATCGCAGAGCCAAGGGAGCGAACGGCGTGAAACCGTCACTACGCTATCGGCGTGCCGCGGTACAAACTGCTTATCGCGTATGACGGGACGGACTTCTGCGGGTGGCAAAAGCAGGAGCCGCTCGCTCGTGGGGCGAGCGTTGGCGGAGCGGCGGTCGAGGGGTCGGCACCAGTGGACGTCGCGACTGGCGTTGTACCCGGCGCAGTAGCGGGCGGGCCTCCGGCGTACTCGGATCAGACGCCGCTGATCGAGTCGCGGCGCGCGGGGCGGGTGGCGTTGCGGACAGTGCAGGGCGTGGTAGAGCAGGCGGTGCGGGCCGTGGTGCGCGAGGATGTTGAGTTACTGGGCGCGAGCCGGACGGACTCGGGGGTGCACGCGCGTGGGCAAGTGGCGGCGTTCACGTGCGAACCTCGCGACGTGTTCGGGGGCGGGGGTACTACCGGCCCCATCGCCGCGACGCCAACGCCGACTGAACCCGTACCCACGGCGACCGACCCGGCCATCCCGCGCGGCGCGGGGTGGCCCATCGAGCGCGGCGTCGATCGGCTCTGTGCGGCGATCAACAGCCGATTGCCGGAGGATGTGGTCGTGCTCTCCGCGGCGCAGGTGCCGGTGGGGTTTGATCCGATCTCGGGGGCAGTGCGGAAGGCATATTCATACACCTGGCACATCGGGCGGGGGCGACCGTTGTGGGATCGGCGGACGGTGACGCATGTGTGGAACGCGCGGGCGCTCGATGTGGCTGTGATGAACGAGGCCGCGGCGCGGCTGGTGGGCGAGCACGACTTCGCGGCGTTCGCCAGCGCGGGGCACGGTCGGCTGACGACAGTTCGGCGGGTCTTCCGCTGCGAAGTGCGCGAGATGCCACGGGCCCTGGGCCGCGACGTCGGGCGCTATCAGTTGTGGATCGAGGGGAGCGGATTCTTGTGGAACATGGTGCGGATCATCGCGGGGACTTTGCTGGAAGTGGGCGCGGGCCGGCGTACGGCGGAGGATGTGAGCCGTGCGCTGCAAGGGCGCGACCGCACGCAGGCGGGGCCGACGGCGGGGCCTGAAGGGCTTTGCCTGGAGTGGATCGAGTATCCCAGCGGCACCAGCGGCGCGGCCGCGGCGGAAGCCGAAGCGGGCGGTTCGATATAGTGGCCGCCGATCGGTGAACACCCTTGCGAATCCTTCACATCTCAACCCGGCTCATCCTCGGCGGCTCGCAAGAGAACACCGTGCTCTCGTGCGAAGGGCAGGCGCGGCTCGGCCATGAGGTTCACTTGGCCTTCGGCCCGATCTATGGCCCCGAGGGCTCGCTGCTCGATCGCGTGGCGGCGTTCCGCACCGCCAGCGGCGCGGAGATCACGACGCATGTGGTCCCGAACATGGTGCGGCAGATCGACCCGCGACGCGACTGGCTCGCGCTGGGCGAGCTGAAGGCGCTCATCGCGCGGCTAAAGCCCGACATCGTCCACACGCACAGCAGCAAGGCCGGGATCGTGGGCCGGGCGGCGGCATGGGCGGTAATGCAGAACTCGCCGGCGCGGCGACCCGCGGTGATCCACACCATCCACGGCCCGCCGTTCATGCCAGCGGACGGCGGCTTGGTCGCGCGGCTGAAGACACGGATCATCAATCACGGTTACACGCTCGCCGAGCGCTTCGCGGCAGGGCGCGGGCACCTGACGGTGAGCGTGGCCGACGCGATGACGACGCAGTTTCTGCATCGCGGGATCGGCCGCGCGGAGCAGTATGTCACGGTCCGCAGCGGCATGGAAACGGCACCCTACCTGCACGCGGCGGCGGGTGAATCAGCGGCCGAGATACGCACGCGGCTCGGCATCGCCAACCACGCCTTCGTCATCGGCACCGTGGCCCGGCTGGCCCAGCACAAAGGCCACGACGACCTGCTCGACGCGCTCGCCGATGAACTGCGGCGCCGGCCGGATTGGTGCCTGCTGTGGGTCGGCGACGGCTGGTGCCGCGAGCGGCTCGTGGCCCGCGCGCGGGGCATGGACCTGAGCGTCACCGAACTCGATCGCGAGCCAGCGACCGCGTCACCTCCATCACCGCGCCAGATCGTCATCACGGGACTCGTGCCGCCTGAGCGGATCCCCGGACTGATGCGGGCCATGAGCGTGCTGGCGCATCCGAGTTCGCGCGAGGGGTTGCCGCGGACGGTGCCGCAGGCGTTGCTCTGCGGCACGCCGGTGGTCGCGTACGACGCCGACGGCACGCGCGAGGCGTGTCTTGATCCAGCCATCGTCGGCGCGGAGCGGGCGACCGGGCGGCTGGTGACAGTCGGCGATCGCGCTGGACTGCACGAAGCGGTGATGTGGATGGCGACGCACCGCGACCAAGCCGCAGCGATGGCGGCGCGCGGGCGGGCCATGTGCGAGCGAGCGTTCAGTGCCGAGGAAATGGTGCAGGGACTAGATCGCGTGTACGCGCGGGCTCTGGCCATGTGCGATGTCGGTACGCCGCGCTGAGCGCCGAACCATACTCTCCTGCATGGCCAGCTCACCTTCGGTACACCTTGACACGCGGTGCGTCCACGCCCCCAAGACCGGCCCGCGGCCCAGCGGCTCGCTCACTCAGCCGATCTACAACTCGACGGTCTTCGAGTTTGGGATCGAGCGAGCAAACGCAGGTGATGTACCCGCGGTATCACAACACGCCGCCGCACACGGAGCTCGGCTTGCAGCTCGGTGCACTTGAGAAGACCGACGACGCCGTGGTCACGGGCAGCGGCATAAGCGCGATCCTGGCGGGGTTGCTCAGCGTGCTAAAGGCGGGCGATCACGTATTGGCGCTCGATTCCCGCTATGGCGGGACGATGGAACTGCTGAGGCATCAGTTGCCGCAGATGGGGATCGAGGTCGACTTCTTCTCGGGCCAGCGCGTGGGCGACGCCGAGCGGCTGGTGAAGCCGGGGCGCACGCGGCTGATCTATTGCGAGTCGATCACCAATCCGGTGCTGTAGGTACCGGATCTTGAGGAGCTGGTGGCGCTGGCCACGCGGCACGGGCTGGTGAGCATGATCGACAGCACGTTTGCCACACCCGTGAACTTTCACCCGATCGCGCTCGGGTTCGACCTGGTGATGCACTCGGCAACCAAATACCTCAACGGACACTCGGACCTGAACGCGGGCGTGCTGGCCGGGCGGCGCGGGCTCATCGATGCGGCCCGCAAAACGCTCAAGCTCTGCGGCGGGGCGCTCGACCCCAACAGCTGCTTCCTGCTGGCCCGCGGGCTCAAGACGCTCGTGCTCCGCATGGCGCGGCACAACGACAACGCGCTGACGCTGGCCAAGATGTTGGCCGAGCACCCGCGTGTGCACCGCACGCTCTAT
>Ga0105047_10002456_pt1 | contig 33036 bp, 37 predicted proteins | sample MAT04_FD_78384 | JGI IMG/M metagenome (GOLD analysis project Ga0105047, IMG submission 78384) | Freshwater microbial communities from Lake Fryxell liftoff mats and glacier meltwater in Antarctica - MAT-04 (megahit assembly) | ecosystem: Environmental > Aquatic > Freshwater > Ice > Liftoff... | reverse complement strand
TTTCGACGGCCGGATGACCCCACCTCCGGCGTCCTCGTCCTCGCCGCACAACCACGTGCGGCTGCGTCCTCGTCCTTGGTGGCAGCGCCCCCGGACTCGCCGCAACACTTCCCGATGGCTCACCTCATTGTCGGGCGGACCCCAACCCCCGAACTCTTCAACGGTGCGCAAAGTCCGCGCACGGATTGCGTCGCCACTCCCGTCGACGAAGTAGGTGGCGTCGCGCATGGCGACCGACGGCCGTTGGGCTTGGCTCGGCAACAGCCCACTCGGTCGTCAACCGCTGGACGGTCGAATGCCGTGGCCCGTGCCAGCCGCGACCATTGCCGCCACACGAATCGTCACCGCGGACGCCTTGCTCGTTCGCTTCCTTACATCGGCAATCGAAGAGCAACGAGCTTGGTGTTCGACTGCACGTACACCGACCCGAGGACCACCGCGGGACTCGATACCCACGTCCCGGCAAGGGTATGGAGGAGCGGGGTGCACGCCAAGGGCACTCCCGAACAGCCGGCGTTGAGTTCGGAATCGAAGGCGAACAAGCCGTCCCGGGTGCCCACGAAACCCGCCCCGTTGGCGATGGTGATGCCCCCGTAGATGGCCGCGGCAGAGCCGAACTTCAGAGTGGCGAGAGGAACGCACACAACGGGGAGGCCCGAGCAACCTGCGGTTCCGTGGGCGTCGAACACCATCACGCCTTCCAACGCCGGAACGTAGACCTTGCCGTTGTTGACGGCGGTCCCCGCAATGCCCCCCGGGAGGTCGCTCCCGACTGGCATCGCCGCAGTCCACAGCGGCTGGCACACCTTCGGCGTTCCCCCGCAGTTGGTCACCCCGGCGGCGTCGAAGGCGAACACCTTCTCGGCAGTGGCGGTGAACACGACGCCGTCGCTCATCGGATGCGTCCACACGCTGTTGTAGGTGGGCGTTCCAACGTCGCCCGCCCACAACGGAGGGCAGATCTTCGGAACCGCGCTGCACTGCGTTCCGCCATCGGTGGCGAACGCGTACAGACCACCCACAAGGCCAGCCGGCGCATACGCGCCTCCTTGCACGTAGACCCTCGACCCGGAGATCCCGATCGAACCGAACGGGGCGATCGACGTGTTCCCCCACAACGGCGTGCACACCTTGGGGGTGCCCGGACAGTTGGTGGAAAGGCTCTGATCGAACGCGAACATCCCGTAGGCCCCGCGTGCATAGAGCGAGGTTCCACTCAGCACCGGGCTTACCGCTCCGGAGACCGACGGTCCGTTCGTGAGCGGGAAACCGTCGGTCCGGAACGTAGCGAGTGGTTGGCACGCCACCGGCACGCCCGAACAGTTCGATGTGCCCGTTCGATCGGAGGCCGACAGGGTTCCCCCGCCACTACTTGTCGGCATCATGGGCGATAGGAAATGTGTCTGCGAGACCTCCAACGTGGGTCCGCCCGGTTCCCCATTCACAAACGGCGGAATCGCCCACAACGGCTGGCACACCTTCGGCGTGCCCGTGCAGTTCGTCGTCCCGCTGGCGTTGTACACACCGGTGCCGGTGTAGACCCGGTTGTCGAGGATCGTGGGGGTGTCGAGAACCGAGGACCCCCCGTGCCGCGCCAGGCCTCGGCCAGCGTTCCGACGTTGCCGACGGAGAAGGTGGTGTCGCCCGACACCCCGACCAGTGTGGAACCGCCTCGGGCGTTCGCCCACTGGCACGAGGCGGTGAGCGCCAGAATCGCCCATCCGATTGCCACCAACATCTTGCGCCTCATCACGGTTCGCGGCATCGCGTGACCAGCCAGGAATGACGCTCGTGGAATTCGTGGGGCGCGTGGTATCGGGCACACGGCCCCCAACGGCTAGAACAACGCGATGCGAATGTCGACGATGGAGGACTTCGACCGGTGGGTCTCCGATCAGCTCGACCCGGTTCGAGATCAGCCCATCGCCAACCGCCTCATGTACCTCGCCAGCGCGCTCGGCGACGACGGGCGCTTGTGGCTGGGGCTGGCCGCCGGCCAATTGTTCTCCCCCGGCCGGCGCCGCCGCGGGCTCGACCAGGCCCTCTGGATCGGCATCGAGTCGGCGATCGTCAACGGACCGATGAAGTTCGGCACCAAACGCAGCCGGCCTGCGCCTCGCGCCACCCATGCGCACCACTTCCGTCCGCCGGGCGGGTCGAGTTTCCCGAGTGGGCACGCTGCCTCGGCCTTCACGATGGCCACGATGCTCGCCGAAGGCGGCGGCGTTCGCCTGCTCTGGTTCGTGCCCGCTGGCATCGTGGCATCGAGTCGGGTGCACGTGGGGGTTCACCACCCCACCGATGTGATCGCCGGGGCCATCGTAGGAATCGGCTTTGGCCTGGCCGGCCGCCGGCTCCACCTGGTGGACCGCCTCGTCAACAAGGCCATCGAGCTTGCCCCTGGAGAACAACTCCGTCGTGTCATCGAACGAGTGCTCCCTCCAAGCCCCACAGGAGCGGAACACTCCTCACCACCGCCCGGGACGTGACCGTTCCCCCTTCCGAGCCCGACCTTCTCCGCGTGGAGCGACACCGCCGCCGGGCGTTGGTGTTGTGGGACACACTTTCGAGCTGCATCCGGGTCCGAAAGGGGGTTGCCACCGTCGGGCATGGTCCGGGCGCGTCGGGCGCCACGTTCTCCTGGCCCTACGGGCAGGTGGTCGCCGCCGCGCTCGACCTCGATCGGCTGGACGGCACCAGGGAGCGAACAATCCCGCTCATGGCCGGCCTGGAGCGGTACCGCCGAGGCAACGGTTACGCCGACGCCCCCGGTGGCCACGAGCGTTACTACGACGACAACGCCTGGCTCGGCCTCGACGCCGTGCAGGCCTACGCCCAGTGGGGCGATCCATCCCACGTCGCAAATGCCCGCCGAACACTCGCGTTCGTCATGGAAGGCGCCCATCCCGAGGGAGGCGTGTGGTGGAAGGAGCGTCCGAAGGATTCGCGGAATGCCTGTTCCACCCTTCCGGCGGCGGCGCTCGCATTGCGCGTTCGTTCGCACACGGAAGACGCCTCCGAACGCGAGCGGCTCCTCGACTTCGCTTCCCTCCAGGTTCGCTGGGCCGACGAACAACTCGTGGGACCGGACGAACTCGTGGCCGACAACCTCAACAACGCCGGCACGGTGGAGCCCCGGGTATGGGCCTATAACCAGGGATCCTGGGTGGGCGCGCTCATGCTTCTCGCCGACGGCCTTCAGGATCCTTTGCTCCGGGTTCGCGCTCGAGCGGCCGCGTCGGCCGGCCTGCACCATTTCGACGGCGAGCGGCTTTGGACCGAACCGCCGGCCTTCGTGGGGATCTGGTATCGCAACCTGCTCGGGCTCGCCGCTCGCGAGATCGGTTCGAGTCACGAGCCGACGCCTGTCGCCGATGGTGCGGGAGGCCCGGCCGGCTCTTTGGTGGGCGCGATCTCCATCACGCTCGACCGTTACCTCGATCGCGTGTGGAACGACGCACGCGACGAGTCCACCGGATGGTGCCGCGGCTCTGGTATCGGCCGCTACGACCACAGTCCGGTCCTCGACACGGCCGCCCTCGTTCAGCTCTATGCCCTCGCCGCCAGCCCGGCAACGTGGTTGAGCGACGTCAGTTGAGCGAACTGATCCGGTTGGTCACCAACGGTCGAGCGTGTCGAGGAAACGCACAAGGGCCTCGTTCGTCTCCGCCGGCTTCTCCTGTTGCACCCAGTGGCCGGCGCCCTCGATCATCACCGTTTCCCGCAGGTCGGTGACCCAGCCATCCATGATCGACGGTGGTGTCATCATCAGCACCACATCTTGCGCTCCGGCGAGAAACATGGCCGGGCACGTGACCTTGCGCTGAGCCCACGGTTCCGACAGCGACCAGTTCCGGTCGAGGTTGCGGTACCAGTTGATCGCCCCACGGAAACCGGTGCGGGAGAACTCTTCGATGTAGTGATCGAGTTCGGCGTCGGTTATCCATGCGGGCAGCAACGTCGCTTGGGGAAGCCGATCCACAAACCCTCCGGCTTCCGCGGGCCCGAACATGGGGACGGCCGCGTCGGGGCTGCCCGGAGTCATCCCGAGGAGCATGCCTCGGATGGTGCGGCTGGCATCGGCACCCAGATCGGCGTCGGCCGCTTCCTCTTGGAAGTAGACCATGTAGAAGAAGTTGTCGCCGAACATCGACCGCATGATCTCGATCGGCGGGCCGGAGGGCCGGGGGACGAAGGGCACGCTCATCCCGACGACGGCGGCCACTCGTTCGGGAAGCCGGTGGGCCATGCCCCAAACGACATTGGCACCCCAGTCGTGACCCACGAACGCGGCACGCTCGGCGCCGACCAGATCGAGCAGGGCGGCCTGGTCGTCAGTGAGCGCCACGATGTCGTAGGCCTCAACCGGTTCGGGAGCCGAAGCCTTTCCGTAACCCCGTTGGTCCATCGCCACGGCGTGGTAGCCGGCGGCGGCGAGCGCCGGAAGCTGGTGGCGCCACGAGTAACCGAGTTCCGGGAACCCGTGGCACAACAACACGAGCGGACCTTCGCCCGCCTCGTAGAGGTGGAGGTCGACGCCGTTCACGTGCACGTCGCGTTCGGTGACCTCGCTGGTGATGACTCGCATGGCGGCCAACTTCCTCAGCGTGCCGGCGCGTGCTGCGGACCACGAACCAGCACACCGGGGCGCTCGCCCGTCGCGGTGTCGTCCTCCCGAACCACCGCTCCGCGCTTGACGGTGGCGGCATAGCCGGAGGCGTCCTGCACGAGGCGTTTGCCGCCGGCGGGAAGGTCGTAGACCATCTCGGGTGCGGCGAGCGACAGGCCGTCGAAGTCGATCACGTTGACGTCGGCGAGGTAACCGGGGGCCAGCAGTCCGCGGTCGTCGAACCCATAGAGCTCGGCCGTTCGACGAGTTTGCAGGTTGACCACCTGCTCGATCGAAAGCTTCTCGCCCCGATCACGGTCCCTCGCCCAGTGCGTGAGCATGAAGGTGGGAAGGCTGGCATCGCACAACACCCCACAGTGAGCGCCGCCGTCGCCGAGGCCGAGCACCGTTCCCGGGTGTTGGAGCATCTCCCCGATGGCATCGATGCCGCCATTGGCGTAGCCAAGGAGCGGCACGTACAGCAGCTCCGCGCCATCGCGTTGCAGCATGAGGTCGTAGATGACTTCCATGACCGGACGACCCTCGCGCTCGGCGATGGCCTTGACCGCCTTCTCGGGACCGGGCTCGTAGTTCGGCGGATCGCCCAAGGGGAAGAGTTTGTGGAGGCTCCCCATGAGCACGGCTTCGAACCCGGCCGGATTGCGCTCCTCGGCCAATATGCGTTCCCGGACGTCGGACTTCCGTAGCTCAGCGATGCGCTCGTCGAACGGCAACCCGGCCAAGGGCTTGTAGGTCTCGTAGGCGCTGAAAGGGTGGAGCGTGGACGCGAACCCCACCATCACCGACGCGGGTTTGCCGGCGACCTGCGGGACGAGCCAACCACCCTGCCGGTTTGCGGTCATGGCGCCGTCGATCCAGGTGCGCCACAGATCCGGCAGGAACTCCACCTGAAGCACCTGGAAGGTGACCGGCACGTGATTGCGGCGGGAGATCTCGGTCATCCAGCCGAGCTCGTGGCTCAGGTCCATCATGTCGCTGGCGACCGAGAACACCCGGCGGCCGGCATCACGTAGCGCCGACCCGATGGCGATGAGCTCCTCCGCCGAGGCGGTGGTTCCGGCCGCCAACTCGCCGTCTTTGGCCCGGTGCAGCATCGTGCGCGTGGTGGACACGCCCATCGCCCCGGCCTCGATTGCTTCACGGGCGATCTTGGCCATCTGGGCGATCTCGTCGGGTCGTGCCTCGGCGTTCCCCCGGGTCTCCCCCATCACATAGGCACGCAGGGCGCCGTGGGGCAACAGCGCCGCAACGTCCATCACGCGGGGAAGTCGTTCGACCTCGTCGAGGTACTCCGGGAAGCTCTCCCAGTTCCACGACATGCCTTCTCGCAACGCGGCGCCGGGAATGTCTTCCACCCCTTCCATCAACTGGATGAGCCACTCCCGTTCCGACGGGCGCGCCGGCGCGAAGCCAACGCCACAGTTCCCCATCACCACGGTGGTGACACCATGCCAGCCCGACGGCGACATCTCGGGATCCCATGTTGCTTGACCGTCGTAATGGGTATGAATGTCGACCCAGCCCGGGGTGACGAGTTTCCCCTCGGCGTCGATCACCCGCTTTCCCGTGCCGACATCTTTGCCGATGGCGACGATTCGCTCGCCGTCGATGGCCACGTCGCCGCGGCGGGACCGTTCCCCCGAGCCGTCGACGATGGTGCCGTTGGTGATCACGAGATCGTGCATCAGAGTCCCCCTGAAAGACCGATTGCGGTATGGAATTGCCGTCGCCAGATGGGCAGAGGGCGATACTTGACCGATCGACCGGAACACGCCATTCTGGCAACGCGCGTTGCCACCTTAGCGCCGGATCCTCTTCATGCCAAGCACCTCTTCTTCTCGCCCCGCTCCTCCTGCACCCGGTTCGCGTGGTCCGGATCGGCCGTCGTCCGGCGTGGGTCGCTGGAGCGGCATGCCCACGGAACAACGGCAGCAAGAACGCCGGCGACTCCTACTCGACGCGGCGTTCGATGTGCTCGGCACGCACGGGCTCCATGCGGTGACCGTGCGCGGCATGTGTGAGGCCACCCGCCTCAACCCGCGCTACTTCTACGAGAGCTTCACCGACCTCGATGCGCTGCTCGTCGCCACCTACGACCGTGCCGCCGAGACGGTGTTCGCGCTCATGGTCGCTGCCGTCGAAGCGCTCCCCCCCGAGGCAACTACCGCCGACCGCACCTTCGCCGGCATCGATACGTTTGTGCGCCACGTCACCGCTGATCCTCGACGTGCACGCGTGCTCGTGGTGGAAGGGCTGGGCAACGAGGCGCTCAGCCGCCGCCGCTACGAGGCCATGCAACTCCTCGCCTCGGTGGTCGCTCAGGACACGATCGGCCCCGATGGCTCGCCCACCGCGATCGTGCAGGCCGCGTCGTACCTCGTCGTCGGCGGCGTCAACGAACTTCTGATGGCTTGGATCGACGGCCACCTCCTCACACCCGTGCCTCAGCTCATTGAGCACGTGTCGATCCTCATCGATGCCGTCGGGTCAGCGGCGGAAACCCACCACCCTTCCTGACCTTTCCCCACCTTCTCCCAGGTTCCTCCCGGATCACCTCGCCAAGATCGGAGCGCGCCGGCGCTCCCACCTGCGTCTCGACGTGAGAGGATCCTGAAAATGCCACGACACCCGCTCGAATCGTCTCTGTGCAAACAATCGAGATGGGTCCGGGGTACCACCGCCTTCGGCGGGGCCACGATCATGCTGTCGGCCGTTTGGCTGTGACGCCGGTTCCGCCGACACGTCGACCGTTGCGGAAATGGAGGCCGCGTTCAATGCGGCTGGCATCACCAACGCCGAGAAGTGGCGCGCGAAGTGGAGGAGCACCGACCCTACGCGTCCACCGACACCTCGCTGGCGAAGCTCCAGAAGAACCTGGCCAACTACAACCCGTCGGCCGAGACGCTGGCGAAGATCCTCGTTGTCCTCAAACCCTGACAACGTTCGTGGCGACAACGCACCGGCGTTGTAGAACAACCCCACGATGCCACTCCACTGCGGAAGGGCCTCGTGGCGCTCGCGTCCTTCGGCATCGTTGGCGTGAGCGTCGAACTCGCGATGTTGCGCCATTGGACGAGCAACCTGCAGCTCATTGCCTGGCTCGCGCTTGTTGCGCTGGCGGGAACCTGCGTGCTCGTAGGACGCGCTCGTTCGCCATCTGAACGGCGCGCGGCCCGCGTCGTAGCCAGGCCCACCGCTGGGCTCTCTCCGTTCGGCGTCCTCGAGCACATCCTCAGCAACTTCGAGGCCGGAGCACTCGACGCCGTGTGCGGCGACCAGTGGGAATCGCTATCGCTCGGCCAACGCTGGTGGCTGGCCGCCACCCATGGTGTGGGTCCGCCGCCACCGCTCGCACCAGGGATCCTGCTGTACGTCGGGATCTGTCTCCTGCTTGCGTTGCGCCACCATCCGATGCTTGAGCTGGGCGACAAACGCCCGTAGGTTCAACAAACGAACTGACCCACCGAGGGGACCCATGGCCGACGAATGGAAACCCAGCGCCTGCATCCTGTGCAGCATCAACTGTGGGATCAAGGTGAACTGGAAGGCCGAACGTTCGCCCGCATCCGGGGCGACAAGGCGCTCGGGACCACAGCTGGAGACGGACCGACGCCCACGGATCGTTTCGAATGTGTCCTGAGGACGCGCCGGTGTCCATCACCGACACCACGGGTCCGGGGCACGTGTCGTTGCCCAACGGGCTCGGCCTCGACTATCCCGATGCCGACGGCGTGCGCCGCGCGCAGGGCGTGGCGCCGAACGAGCTCACCGCATCGGAGGATCGTGACCGGCTGGCCGGAACCCCGTGGCACAAACACGTGCAAGCCCGAGTAGAGGCGGTCCCGGCATGACAACGCCACCGCCGCTCACTGGCGCCGACTGGCTTGCCCGCTTCGCCGCCGCGCTCGATACGAAAGCCCCGTCGCCGGCGGTGATCGATCAACTGCTGGATCTGGCCGGAGCCGCGGCCCACGGCTCCGAACGTATCGCCGCGCCGATCGCGTGTTATCTCGTGGGGGTCACGGGCATGGATCCCGATCAGGCGCTCACCCTGGCTCGTACGATCGCCCACTGACATGAGGCGGACACGCTTCGACGACTGGCCCTGCCCGATCGCCCGATCGGCCGACCTCATCGGCGATTGCTGGACGCCGCTGGTCATGCGCGAGGCGTTCAGCAATCGGCGCCGGTTCGACGAGTTTCAGTCCGCTCTCGGGATCCCTCGTGCCGTCCTGGCTGCCCGCCTCGATCGGCTCGGCACCGAAGGTCTTCTCGTGAAGGTCCCGTATGGCGACCACCCGCCCCGTCCCGAATACAAGCTCACCGACAAGGGCCGGGCCTTCTGGGACGTGCTCGCCGCGATGTGGCGGTGGGGCGAGGACTGGCTCTTCGACGAACCTGACGGCGCTCCCGTGATGCTGACTGATCGCGAGACCGGTGAAGGTGTACGGCCCGTCGTGGTGGACGAGAACACCGGGAACCGCCTCGACCTTCGTGCCCTCCGTGTGCGCCCGAACACACCCCTCGCATCCGTCTGAAGCCTTCGGATCAGTGCCGCATGGTGCGAGTACGGTGCCGGTCATGACTCGCTGCCCCTACCCCGCCGCACGAACCGTCGTCGCCATCACCGCACTGGTGACCGTCACACTGGGCCTTGGCTTTCCCGCTGCCGCCACCCCCACAGCGGGTGCGGGAGCCGGCGCGGATGCCGTGAACCCCTCGCGCCCGAAGGCCGCGGTGCATCCCGATGTGGATGCGGCAGCGGCCGCCGGAGAGACGCTCGACGTGATCGTCGAACTCACCAGCGAGGCACCGGCCGACGCGCCCCTCGCGTCAACTGAAGCAGCGGCGCGGCGAGCCGCCAACCGCGCTGGGGTGGACCGCGTCACGAGGGGCCTCCCGGCCGGGTCGTTGCGCAAGGTGCGAGACACCGAGCACTTTTCGTTGGTAAACCTCCGCCTTTCGGCCGACGGCCTCGACGCGCTGCGCCGGTCTCCCGATGTTGCGCGAGTCGGAATGAACCGAGCTCATCCGGCCGCCCTCGCCAGCAGCGTCCCCCATATCGGCGGCGACGTCGCCTTCACATCCGGCTTCACGGGCACCGGCCAAACGGTCGCCATCCTCGACACCGGCGTCGATGCGGCGCACCCGTTTCTCGGCGGGCGCGTGGTCGCCGAGGCCTGTTTCTCCACCCACGACCCTGTCCGCAACATCGAGGGCTTCTGCCCGGGCGCCGATAACACCATGGCCACGGGCCCCGGAAGCGGAGCGCCGTGCTCGCTGGGCGGGTGTGGTCATGGCACCCACGTGGCCGGGATCGCCGCCGGCAAGGGCGACAGCTTCAACGGCGTCGCACCCGAGGCCACCATCATCTCGGTCCAGGTTTTCTCGAAGGTCGACAGCGCGGCCGCCTGTGGTGGGAGCGCTCCGTGTGAGCTCTTCTACGACTTCGACCTCACCCGAGGGCTCGACTTCGTCTTCGGACTCACCGGCACCTACGACATCGCCGCCGCCAACATGAGCCTCGGCGGCTTCTACCTCCCCGGCTATTGCGACTTCAACGCACAGAAGGTGCCGATCGACAAACTGCGGTCCAAGGGCGTGGCTTCGGTGATCGCCTCCGGCAACGACGGCCAGAAGAACGGCATCAGCTTGCCGGGGTGCATCTCGACCGCGGTGTCGGTGGGGGCCACCGACAAGTTCAACGACACCGTGGCGGGTTTCTCCAACTCATCGAAGTACCTCGGGCTGCTTGCTCCGGGCTTGTCGATCAGTTCCTCTGTTCCTGGCGGTGGCTTCGGATTCAAGAGCGGCACCTCCATGGCCACCCCTCATGTCGTGGGTGCGTTCGCCGTTCTGCGACAGGCCTACCCGACGATGACCGTAACGGATCGACTCAGCATCCTCCGGGCCACCGGCTGGCCTGTGACCGATCCGTCGAACGGGATCACCACCCCGCGCATACGTATCGACGCCGCCGTGCGTCCGCCCACGTTTCACCCTGTCGACCCGGTGCGCTTGCTCGACACCCGAGACGGCACCGGCACCGACACCGGCGGACTCCCGCTTGGTGCCGGTGCCATGGTTGATCTCGCCGTGTTGGGCTCTGGTGGCGTGCCCACATCGGGTGTCTCAGGTGTGGTGCTGAACGTCACCGGCGTGCTTCCCTCCGACACCACCCATCTCACCGTCTACCCCACCGGCTTCGCCAAACCCGACACGTCGAACGTGAACCTCACGGCATTCGACATCCGGCCCAATCTGGTAACGGCCAAGGTTGGTGCGGGGGGCAAGGTCACGATCGCCAACAACAGCGGAACGATCCATGTGCTCGCCGACGTCGCCGGATGGCTCGACGATGGCGGTGTCCACGACACCGGCTCCCACCACGAGACCTCGCTTCCCACTCGAGTGGCCGACACACGTGATGGCACCGGAGGCGTTCCCGTCGGAAAACTCGGAGGCGGGCAGACGATCACGGTCGATATCGGTGCAGCATGCGCCAGTCCCGGGGCCGTTGGGGCTTCGATCAATCTCACTGCATCGGCCCCCGACACGGCCACGCACCTCACCGCCTATCCCGCTGGGAGCCCGCTTCCCCTCGTGTCGAACGTGAACGTCGAGGCCGGGGAGACGGCTCCGAACTTCGCCATGGTGAAACTGTCGGCCACCGGACTCCTGGGTATCACCAACCACTCAGGGAACACCGACGTGATCGTCGATCTTTTCGGGTGTGAGATTCCCGGCACGTCGGCAGATCTCGGAGGGCGCATCGTCGCTTCGGAACCTGCCCGAGTGGTTGACACTCGTTCCGGTTTGGGCGTTCCGACGCCGGGCAAGGTGCCCGGCATCTCCGGGGTCGCCGTGCAACTCGGCGGGCGTGGCGGCGTGCCTTCGGCCAACGTTCGTGGGGTCATCGTGAACATCACGGCCACCGGAAGCACGGCCGGAAGTCATGTGAGCGTCGCCCCCACGGGGTTGTCGCTCAGTGTGGTTCTGCAACTGGCCAACACCTCCGTCCTCAACTTCGACGCCGGGCAGACGGTGGCGAACCAGGTGATCGCTCCAGTCGGTCCCGACGGCCAACTCGTTTTGGCGAACTTCGTGGGCGAAACCCATCTCATCGTCGACGTGGTCGGCTGGGTTACCGATTGACCCTCCCGGCGGTTCGGACGAACCGCGACACCACTTCCACATGGTGGGTGTGGGGGAACATGTCCACCACCGTGGCCCGATCGAACCGATAGCCCGAGTTCTGAAGCAGTCGGGCATCGCGCCCGAGGGCACCGGCGTCACAACTGACGAGCACCACGACCTCCGGTCCCGCGGAACTCACTGCTTCTACTCCCGCGGCTTGCAGCCCCGATCGCGATGGATCAGCCACAACCAGATCGACGTCGTGGCCCCGCCACGCACCAGCGTCGCCAGCGATCACCGCACCTCCGACCAGCGCAAGGTTGTGGCGGGCATCGGCGGCAGACCAGACGTTCCACTCCACGCCGACGATCTCGGCCAGGCCGAACCGCGCTCCGAGGGTGGCGCCAAAGAGCCCGACGCCGCAGTAGAGGTCGGCCATGCGGGCGTTCCCGGACAGCACATCGCCAGCCAGATCGGCCACTGTCTCGACCAGCACGGCGGCACCGTCGGCCCTCGACTGGAAGAACGACGGCGCCGATACTCGAAGCACCGAGCCGAGAATCTCTTCCGTGAACGAGGGCGGCGAGTTGTCTCGCCGGTCAGCCACGATCACGCCGTCGGGGACCTCGATCTCGTGGACCCCACCTTCGGCTCGGTCGCCACGATCGGCCACGACGATCACTGTGCCGGTGCTCACGCTCGTACGAACGGTCACCTCCGAACAGTCAGGAAATCGACCCTCCGTCAGCACCTGGGCCACCGCGGGATGGGCGACCAGACAGTCGCTCAACCTCACCACCCGATGGCTCCGGGGGGCGCGTAGCCCCGCTCGTCCGTCATCGTCGATCACTGCTCGAACCGTGGTGCGGTATCGCTCAGCGGGAAGTGGCGGGCCGGCCTCCACCAACGGGTCGGCCACCTTGCCAAGTCGCCGAAGGGCGTCGGCGACCGCCTCCACCTTGAACCCCGGTTGTGCGCTGGGGTCGATGTGCTGCCAATCGCAACCACCGCATCCGCGTGCCACGTGCGGACAGGGAGGCCAAACCCGGACTGGGGACGGTAGGGAACGAACGTCGACCGAGTCGCTGGCCCCTGTGAGCACTCCACCCGGGCCCTTTCGCACCGTCACCATGACGGACTCTCCCGGGAGCCCCCCGGTCACCAGCACCACCTGACCATCGCCGCGCCGGCCGAGCATCGCCCCTCCGGGAACGGCCCGCTCGATCAACACCGGTTCTGGCGGACGCGCCGGAGGTGAACCCGCCGGCGCGCCGGTAGCCGGGCGCCGCTTCCCTGCGCCCCGGCGCCGATCTCCGCTCATCGGTGCCGACCCTACCGCCGGGACACATGCCGAGGTGTCGCCCGTCAGTCCGGCCGGGGTAGGGTCCGTTTCATGGCCGTCTCCACCGTCCCGTTTCCTGGCACTGACCGCCCATTCGCCATCGTCCCCTCGGTGCTCCCGGTCGACCTCTCCCGCCTCGGCGAGGAATGTGTGGCCTTGGAGACCGCCGGCGTCGATCGCATTCAGTGGGATGTCATGGACGGGCGGTTCGTTCCCAACCTCACCTTCGGACCCGACCTCGTGGCATCGGTGCGCCACCTTGTGTCGGTACCTTTCGAGGCGCATCTCATGGTGCACGAGCCAGATTGGCTGGTGCCGCAGTTCGTGGCCGCGGGGTGCGAAACCATCATCATTCATGCCGAAAGCGTTGGACACCTGCACCGTTCGTTGGGCGCGGTGGCCGAGGCCGGGGCCAACGCGGGTGTGGCGCTGAACCCGGCCACACCCGTCGAGGCGGTGCTGCATGTACTCGACCTCGTGAGCATGGTGCTGGTGATGACCGTCAACCCGGGGTTCGGCGGCCAGAGCTACATCGACACCATGGAGCCGAAGGTGGCCTCATTACGCCGGACGATCCTCGATCGTGGCCTCGACGTCGACATCGAGGTCGACGGCGGTGTTGGCCCCACCACCGTTGCTGGCGCCGCCATGGCCGGCGCAAACCTCCTGGTGGCCGGCAGTGCCCTCTTCCGCGACCCGGACGGACTCGACCACGCTGTCGCCGATCTGCGCGCACGAGCCGAAGCCACGCGCTCCGCCTGAGCAGCGGCCGATGGCGGCCCGGAGCGGTTTGGGCATTCGCCACTCACGCGTGGTGACTGGTCATACTGTCCACCAGTCATGCCGCGGGCGGAACCTCCGGAGGAGCTTTCGTGTCGCGCCCGTTCCCACTGTTTCGCCCCATCGGTGAGCACCCGGTTGAACGTGACGCGCCCGTCGGCAAGCCCCCCGGTACGACAGCACGACGAGTTGCGGTACTCGCCAGCATCGCCGTCGCCGTGATTCTGGGGTACATCGGGCTTCAGGGGTGTGGCCGCACGCCGGAACGAAGCACCAACGCCTTCTGTGGCAATCTCACTGATGTCGGCGCCGTTGGGACCCACCTCGCGTCGTTTGACGGTGCAGCCCTGCGGAACGATCTAGGCACGCTGGAGCAACTTCGGTCGTCGTCGCCCACCGAGATCGAACCCGATGTCGCCATCATCCTCGACACGGTGCGTGCGCTCGTGAACGCCATCGAGGCACCAGCAGGTGGCGCCCCTACCCCCGTTGCGATCGACGCTGCCGACGCCGAGCGGCAACGAGTGGAAAAAGTGTGGCGCGCCAAACGCAACGAACTCGATCGGATCGCCGCCGCCAGCCAAGCCGTGAGCGTGTACGCCAAGACGAACTGCGGCGTGGAACTGAACCCACTCGGCCCAGCGCCCGTAGCTCCACCCCCCACCGTGCCCGCAACGAAAGCGCCGGTGTCCCCAGGAACCACGGCCGGTTCGTCCGCGACAACGAGCAAACGCTAACCGGTTGGCGCTCCCACTGGATCAGTCGTCGGCGGGGACCACCATCTGGGTGCGGCGCTCGAGCACGGCATCAATGATGCCGTAGGTCTTGGCATCCTCGGCCTCGAACCAACGATCGCGCTCGGAATCGGTTTGGATCTGTTCCACCGTTTGGCCCGTGTGGAAGGCGATTCGCTCCGCCATCCGACGCTTGATGTGTTTCATGCGCTCGGCCTGGATCGCAATGTCGGTTGCCTGACCCTGGATGCCACCGAGGGGCTGGTGCATGAGGATCTCGGCGTTGGGAAGGCTGAACCGCTTCCCTGGAGCACCGGCACAGAGCAGGAACTGACCCATAGAAGCGGCGAGACCCATACAGATCGTGCCTACATCGGGCTTGATGAACTGCATCGTGTCGTAGATCGCCATGCCCGCAGTGATCGAACCGCCAGGGGAGTTGATGTACAGCATGATGTCCTTGTCGGAGTCCTCCCCTTCCAGGTAGAGCAGCTGCGCGATCAGCATGTTGGCCACGTTGTCGTTGACGTCGCTGCCCAAGATCACGATCCGCTCCTTCAGGAGCATCTTGTAGATCTCCATCCCAGAATCTGGAGCGCCCGACCCTGCGAGCACGGGGACGATCTGCGGATGCAACAGCTGGTTCATGACGCTCCTTGGGCGGCGCCGGCGCCTTCGCCGGTCGTGGGCGAGAGGCTAGCGGGCGCACACCGGGGAACCGACCTGCCTGCCACCTTCGATCCTACGAAGTCGCTCCCGTAAACTGCCGTCGCACCGCTTGCGGGCGTGGCGAAGTTGGCAGACGCGCTGGGTTTAGGTCCCAGTGTCCGTAAGGACGTGGGGGTTCGAGTCCCCCCGCCCGCACCAAACGCACCTACCCGCCGAGAGCGAGGCTGGTTCGGGTAGGGCACACTGTGAACACACCGCTACCGGTGAGATTCCTGAGGAGGTCGCCATGATCACCCTGCCCTTCGAACCGCCGCACCTGGCCGCACCGTTCGTGTCCGCCATCGAGGGGGTCCTCCCGCACGACGGGCCGGCCACGGTGGCGGGCATAGAGCTCCCCGCCGGCCACCGGTGTTCGTCACTCGCTCTCCCACGCGTTCCCTCGACCGACGTGGTTTGGATCACGGACCACGTTGTGCCCAACGCCGGCGCGGTCGTCCGGCAGTTGCACGCCGCGTTTCCGTTGTCGGGGCTCTGGCCCTTGGTGATCGATCAGTTCGGCGACGATACGGCTCGTCCGTTCGACCGGTGCGACTTCCGACCGAGCGCCACCCACTTCATCGACGGTGTGGTCTTGGCGGAGGTGTTCGACGACTGGTGGGGGTTCGCGGGCGACACCGGTGATTCGTATCTCGCCGAGTACACCGGCGCGATCTTCGACCCCGCACTCGAGGCCATCGGTGGCGAGTTCCCCGGGTTCGCGCCCCCGGCCCCACACTTCGATGGGTCGCTCGTACCGGACCGCGTTGCCGCTCCGATCGATGCAATCAAGGACCACTTCATCGCCGTCGTAGCGGCGCGTCGGCCGGCCGATTCGCTCACCGTGCTGGGCTGGCAGGGGGTGGTCAACCACACCATCGACATCGTTGAGTACTCCGCCGCGTTGCGTTCGTGGGAGGAGCGGTTCGGCGCGGTTGTGGTGGGGATCGGGCTCGATACGCTCGACGTTGCTGTGGCCTTCCCTCCGACCGACCTGCAAACGGCATCGAACATTGCGGTGGAACACTTTGCGTTCTGCCCCTGGAACATCTGGCACGGTGCCGTCACCCTCGCGGCGTATGCCGAACGTTTGGTCGATGCTCCCGTATGGTCGTTTTGGTGGGACTGACCGAGGCCGTCGAATCACCGGCCCGACATCGTTTCGTGATCCTGTTGCTCCCGCTCGTGGGGATGTTTTGTGCTACTGCGGGCTTTGCGATCGGGTCCTCCCGGAGTTCCGGCACCGCTTCCTCCGGGGCACTCGCCGAACCATCAACGTTCGCGGTCGCTCACGAACCCACTGATGCGCAACTGGCCACGATCGACATCGGGTTTGCCGCCGACATGCTCGACCACCACGACCAGATCATCGAGCTCGCGAACTTCACCGCGAGCCACGCCACCACGGATCTGGTCCGGTCCCTTGCCCTGGGCGTCGTTGCGTCGCAGCAATACGAAAAGGGACAGCTCGAGGGGTTTCTCCGAGGTCGGGGGGTCACCCGCCCAAATGGGCCCGACCGGCTGGTAATGGGGTGGATGGGCCCGCCTGTTGCCCGGGACGCCATGCCGGGATACCTCCCCAAGACCGACATGATCGAGCTCTACAACCTCGATGGCCCCACGCTCGATCGCCGCTTCCTGGAACTGACGATCCGACACCATGAGGGGGGCGTTCATATGGCCCAAGATGCGGCCGCACGAAGCCGAGATCCATGGCTCCGCAACTTGGCCGCAGCGATGGTGGTCGCGCAACAAGAGGAGATCAACGATGCCACCGCTGCACTCTCTGGTTAACGTTTGCCCTTCTTCACCAGCCACCGAAAGCTTTCGGCCTTCTCGAACGCCGCTTCTCCGGCAAGTTGGTAGATGCCGGTCGAAAGTGTCGGGTACACATGGATCAGCGCGCCAAGTGAGCTGAACGAGATCTCTTCCCGGATCGCCAGGGCCAGTTCGTGGATCATCTCCCCGGCGCTCGGCGCCAGGATGTGGGCACCCACCACCCGGTTCTTCTTCGTTGCGGTCACGATCATGATCGCCCCCGAAGTGGCGCTGTCGGCGCGGGCGCGATCGGAGTGCACGAGGTCCTGCCGCCACACCTGCACCTCGTTGCCGTACCTGGCTTCGGCCTCCTCAACGGTAAGGCCCGCATGGGCGAGCTCCGGGTCGGTGAACGTGCACCACGGAACGGACGAGTCGGCCTTGCCCTTACCGGGGAAGAACATGTCGCGCACTGCTCGCACCGCTTCGTACCCGGCCGAATGGGTGAAGAGATACCGACCAGCCACATCGCCGGCGGCGTAGATCGAAGGGGTACTGGTACGCATACGATCGTCGACCTCGATCCCTCGCGGTCCCACGGTGATCTCCACGGACTCGAGGCCCAAACCCTCGAGGTTCGGCGCACGACCAACAGCAATGAAGATCTCCTCGGCGGTCCAGCTCTGCGCCGATCCACCGATCGTGCCATGCACGGTCTTGCCGGTCGCCTCGACCGTGACCCGATCGGTGGTGACGCCGAGTTGGAGGTTCAGTCCCTCGGCGAGCAGGTTCCGTTGCAGGATCTCCACGAGCGCAGGTTCGTCCTTCGGCAGAATTGCTGGCCCCTTCTGCAAGACGGTGGTACGGATGCCCAACCGGGTGAACGCCTGGGCCATCTCCATCGCGATCGGACCGCCACCGATCATCACCATGCTGCTCGGCACGCTTGACAGCTCGAAGAGGTTCTCACTCGTCAGGTAGCCCGCGTCTTCCAGGCCGGGAATCTTGGGTGCCATCGGCCGACTTCCGGTGCAGAGCAGCACGAACCGCGTGTGGAGCACGCGCCGCCCGTCGACGGTCACCTCGGTGGGCCCGGTGACGGCGGCCGTACCTTCGATGATCTCTACGCCCATCGCCCGGTAACGGTCCGGGTCGTCTTCGCCTACCGCGATCTCCTGTTGGATGCGGCGGATCCGGTCCCACACCACTGCCGTATCGATTGCTGGCTCAACGGCGCCGATGCCATATCGGTCGGCATGACGCATCGTGTGGGCGGCCTTCGCCGAGGCCAGCAGCGCCTTGCTCGGAACGCAACCGGTCCAGAGGCAGTCGCCGCCCACTCGACCCCGTTCCACGACAGCAACGCGCACGCCGAGGCCGGCGGCGAACTCCGCGGCGGTCATGCCCCCGGAGCCCATTCCCACGATCACCAGATCGAAACTGTCGTTCATCGCGTTCTCTCCCTCTGTTTGCTCACGGGCTGAGCACGCCCTGTGATACGCGTCCCCGTCCGGTGCCCTTCGCCACGTAGGCCGCACCATCGGCAGCCCGCAGGAGATCGGCCGCAGTCCGACCGGGGGCCCAGGTGACCCAACCCACACTTGCCCCGATGACCAAATGGTCGACGGGCACTCCGGCGGCCATTTCTCTGGGAACGGGGAACCGTTCTGCCATGGCGTGCACAATCGCCTCCCCGAGCTCCTCCACGCCGCGTTCGGACGCGCATCGATCGGCCACCACCACAAACTCGTCTCCGCCGATGCGAGCCACCATTCCCGACGAATCTGCCACGGCTCGCATACGTTCGGCCACCTTGCCCAGCACGAAATCTCCCACCTCGTGACCGAAACGATCGTTGACTTCCTTGAAGAGATCGAGGTCGATGAAAAGCACCCCGAGTACTCCGCCGCTTTCCGGGGAGGGGCCGGTGCGGGCGTCGATCGCCGAGTCGATTCGGTCGAATAGCAGTCGGCGGTTTGCGAGACCGGTAAGGGGGTCGTGCGTAGCCTTCAGTTCCAACTGGTGTTGCAGTTCCCGAAGTTCGGAGATGTCACGGCTGATGGTGGTGGCGTACTCCTTGCCGGTGGTGAGATCTCGGCGAAGGGTGAGCGACACAATGAAGGGTCGCAACACGTTGTCGCGGTCGCGGGACCACAGCTCCCCCACCCAGCTGCCGTCGCGCCGAGCGATCGGAACCGCAATTCCCGCTGCCACCCGCCACGACTCTTCGGACAAGGCGCGGTAGGTGCGATGCACTTCCGCGTCCTCGGGTAGGTGCGCCCAGCCGGCGGCGTTGGCGTAGAGGATCTTGAGCTCCTCATCGATGATCAAGACCGGATCGGGGATGGCTCCGAGCATGTGCACAAAACGTTCACTCTCGTCGCGAGCATTGATCTCATCGGTGACGTCGAGCCACGACGAGGACACACCAATCGGCTCGCCATCGGGGTCGAACATCGTTCGCCCGAAGCTCCGTACCCAACGGATTGCCCCGCCCGGACGCACCACTCGAAACTCGGCGATCCAGTCGGTCGGTCGCCCCGGCTCGAACGAGGCAAAGAACGCCGCCGCCACCTGCTCATGATCATCGCGGTGGATCATGTCGTAGTTGCGAATCCCCTCGGCGACGGGATCCCTGCCGACGATCGTTCGGATCACGTCGTTGCAGTAGAGGATCTGACCGTCTTGACCCGCACGAACGATGCCGACCGGAAGGTCACGGGTGAGCAATTCGACATCGCCCCGACGGATCTCGAGCTCGGCCGCACTTCGATGAAGCGCGGTGACGTCGCCGAGCGCAACCAGGGACCATCCCTCGTGGAGTGGTTCCCCAATCACGATCTCGACCCACACCACCCGCGCATCGAGACGCACGTGGCGGACAGGGCCATCGGCCGCCGCCGAGCGAGCTTCCGCCACCAACGACGTGACACAGGCCAGCACGTCCGACGATGCATGGCCAGACTCCTGGAGCCCCAACAGATCCAACACCGCCTGGTTGTGGTCCCGACACGCACCAGAGGCATCGAGGACGGCAAACGGGCCGGGGAGATGGGGGAGCAACTCGCGGTACTGGTCGGGCGTCTCGCCATACACAGCGTCCATCAGCTCAACCGGCCGAGATCCACGACGCCACCCGTTGGGTGAAGACGCTCGGAAAGCCCCCGGTATGGAGGAACACGACCGGCATGTTGGCGGGGAGTCGGTCGGCCCGACGGTCGGCAATCAGCCCCGCCATGGCCTTGCCGGAATAGACGGGGTCGAGGATGAGCCCCTCGGTGGCAGCCGCCAGCCGCAACGCCTCACGGCCAGGCTCGGTGAAGGTTCCGTAGGCCTCGCCAATCTGCGTGGCGTCGAGGTGCACCTCGCCCCCCGGAAGGCTCAGACCTTCGAGCTGAGCGATGGCCGGGATGAGTTTGTCGATTCGTTGGCGCACATCAGGAATGGCGCCCACGTCGACGCCCCGAACACGGTCGTTCGAGCCGAACCCCACGGCCAACCCCGCCTGCGTACCTCCCGTGCCGGTCGCCGCATAGACCACGGCGTCGGAAGGCATCTCCGACATGAGCTCACGGGCGGCATGCACATAACCACGCGAACCCACCGCAGAGGCGCCGCCTAAAGGAATCTCGTACGGTCGCGCTCCCTCGGTGAGGAGTCGGTGCGTTGTGTCGGCGAGCATTCGCTCCACCGAGTGGGCGTCGTACCCCGCCACCCAGACCGGCTCCAAGCCCAACAGTTCGTCGAGAAGGAGGTTCCCTTCGGGAGTGTCGCCGACCCGCCCCCCGAGCACCGCAACGCAGCGCAGTCCGGCTTGGCACGCAGCGGCGGCGGTGGTTCGCACATGGTTGCTCTGGGCCGCTCCTGCCGTGACCAATGTGTCGGCGCCATTTGCGACCGCATCGGCCACCAGATACTCGAGCTTGCGCGCCTTGTTGCCCCCGCCGGCCAACGCTGTGAGGTCGTCGCGCTTGACCCAGAGCATCTCCGGGGCGAACCCCAACGTCGCGCCGAGGCGCGCAAGGGGCAGGAGAGGGGTGGGGAGCGCCGCCAGTTCGAGCCGCTCTGGATGGGCCATCGGAACAGACACTACGACGAAAGTCTGCCCCGCTCAGCGTGCGGCCGCGGCGAGGACGATCATTGTCCCCTCGGGTAGGTTGCGGTCATGCCGACCTCGATCCGCTACGTCGGAGATCTCCCCACGCCAAGTCTCCTCGTCGACCTCGATCGACTCGATGCCAACATCACCACGATGGCCGCTCGCTGGCCTGGCACCTCGCTGCGGCCCCACGTCAAGGCGTTCAAGAGCACGGCGCTCGCCGCTCGGCTCGCCGCCAACGGCCATACCGGGTTCTGCTGCGCAACCGTCAAAGAGATCACGGGGATGGCTCGTGCCGGGCTCGGCACCGATCTGCTCCTTGCCAACGAGGTCGTCGACCCGGTTCGGCTCGCCGTACTCGCCGCGCTCGTCGACGGCGGTGCTCGCATCACCGTCGCTGTCGATTCCGACTTCACCGTGGCGGCCGTCGCCGACGCCGGCCTTTCCGACGTGTTGATCGACGTCAACGTCGGGCTTCCCCGATGCGGCTGCCCGATGGAGGTGGCCGGACCATTGGCCGACCTGGCTCGAAGCCGGGGCCTCACCGTGCGTGGGGTGATGGGCTACGAAGGCCATCTCATGGGAGTCGACGATCGAGCGGCCCGTACGGCTGGAACGCAGAAGAGCATGTCGGTTCTTTCGGCGGCGCACGGTTCGGTGGGTGGCGAGGTGGTGAGCGGCGGCGGTACGGGAACGTGGGACTGCAACGACGTCATCACCGAGTTGCAGGCCGGCTCCTACACACTGATGGACACCTACTACCGGAAGCTCAACCTTCCGTTCACGCCCGCACTGTCGGTGCTCGGAACGGTGGTGTCGACCAATCCTCAGGGCTACGCGGTGGCCGACGTCGGGCTCAAGGCGCTCGGCATGGACCACGGTGACCCCACCATCACTGCCGCCGCCGTGTGGTTCTGTTCCGACGAACACATCACGTACGCGCCCGAAGCCACCCCGCCCACGCTCCCCCGAATAGGCGACCGCGTCGAGGTGTGGCCGGCGCACGTCGACCCCACCGTGGCCTACCACGAGCACTTCTCGGTGATCCGCCGAAACGACCCGGCGGCACCGATCGACGACGCCGAAGTGGTCGACGAGTGGCCGATCGACCTTCGCGGTTGGTGATGCTGGTCGGTCAGGAAAGCCAGTCGGGCCGCTCGGCCAGCAGATCGGCCAATGCCCGGAACGCCTGCCCACGGTGGCTGATGGCCTGTTTCTCGGCCTCCGACATCTCGGCGAACGTACGGCCATCGGCCCCGACCGGAGCAAACACCGGGTCGTAGCCAAAACCCCCCTCGCCACGTGGTGCCGTCACGATGACGCCTTCCACCACACCTTCGGCGATCGTCTCGGTGCCGTCGGGCCAGCGCACGAGCGCCACGGTGCGAAACCGGGCCGACCGCGCCGGCAACGCATCTGCGTGCACGCGACGCAGCTCCGACAGGAGCTTCGCAACGTTGTCGGTGTAGGTGGCGTGGTCGCCGGCATAACGCGCCGTGCGCACGCCCGGCAAGCCGTCGACTGCGTCGACTTCGAGACCGGTGTCGTCGGCCACGGCAGGAAGACCGGTGGCGTCGCAGATCGCTACGGCCTTCAGTCGTGCATTTCCTTCAAGGGTGGGATCGTCCTCCACCACATCGGGCACCTCGGCGGGGCGTGGCAACAACGTCAGACTCGAACCGAGAATCGCCGCGATCTCCCGCACCTTGTCGGGGTTGGCGCTGGCGCATACCAGCGCGGGAAGCGGGGTGCCGGCGTTGGTCACTCCGGCCCTATTTCTTTCGGGTGAGATTTCTGGGGGACGGTGGCTCGCTCGTGAGCTCACGCTGAAGCAAGGTGATTTCCCCGATCCCCTTCTCCGCCAACCCGAGAAGGTCGTCGAGTTCGGAGCGCGAGAACGGGAGCCCTTCGGCCGTGCCCTGTACCTCGATGAATCGACCCGATTCCGTCATGACGACGTTCATGTCGACCTCGGCGTTGGAGTCCTCGATGTAGGGAAGGTCGAGCAAAGGAAGGCCTTCCACGATCCCGACGGAAATCGCCGCGCACGCCTCGCGGAGCGGGTGCTGGGTGATTCGTCCGGCCTGTTGAAAACGGGTGAGCGCGTCGTGCAGGGCAAGGTACCCACCACAGATCGAGGCCGTTCGCGTGCCGCCATCGGCCTGGAGGACGTCACAGTCGACCACCACTTGGCGCTCCCCCAGCGCCACCATGTCGCACACCGCTCGCAGAGAACGGGCGATGAGCCGCTGGATCTCCTGCGTCCGACCGCTCTGTTTGCCGGCGGCCGCTTCTCGCCGAATGCGTTCGCCGGAGGAGCCCGGCAACATGCCATATTCGGCGGTGACCCAACCTTTGCCGGTGCCCTTCATCCAGCGTGGTACGTCCTCTTCCACCATGGCGGTGCAAAGCACCACCGTGCGCCCGAAGGACACAAGCACCGAGCCGTGCGCCTGGTCGGTGAAATCTCGTTCGAAGGTGATGGGCCGAAGCTCATCGGGTGCACGTCCGTCAGGACGCATAGCGACCTCCAAGGGGTCTGGGGTGAGAGAGAACGGAAGCGGTCAAGGTAGCCGGGGCGCGGGCGGGCTCAGCACTCGAAGGTGGCGTGGGGCACGGCCATGTCGACCGGCGCACCGAATGCCTCGTCGCCCGCCTCGCGGTACGGCCTTGGATCGGACCCGGGCGGAAAGTGGGTGAGCACCAACCGCCGGACGCCCGCGGCTTTCGCCATCGATCCGGCTTGCCGCGCACTGAGGTGCAGCACGCCGTTTATTTCCTCCGCGGTGGTCATCGTGGCCTCACACACGGCAAGGTCGATCGGTGCGCCGAACGACTCGAACGACCAACCGGGACCCGTATCGGCGGAGTACGCGATGGCGTGGGTGCCGTCGGTGATCCGAGCGGCCAAGGTGTACACGTAGTGATCGGTCTGCCGGAACGAAACGTCGAGGGCCCCAACGCTGATCGAGTCAAGATCGGCGATGTCGGTCCAGTGCCACGTGGGTTCGAGGGGTCCAACCACGTAATCAAGACGTTCCCGAGTGTCGGCGGTGCCGAAGATCGGCACGTGGAGGCGATCGAGGGCGTAGGTGTAGGCCGTGTTCAGCACGGTGAGATCGACCCAGTGATCCGGATGGCAGTGGCTGATCACGAACGCATCGATGTCGGCGAGGTCGACGTGCTCCTGCACGCTGGCCATCGTGCCGGGCCCAAGATCGAACACGACGGAAACGCCGGCACCCTGCACGAGGTAGCCACTACATGCGTCGCCCGGGCCGGGATAGCCACCCGTGCATCCGAGGACGGTCACGCTCAGCGCCATGGCCAGAACCTACTTCGCGATCGGTGCCACTACCGGCCCACGGGCCGACAAGTGGACTGCACCGTGTCGACGATGAGCTTGGCGTAGGCATGGTTGCCCTCATTGGTGAAGTGCACACCGTCGGCGGCGAACCACTCCGGATGCCCGGCCGAGTAGCCCGCCCAATCGGCGTAGTTGGTGTAAAGCTTCAGCCAGGAGTTGAACCAGGCGCCCCACGTGTCGAGGTCGAATCGGGCAGCGTTGCTGTTGACGCCCACCCACACCACACACGGCACTGCCTTCGCATCAGCAAGGGCGGTGAACGCGTTGGCCTGCGTGACGCGCCACGCCGCCGACGGTTCCTGACCAGAGTCGACGATGCCGCGAGCATCATTGGTTCCGAGTGCGATGACGAGGGCGTCGACCGGGCCAGCGCGCACCACTTCGCGAATCCGAAGCACCCGTTCCGGTATTGGTGCGCCGCTGGAACCGTCCATCGCCACGACTTTCCAGTCGGCGGTTTCGAACTGCAGAAGTTGTTCCGGCGTGGAGGTGTAGGTGAGTGAGTCTCCAACCACCGCCACTCGGGGCCGGTCGCGAGACGGCAGCGTGGTGAACACGGGGCCTGGATCGGCTGGCGGTGGGGGTTCGGCGCTCAGTGAACGTATGGGCTCGGGGCTGATAGCCACGGACGGAACCACCGCGTTGGTGGATGGCGGCGGCAGAACCGTTGGTTCGGGGCTCGCCGCCACCTCCACGGTGGGAGCGGGTGCGCTCTGCGGAGTGGCCGGCGGGCCGGCGCAGGCGCTCATTGCCCACACGAACAACACGAGAGAGCCAAGGCAGAAGGCGGAGACGAGACGGCGCAAGGTTGAGGAGAATAGTTCGTTCGGACTACCACCTTCCCCTCAGGGCCAAGCCAGCGATTCCGCGTGGTCGAGTTCGGGGCCGAGGAGTCGGCCTCCCAACTCGCGAAACCAGGCAACGTCACCACTCGAAAACCATCGATGCCGAGGCCCAGACCCCAAGGATGCATTCGACGGGCCGAGCGTGGCGCGCACCTCGAACGCCGTCTCGTCGGCCGACGACACCAGCACGACGTCGCGTCCCATCACGTCGGCGATCGTTCGAGCGAGGAACGGGTAGTGGGTACACCCCAACAACAACGTGTCGACCTTGGCATCGACGAGCGGGGCCAGCAGCCGCTCGGCGAGTACGTGCACCTGATCCGACTGCGTTTCCCCCCGTTCGACGAACTCCACGAACCCCGGGCAGGCCGCGCACGTCAGGGCGACCGTCGGGTCGATCGCGGCAACCGACGCTTGATACGCCCCGGACGAGATGGTGCCGACGGTACCGATGACGCCGACATTCCCGTTCCTCGTGGCCGACACCAACGACCGGGCACCCGGCTCGATCACCCCGAACACGGGAACGGCGAGCTCGTCCTGAAGCGTGTCGAGCGCCGCCGCCGACGCCGTGTTGCACGCAACGATCAACATGCTCACCTGGTGTTGTTCCACCAGGAAACGGGCGATCTGTCGGGAGAAGTCGCGTACTTCGGCCAGGGGCCGTGGGCCATACGGATACCGACCCGTGTCGCCCACGTAGACGAGCGACTCGCGAGGGAGCAGATCGATCACCGCCCGGGCCACCGTGAGCCCACCGAAACCACTGTCGAACATCCCGATGGGCCGCTGCTCCACGCCGCCACCCTAGATCGCGCTGCCACCAGCGCCCCGTCCTCCCCCGAGCTCAGTAATCGAGCGGGCACTCTCTCCTTTCTGTTACGGTACACAGCATGGCGAGGACGCAGGCCGAACGTCGGGAGACCACACGAACGGCATTGCTCGAGGCCGCCGCCAGCTGTCTCGTCGATACCGGTGTGGCCGGGTTCACCACGGCAGAAGTGGGGCGGCGAGCGGGCCTCTCGAACGGCGCGCTGTTCCGCCACTTCCCCACCCGGAACGTTTTGCTGGCCGCTGCCATCGAGCACGTCTTCGACCGCTTGCGTGCCCACTACGAGCAAGCCTTCCGAGATCTCCCCACCGTCTCCCGCACAATGCCCCGGCTCCTCGCGATGCTCTGGGAGGTGATGGATGACCCGGCTTTGGCGGCGGCGTTCGACGTCTATACGAGCGCCCGCACCGATGCCTGGCTGCAGGCGGCAATCGAGCCGGTGGTCACCGAACACGTCGAGCGACTCGCGGAACTCGGGCGTGAACTCCTGGGTGAGGTTCCGGGGGTCGACGAACGGGTCGCTGATTCTGCGGTCTCGCTCTCGATCCTTTCGATGCAGGGGCTTGTGGTGAACCTCATGGCGAAACCGGACCCCGCCGCGGTCACACGACTCCTCGACGACCTGCACCACCTTTCGCTCCTGCTCCTTCCCACCTCCGGAGGCTGACCGTGTTCGACCACCCACCGATCACCACCCTCGCCGTCCCGTTCTACCTTCTCACGATCGTGGGCGAGCTGTTCTGGCTGCGTCGCCGACGAGCCGATCCCCGGTACGCCGGCTACGAACGGCGCGACACCTGGGTGTCGCTCACGCTTGGGCTCGGGAGCCTCATCACCGGGCTCGTCATCATCGCGGGAGATGTGGTGATTGCTCGTTTCATCTGGGATCGCCGGGTGCTCCCCGACTGGGGCGAGAGCGGGTGGGTTTGGATCGCCGCAATCGTGTTGGTGGACCTGTCCTACTACTGGAGCCATCGAGCGGGTCACCGCATCCGGTTCTTCTGGGCCAACCACGTACAGCACCACTCGAGCGAGCAGTACAACCTGTCCACCGCGCTCCGGCAGCCGGTCACCAACTTCTACGAGTGGCTGTTCTTTCCCACGCTCGCCCTCCTCGGCATCCGCCCCTGGATCCTGTTCGGGGCGTTCGGCCTCAACCTCGTCTACCAATACTGGATCCACACCGAGGTGATACAAACCTTGCCCCGTTGGTTCGAGTGGCTGTTCAACACCCCATCGCACCACCGAGTGCACCATGGGAGCAATCAGCAGTACCTCGACAAGAACTACGGCGGAATCTTGATCGTGTTCGACCGATTGTTCGGCACCTTCGAACCCGAGGTGGAGCCCGTGCGCTACGGCCTCACGAAGAACATCAACACGTTCAATCCGTTCCGAGTGATCTCGCACGAGTATGTGGCGATGGCGCGGGGTGTTCGGTCAGGACGGGGACTCGCCGCAAAGCTCGGGGCCGTGTTCGCACCACCAGGATGGCGATCGGCCTCACCCGACGCCACGCCGGTTCAGGCCGTCTCGTCAGCGCCGTAGAACGAAGCATCGGCATCGGCCTTTGTCTGGGGGGTGATGCCCAACTCAGCTTCGTGTTCGTGCACCACCTTGAAGATGAGGGCGTCGAGCAGGAAGAACTTCAGGACCCAGACGATGCCGAAACCCACCAGGCTGGCCAGGTTGGTGATGAATTTGAACTCGATGTTCTGGGTAAGCGCAACGATGACCGAAGAGATCACCAGACCGAGCACGGCGAAACCCCAGAACGGCAACACCTCAGTGAAGAGGCTGTTCTTGCCCTTCTTGTTCCACACCCAGGCCCGACTCAGGATGTAGGCAGGGCCGGCGCTGATTACGGCCGCCCAGAAGTTGGCCGCCACCTTGGGCCATCCCCACAGGGTGTCGAACACCAACAGCAGTCCCTGACCGAGGATCACGTTGAACACGGATACGCCGGCGTACTTCAGCCCCTTGTCCTTGATCGCTTGGAGCATCTTGGCCGAGCCGTAATCCGACATGACGGCGACGTTAGCGGCAGAGCAGCGCCGCACCCGGGCAGCGCCGCGCGGATACCCCACCAAGGACACTCCCAACCGATCAGGCTGCGGTGTTGAAACCCCGCCGTGCGATCGCCCCGCTGAGGGCCAGAAGTGCCGCCGCTGGTGCCGACTTCCAGACCGGATCCTTGGCCCGAACGTGAAACCCGATCGCCGCCGCGAAGTACACAACCAGCGCCATTGCCGTGATCCGTCCCAGGGTCGGCCATCGGCGGCCGAGCACCAACCCCGCCGCCGATGCCACCTTGATCGGCGGAATCGCCTGCCGGATGGCGGGCGGACACCGGATGGCGTCCCAGTCCTTACGGATGTAGTGGAGCGGAATCGCGCAGGCTAGGGCGTCCCCAAGTTGAAACAAGGCCAGTGCATGGACGGTACGGCTCCAACGATCGGACACGGGTGCTCCTTTCGATCACCAATGGCGATTCGGCCAGATCTGGTGAGGGTTCGAGTTTGCGGTGACCTTCTTTCTCGCGCGGCAGGGCGTCGCCACCACCGCCCAGGGAATGGCGGGCCGGATGGATCAGAAGTAGATGATCTTCGCCGCGTTCTCGGCCACCACATCGAGGTCGTCGGTGTAGGCACCAGTGGAGAGGTACTTCCACCCGCCGTCGCACACGATGAACACGATCGTGCCCGACTCGATGCGGTCGGCCACTTTGCACGCGCCGGCCAAAGCCGCCCCCGACGAGATGCCGGCGAATATGCCGCATTCGTTCACGAGCCGCCGGGTGTATTCGATCGACTCACGGGGGTACACAACCCGTTTTCCGTTGAGGAGTTCGGGGCCACCCCACTTCTCGTAGACCGGGGGGATGTACCCCTCGTCGAGGTTTCGAAGGCCTTCAACCAATTCCCCGAGCGGGGGCTCCACTGCGTAGAGCAACACGCCGGGGTTCTGCTCTTTGAGGTACGTGCCAACACCCATCAGCGTGCCGCTGGTGCCGAGCCCGGCCACGAAATGTGTGATCTCGGGACAGTCGCGCCAGATCTCCGGGCCGGTGCCTTGATAGTGGGCGCGGGGGTTCGCTTCGTTGGCGTACTGGTAGAGGAAGACCCATTCGGGATGTTCGGACGACAACTGCTGGGCACGTTTCACCGCGCCGTTCGAACCCTCGGGGCCGGGCGTAAGGATCAGTTCGGCGCCAAACACCTCGAGCATCTGACGCCGCTCGATGCTCACCGCCTCGGGCATCACGATCTTGATCGGATACCCCCGGAGGCGGGCGATCATGGCCAGTGCGATTCCGGTGTTGCCCGACGACGGTTCCAACAACGTGTCACCCGGCTTCAACGTGCCGTCGGCCTCGGCCTCGAGGATCATCTGTTTGGCGATGCGATCCTTCACCGACCCGGCCGGGTTCTGGCTCTCCATCTTCGCCAGGATGCGAACGTTGGGGTTCGGGCTCAAGCGACTCACGTCGACCATCGGTGTGTTGCCGATCATGTCGAGCACGGATGCGTGGATGGTCATGGGCCGGGCTCCGGTTGGCGGGCAGAAAGCCGGGACGATCGCAATCCCGACTGGACTGGTCAGGATTCTACCGGTGCACCCGATCGATCCACTACCCGCACCCGAACGAACCGAGATCAGCGGGTGAGCGTGATCTGTTCTTCGCTTACCTCGCCGTCGACGATCCGAAAGCCACGCACCACCGGCTCCTCATGTTTGAGGCTCACGATGAGGTAGTGCCAGTTCGCGTCGGGCGCCTGCGCCACGTCGGTCGGCGATGGGTAGCTCTCGGTGTGGGTGTGGCTGTGCACCACGCCGATGATCTGCCCGCCACGGTCCTCGGCATCTCGATCGGAGCGGAGGTGGTCGCGAGCGTTCACGGTGTACAGCTTCGAGGAACCGGCGTCATTCGCGCACGGGTAATAACGCTTGGCGATGGAGCCACCGAGTTCGCCGCCGAGAAGCCCGCATGCCTCGAGGGGAAGCTCGTCGTACGCGTGACCGACCATGGCTTGATAGGCGTCGTGAGGCAGGAAGAGCATGCGCGGCGAGGCTACCGGAACGGTGAACTTGGCCCGTCTAGTCTCGTCGCCATGAACGGCGAACAACACGGCGCACCCTCGGCAGATCCCACGATGGAAGACGACGCCTTCACCCGACGCGACTTCCTGCTCGGCACCGCCAGCGCCGCCGCGGCCGCTGGCTTGGCAGCGTGCGGCAAGGAAGACGCTGTCGGCACGAACACCACGCAGCCCAAGCCCGTGGCCACCGTCGGCCCCGGCATCGATCCGTCACAGGCGCCGTTCGACACGGTGGTGGTGTTGATGATGGAGAACAGGGGCTTCGATCACCTGTTGGGATGGCTTCCGGGCGCCAACGGGCAACAAACCGGACTGTCGTTCAAGGACAAGACCGGCGCCGAGCATCCCACGTGGCCGCTCGCTCCGGACTGGCAGGGCTGCACCATGCAAGACCCCTTCCACCTCTGGGAGGCCGTCGCCACGCAGTGGAACAAAGGGGCGATGGACGGGTTTCTCCTCACCCAGCCCGAGAACGACCTGTTCCCGATCGGCTACTACACCGACAAGGACCTGCCCATCCTCGCTGCCCTTGCCCAGAACTACACCTGTTTCGACAACTACTTCTGCTCGATGCTCGGACCTACCTGGCCGAACCGCTTCTACCAGTGGGCTGCTACTACCGATCTGAACTACACCGGCTTCTTCCCCACCGCCGATCAGCCCCGTCCTTCCAAACTCGAAACCACCATCTTCGACCGGGTGCGGGCGGCTGGGCTCACTGGTGCGTACTACTCGTTCGGTGAGCCGATGACCGGCCTATTCGCCAGCAAGAAGTACGACGACATGTCGTTTCCCTTTGCGCAGTTCGAGACCGATGCCACGGCCGGCAAACTCGCCAACGTGGTGTTCGTCGATCCGGACTACACCGCGGCATCCGAGTTCAACGGCACATCGAACGACATGCACGCCTACGGAAGCGTGCAAGTGGGCGACGCCTTCATCGGCCAGGTGCACGACATCCTCGCCGCCTCTCCCCAATGGGGCCGCATGGTGTTCGTGCTCAACTACGACGAGCACGGCGGCTTCTTCGACACGGTGACGCCACCGCGTTGCCAAGACGACACGGTGATACCCGGTGGCGGTCCGCAACCGGATCTCACCAGTCTCGGCGTTCGCGTCCCCTGCATCGCGATGGGTCCATTCGCCCCGCAGAAGATCGACGCGTCCGGGCCCTATGAGCACTGCTCGGTGTTGAAGATGATCGAGTGGCGTTGGGGGCTGGCACCGATGACGAAACGCGACGCCACGGCCAACAATCTCGCCAACGCCCTCGACTTCACGCTGAAGCGGGCGCCGATGAAGCTGCCTACCTACACCGTCGATCCGGCAACGGTGTGTGTGAATCCCAACCACCTCCCCTAACCTTCACGCCGTTATGCCTCCCGCCGGTGTGAAAATCGTGGCCTCGAACCGTCAGGCCCGTCGCGACTACGAGATCCTCGATGAGCTCGAGTGCGGCATCGTGTTACGCGGCAGTGAGGTGAAGTCGCTTCGGGAGGCCAAAGCGCAGTTGAAGGATTCGTACGCTCGGTTCGAGGGGCATGAACTGTTCGTGGTCGGCCTGCACATCACGCCCTATTCGCACGCTGGCTTCGATCTGCCGCAATCGGAACGCACCCGCAAACTCCTCGCCCATGCCGAGGAGCTCGAACGCTGGAAGGCTCGGGTGGACCAGGACCGGCTCACCGTCGTTCCACTTTCGCTGTATTTCAAAGAGGGTCGCGCCAAACTCGAGGTGGGCCTCGGCCGTGGTCGCAAGCACTACGACAAACGCCATGCCATCGCCGAACGCGACGCCAGCCGCGAAGCCGATCGGGCCATGGCTCGCCGCGGCCGTGGCGACTGAACCGGCCGTGCCACCAGTGCGACGTCGGTCGCGGGTGTGGTGCGTGGTCGCGCTGGCGCTCGTGGGGATGCTGGCGGCGTGCAACCCGGGCGACGACGCGCCGTCGACCGGAGCGGGGAGCACGGTGTCGTTCGCCAAACCGAAGGTCACCACCGGTCCCGCCACGGTGCCTGGCACGACGTCTGGCTCCACCCCGGGTTCTGCCACCGTTGGCAACTCCTCGACCACGGCCAGTACCAGCCGGTCGAGCTCCACCACGAGTGTCGTTCGGCCCGCTTCGACCGTCACCCGCTGACTCGTGGGGGCACCGAACTCGAACTGGATGCGGTTCCGCACCGGGATGCCGGTACAGTGCGGCCACAACTTCATACCAGCTAGCTCTTTGCCAGCTGCTTTCAACACGGGGCTGATCGGTTTCGACGTTGGGACCGGCAGCTGTTTTGTGCGACCAGAGTTGCCTCAGACTCTTTAAACGGGGGCAACAACAGAAACGCCGATGGCGATTTCGCTCTCGCCGCCTGAACTTAACCTCAGGTAGTTGAGAGAAACCGTGACCAGCAATGGCGCACGGGGCCGGTTTCCCGCAGCCCGGCAACAGAAGCGGGAGATGACGGTGGGAAAGACCACTGACGGCAGGAAAGACCGCTGACATCGGGGAAAGACCCGGTGGCGGGGCCCTCGTGGCCCACCTGACCCGGCAGGCCGGCTACCACTAAGCCGAGATCTCGGGAATGGTCGTATCACGGGCAGTCACCGCTCGACGGACGGGGGTTCGATTCCCCCCAGCTCCACTTTTGTTGTTTGATTCTTGGCGCCCTCTGAATCGGCCCCTCGCTCGGAAGTGTGCTGCAAGCAACCCCC
>Ga0105047_10002455_pt1 | contig 33038 bp, 18 predicted proteins | sample MAT04_FD_78384 | JGI IMG/M metagenome (GOLD analysis project Ga0105047, IMG submission 78384) | Freshwater microbial communities from Lake Fryxell liftoff mats and glacier meltwater in Antarctica - MAT-04 (megahit assembly) | ecosystem: Environmental > Aquatic > Freshwater > Ice > Liftoff... | reverse complement strand
GGTCGCCGGAATAGGTGTGGTCGCCGCTGCCTGGGCTGTGACCGCCTCAGCCAGGGCAGTCTGCCCCGATCCCAGCCGCAGCGCAGCCAAGGTGGCCCGTACAACGCAGAGGCTCCTGCCAGCGGAGTTTCCATTCATCTCGATTCCCCTTCTCACTGTTCCACTGCCCAATCCTCAGACGCCTCTTCCGAGCCATCATCTCTCCGACAGCCAAGCCTCCAGCGTCCAGCGATCGACCAAGTCGTAACAGTGCATCGGCCGGGCGGGAAAGCCCCGCACGTTTTTCCGCATCACAACGAAATTGTCGACTTCAAACAATGGCAAGTAAGCCGCGTCAACCGACAGCCGGCGATGTAACTCCTGCGTCTGAGTGACAGCGCGACTCCAGTCAGCAGTGCGGTCCAGTTCGATAAGCTGCTGCCGAAGCCAGTCCGGCTTTTTCGTGAGATCCTGCAAATTGGCTCGCGGGTTCAGCGTCACAATCGGCCACCAGTCAATCACCGGTTCCGGCAGGATTCCCACGCGATAAATCAAGTCGTACTTGGCTTGCGGCCCTTCGTCATCCGGGACCAGTTCGACATCGATCCCGACCCGCTTCCAGCTGCGAATCATCGATTGGGCAGCGGCACGTTCCGTGACAGTGGGGGGACAGACCATTCGCAAAGCGGGCATCGGTTCCCCTTTTGGGCTGAGGCTGCGTGTGGCCGCAACACTCATCGCGAGCGCAGCCGACAAATCGAATGTCAGCGGTCGAGCGAGCAGGCTGTTGCCGTAGCTCTCCCGGGGAAACGGGGACTCGATCAATCGACCGTGGGCAGCCGCAGGATCGCGCAGAATGACTTCTCGCAACAGCTTGTCCCGATCGATGCTGTAGGAAAGTGCCCGGCGGAGTTCACGGCTCTTGCCCGCCGGACTATCGGGATGGAAGAGCACGAGGTGAGTCGTCGGCACAGCATACGGCAGGATGAAAAAATCCTTCACCACAGCATCGTCGGCTTGCAGCCTGCGAACATGCCAGTCGGGAAGAGTCGGAGTCATGGAGACTTCGCCCCGCAGCAGAGCCTGCACCACGCGGTCGTGGCTCGGGTATTTGTGTTCGACGACTTCCGCGGTGTGATACAACTGCAGTCCGGCCGGTTCGGGTCGGGCTCTGCGATAGACCGTCTGATCGGGTTCACTGACGACGAGTTTGAACCCCGTTCCTCCCAAGTCTTCCTCTAAGTCTGAGGGAGGGTAGATGCTGGCGAAGACCGCCTCGATCCGAGACGGCACACGTTCAAACGAGATCATGAACTCCGTGGGCGACAGAATCTCGATCGAGCGAATCAACCCAGCGAGACGCTCATCAAACTCGGCATGCTCCGGATTCGTGCGGTCCAAGAGCATTTGCACGACTGTCGGAGCGTCGAGCAGTGGTTGAGATTCCCAGGGCTGGCGGTTTTGCTTCAGTTCAAATCGCATCCGCCGCCCGAGGTCCATTGGCTCCCACTCGTTGAAGAACCGCGTGCGATACTGAGCGGTGCCGCTCCGCATGCGATCGAGCGCGAACAGCGGAATGCGGCGCAGGTTCTCCTCTCGCAGTTCCGCATCCACTGGTATCGGGTAGGAACTCGGCTCACCCGTCAGCCGGACGACCCCGACATGCAACCGCTGATACCGCTCGACAATCGGCTTGTGCCGGGCCTTTAAGTTCTTCAGCTTTGGCCAGATGACCGCAGCCTTCTCGGCAAACTCAGGGGCTTCGTCATACTTGCCCGCTTTAAACAGCTCTTCGGCCCGTGCCAGCATCTCGCTGCTGCGCTGCTCGAGTCCATTCGAGATCACGGCGACCTGCGGGTTATTCGGGTAGAGAGAACGCAATCGCTCCAAATGATGGTGGGCCTGAGGGTAATCTTCTTTCGCAGCTGCACCCAGCGCGAGAGTCTGCAGGACGTTCCCAATCTGTTCACTCACACCGGGGAAATCGGCCTGAAGTGAATTGAGTTCTTCCAGGGGGACCAGTGCATCTTCCAGTCGTCCGGCATCCATCCGGATCCTGGCATCCGCCAGCAAAAGCCCGCCTCGCTTCTCGCCCAGACCGGGCCAGTCGGGGACGTTCTCTAACATCCAGTTGAGGAACTCCAAGGCCACATCGATATTCCCCGCTTGAGCGAGCAGCTCCATCCGCCGCATCATCAGATCCTCATGATGAATGATCTGGCGAATCTGCTTCAGCGAAATCCGATATTCGGGAGACTCCTTTTCACCCGGAACTGTGACGTATAAGAAATTGAGATTCAGCATCTCCTCTTCAACGGCTTCCAGCTCCGCTCCCTGAAGGCCGCTCTTCTGCTTCTTCTTTTCCTCGAACGCCAGCAACTGTTTATCAATCGTCCCGGGTCGCGGGGCCAGGGACTCGACGACGAGCACCCGGTCGCTGATGAGGACGACCCAGTCACGCAGGGGACCATTGATGAGCGCAGCTGCTTCGGGGACCTGCATCTCTTCATACTTGGGTAGGTCATTCTCCGCTTTCGCCGAAGGAGCTATGGGCGAGGCGCTGGGAGCCATCTCGGCAGCTGGGGTTTCTGCCGCCGGAGTCTCTTCCACTGCAGGTGCTTGTGCAGCAGGGTCTGCGGGTGCGTCCGCCTGAGCCCTCAAGGCGGGTACGAACACGCCCCAGATCAACAGGGCGAGAGTCCAGGTTGTGATCCATCGCCCGATCATCGGGAACCACCTTCTCACAAGACACCAAAACAAGACGCGGCGAGATCGCTGCAACACCACTAGAGCAGATTCAGAGTCAGTCTTCAGTCGGGCAGACAGGAATGTCTGTCCGACTGAAGTAGAGCAGACATCCCTGCCTACTTTTTTGCTGAAGACCAATTCCGCAACCCCACTAAGGCTTCACGGCTGTCAGCGGAATCAAGCTACCATCCCACGTCGTCAGGAACCACGCATCTCCGAGTGGCAGAGGTCCAGAATCGAGGCTTCCCGCAGCTTGCTGCTCGGACACCATCTCTCCCGTCTCTGGGTTCACTTGGAGAACTAGTCCACTCTCGAATGCCAACACCAGATGGCCATCGATCATCATCGGTTGCCCTGCGAGTGTGGAGCCGGAGAGCTTGATCGACCATTTCGTGGTCAGTTCCGCGTCAGCATTCAAGCAGTGCAAATCCTCGTTTCCGGTTTCGACCAGCACACCTGCTTCGGTGACATACGCTGCGCCGCTGGCAGGGATCTCCATCGTCCGCTGACCTTGCGGCTCGAACTTGATCGCGTCAAACAAGAACAGCTCGCCCGTGGAGCAGGCCGCCGCGAATCGCCCTTGGGAAATGGCCAGTTTTCCCACAGCGGGGCCGGGCAGTCGCTGGCGGGCGATTTGCGTCAAATTCGACTTCGACTCGAGGCGGAACTGGAGGAGTTCTCCCGCCTCAGTCAGCCCGATCAAGGTCTTGTCGTCAGCAGCCAGGACCTGTTTCCACACCGGTTGGGCTTCGCCACTCGGAAAGGTGAAGTCCTGGATCACGGAGTCGCCTTGACCCGTTCGGGCCACGTGCAGTTTGCCCGCCATCGGAACCACAATTCGCTTGCCCAGCGGGACGGGAGCTGCTTGCGGACTGGCGGGCAGAGTTCCCTGACGCTCCACTTGTCCCAGCCGGTTAATGACCCAGATGCGAGGCTCGGGGTCTCCACACACGACCGCGATTTGCGAGTCGGCCAAAGCACAGGCTGCGAGTGGTTGGACGGTTTCCTCCTTGATGGGAAGCCGAAAAGCGGATTCGGTCTGGAACCCCGGTTTGGCCAGTTCCGCTGCCGTCACACGAAAAGTGGCACCGCCCTCATTCACAGCCAGCAGTGAGGGAGTCCCCCCGGAAACTGTCGACAGCGCCAACAGCCGAGCCCCGGCGAGCAGCTGCCATTCACTGGTCAGTGTCTCTCGATCGGTTTGCGTCAGGGTGACGGCGTCTGTGAAGGGCCGCCGACGGGCGTTGAACAGAATTGCTGCCCCGCCACGTTGAATGGGTTGCGAGGAGAGTCCGACCGCCTCGACTTTGGGGTCGACTTGAATGGTATCGGTCACTAATTGGAGTCGACGCAGTGCGCTGCTCGACATCCAAACCTGCTTTTCGGGCCCTGGAGTCAAGTAGATGGCACTCCCCTTCGCACCTTGAACTTGGAAGGTCGGACCCGTCGTCAACGCCGGTTCATTGGCGCTGTCCGAAACCGAGAACGCGCTCACTCTTTCGACGGTCGACGGAACGAACAGATCGGGTCCGCGAATGACCGACTCGTCGACGACCATCCCGGTAATCTTTCCGGTGCCGGCTTCCACGAGACTCGCCTTCTCCCCATCACGCTTCACCAAACGCAGCGTCGAACTCGTCTCCGAATGGTTCTCGACGAAAGCTGCGTAGGCCCCCATCGAGATCAGTGGGGCGACCACCGACCGCGACTTCTGAGCGAAGTAGGAGACCGCCACACACTCCAGCGGACGCTTGGAGAGGGTGTAGACCACATCTTGGTCCCCCACCACGATCAGGTGACTTTCACTCGTCGTCTGTTCGCCTGGCTTTTTCGGCAGGCTGATCAGAGTGGGGCCATTCACCGGTTGCGAGAATGTCAGCGAACTGAGAATCGCACCGCTCTCTAATTCGATCTTCAGCAGAGTGCCCGCGACAGTCGTCACGTAGATCTGCCCCTCCTCGATCAGGGGTTTACTGGCCGCGCGATCTCCCAGAGATTGACGCCAGACCAACTCTCCACTCGCTTGTTTCACTCGTACGAGTTCGTCGGTGTCGGAGTCGAAGTAGATCAGGCTTGGCATTTCGCCTTCTTCCACAGGAAAAAAGGGAGGATCGCTGCCGGTGATGCGTCGCCAGACCGGGATCCCCGTAACAGTATCGGCCCCGTACAGGCAATCCTTACTCAATACCCAGGCGACTTCGTTGACCGTCACCTGATCGGTTCCCGACCGGGCGTGGTACATCAAGGTACGGGGCAGGGGCAATGTGGTGGGCACTTCCCCGGAGTTCGCGGAAGTGTTCGGTGTCTCTGATCGAACTAACGACCGCTCCACTTCCATCGACTCATTGAGCAGCGTTCGAAACACCTTGTCATTGGCGTATTCGGGGTACTGAGCCAACAGTTCACGCCGCAGGCGGAGTGCCTCCATCGGCTTTTTATTGGTGTTGGCCGCCTTGATCTCTAGGGTGCTGGCCTCGTTGATGGAGAACTTACGGATCAGATCATCCGAGGTCCTGATCGCCTGATTGATCTGGTTCACTTTCTCCACCGGCTGGGCGTCCTTAGGGCTATAGGACGTAAACAGTGTGCGAGCTTCCGCAGCTGTCGCCAGGAGCGCTTTACCGACTTTGGGAGTTTTCCCAGCCTGGAGGGCGGCACCCAAAGCTGCGTTCCCCGCGCGAGTGGCGATCTCGGACTTCATGGTTTCAAAGTTGGGGTCATCTCCATTCAAGTTGACGAAGTCGCGGATGCTCTTGATGCCTTCGGCGTAGCTACCCCCTCCGGCTCCGATCTTCTCGTCGATTTTCGCCAGACCAATCAGCAGCTTTGCTTCGGGGGTCTTTTCGTGCTTCGGAAAATACTCCACGAAGCTCTGCAGTGCGGCTCCCCCCTCTTTGAATTTGCCCTCGCTGAGCTTTCCTTTGGCCAACTCGAACTCGCTCTCTGCGATCCGACGAAACGCAATAAAATAAAACGTAAAGCCCAGCAGCACCAGCAGCGCGCAGCCTCCGACCAACCCGAGGACCAGCGGGGATTTCAGCGGGTCTTGCTCCCCGGGCCGGACTTCGGGAGTGGCCAACACCTGCTTCAGGCGGGTCGCAATACCGGGCTTTGTGGGACCGGGTTCCTCCTCGAAGTCCTCGATATCCTCGACGGCAGCCTCCGCCTTTTTCGGAGGGGCTTTCGCTGCCAGTTTTGCCCCAGGCGTCGCCGGAATCTCCTCGTCTTCGTCCTCGACGACTTCAAACATGCCGTCGTCGACAGCTGCCTTCTTCTTCGATCCCCCGGCTTGGGCTTTGCTATCGAAGGCCAGCATCTCCAAGCTCTGCATCAGCGCTTCATCTGACTTCGGAGATTTCACCTTCTCGGGCGGCGGCGGGGTTGGCTTTTTCGGTTCAGCGGCTTTTTGTGCTTTGGCCAGATCGCGAGTGGCGAGGATGGACTCTTCCGAGGTCGGCTTGATTCTCATCGGGTCTTTCGGCGTGTCCTCGACGGTCGCGCCCCCGTGGAAGCGGACATCGACTGTCCCGAAGCGCAGCGTGTCGCCCGAATTGAGTGTCGCCCGCTGCACCGGTGTCCCGTTGATCTCAAACGGGCTGGTCCCTGCGGCGACGGCTTCCCAGTTGTCTTTGTTCCAGGAGATGCGGCAGTGCATGATCTCCACCCCCTCTTCGTCGATTCGCAAATCGTTCGAAGAGTGGCTACCGATCGTCATCGGTTGCCGCTTGTAGAGATCCCGTCTCTCCACATCGCCGGTCAGGTGGATGATTTCCAGGAGGGCCATACTGTGCGATCTTCCGTTGTGTGGTCCACGGGGGACGTCCCAATTCCGCGCGATTGCAGCTCAACTCAACTCAGCCGTTGCCGCGAACTCATTCATCCTGGCGCGAAGTCTTGCGGATGTTTTCCATACCCGCTGTGATCCCGGCATCGATTACCTGAATGATCGATCCGTGTTTGGCGTTGTAGTCGGCCTCAATCAGCAGCTGGGTTTTCTGCTCCGCCGTCATTTTCGCCATCAGCACTTCGACCAGGGCATTCGCGTCCTCGACCGGAACGTCATCCACCAGCATCGCCCCCTCGGCGTCGATATTGACGATCACTGACTGGTCTTGCATGTCTTCCAGTTGAACGGTGACCGCACCGGTATCGTCGTTCGGTTCCGGGGGGGTCGTCTGCAACGACTTTTGCGTGACGAAGGAGGCTGTGATCATGAAGAAGATCAGCAGCTGAAACGTCACGTCGACCATGGGCGTCATATCGAGGCTGTCGTTCGACAGCCGGGCTTCTCGCATCTTGCGCGGAGCGTCTTCGTCTTTGGCTTCCTCCGCCCATAGGTTCTCTCGCGAAGTCGGGGATTGAGAAACCGCCGCCACGAGGGGTGGTATCGCCACAGATGGCAGAGTCACAACCAATGGCTGAACCGCAGCCGGAGTGCTGGGAACGACAGGTGCCTGAACTGCCGCCGGCGGCGCAGCGGGGGCCGGAGATGCCGTCAGCTTTGGAGCAGGCGGAATAGCCACTGGCGGCGCAGCTGCGCGAGTCGACGGCGCGGGTCGCTCTTGCGTGGAGTCCAAGTGTTGTGTGGCGGGTGCATCGCCGGGCACCAGAATCGGTTCCGTACAGGCGGGGCAATTCACAGTCGCACCCATCTTGCGACTGGAAATGCTGAGCATCTGCCCGCAATGTTTGCATCGGAACTGAATCGGCATGCCAAGTCCTTGCACAGGAAAACAGACCCACGACCTCGGTCTACTTCTTCTTCTCCAAAACGCCCGTGAAGTAGCGCAGTTCTTCCTCGCTGGCTTCCGAGGCGGCCAGTGCGACCTCCTCCACAAATCCCGACGCAACTTCCATGTCTGACAGGATGATCACGTTCCGCTTGTCTTGCAGGATCCCTTCCCGGACGTAACTGGTCACCTCCCCCAGAGACGCCGGACCGTTCTCCTTCTTCCCATTCGACAGATAGACCTGCGGCTCACCATCCGGGACTTTGAAGATGGTCAACACCACCGACTCTTTGCTGTTCACCGGAATGTTGTTCCTGGACTTCGGCAATTCGACGGCCGAGGTCTTCGATGCGTTGTTGGTCAGGATGAAAAAAATCAGCAGCAGGAACGTCACGTCGATCATCGGCGTGATGTCCATCTCGGTCTCTTCCACAATCTGCCGTCGCTTCAAGGCGATCCCCTTTGATGCACTCCGCGAACGCGATGACCTAGGCCATCGCCTCCTGCAACTCCTGGAAGAACTCGTTCAACTGCTCAGCGGTGGAATCGGTCAATCGGCTCAGCCGAATCTGGATCATCCCCGCCAGAATCGTCATCGGAATGGCAATCACCAGACCGTCAGCTGTCGTGTACAGTGCCAGCGAGATGTCACCGGCCAGTGCTTGCGGGTCAGCCCCACCGCCGGTCGCACTCGACAGCTTGGCGAACGCCAGCACCATCCCGGTCACGGTTCCCAGCAGCCCGAGCATGGGAGCCGTCTTGATCATCGCGATGATCCACGAGTACCGGTACTCCAACTCCGCGAGCATCTCACGCTCGAACTTCTCTTCCACATACTGGCGACATTTCACCACCCCCCGCTCACGCCGAGTCATGGCCAGCATGATCAGCTGGGGCAAAGCCTTGGACCAGTACCGGGGAGTGTCACACAGTGCCGTGACACCGTCGAAGTCTTTGTTCTGGAGGAGTTCTCGAATCTGATCCATGAACTCCGCTGCCCTGGCGGGAGTCAGTCGCTTCTGCAATATCTTACGCCACAGCACAATGACGCTGTACAACCCGTAGATCGCACACGCCAAGAGCGCGGTGTAGCACACGGGGCCGGAGATCGACAGCAGCCAATTGATCAGGGCATCCACATTCATTCGACTTCTCCACTGTCGGTCAATTCGTTGTGTCGGTGTCTCTGTGTTCGGCCATCATTTCAGGTACATCTGCCGCGTGACCTGGAACTCGTACCCGTTCCCCTTCGTGTTAACCACAAAGTAGGTTCGGCGAATCTCTTTCAGATTTCGCTTGGCGAAATTCGTCTCCAGTGTCACCAGCAGCTGTTCCGTTTGCTGCGGATAGAAGTGGAAGATCACGTTCTTGCCCACCGTGATCCCCGCTTTTTGGAAGAGCTTCTCGTCGGCCTTGCGGCGATCGCCTGCATCCCACTTCATATAGAGTCGCTTCTCGTCCTTGCCCGAGGTGCCGTAGCGCACCTTCGGGGTTCCCGCCAAACCCGAGATGTAGGCGAGGCGACCGTCCGGCATGATCGCTCCCAACTCGATCCCAAAAAAATCGAGTTGCTTGGCATACTCCGTCAGTGACGACCCGTCCGCAAACCGAATGAACCACCGTAACTCAGCGGCGACCCCCCCACCGTTTCCGGGACCAAATCCCAGGGGACGTTTTCCCGTTCCCGTCGCCGCGCCATTTAATTCTGCGGTCGCGTTTTGCTCCACCTGGATTTCCTGCATTCGCTCGGCAGCCTGGTCGGCCACCTCGGTCAGCATCGAGATCTCTTCTTTGACTTCTTCCTGTTGCTGAATCTCGGTCGTGGTCTCTTCCGGGGTCTCGATGTCGAGCGTTTCGTTGGGGTCACCATCTTCCACTCCGCCGCCGATTCGAACCAGTTCCATCGGAACGAGTTCGGGCATCTTCGGCGGAAGCGTCGACCAAAACAGGCTGAACGCCCAGATCACCGCACAGACCACCGTCATGGCCACCGCCAACATCATCGAACTGACAACGTCGTAGCCACTGAACTTCAGAAACGGAAGCCGGGGCTTCGCCTCCACATTCACCCCCCGAGACTCAGGTGGCGCGGGAGGCGTTTGGATCGCGGCCATGGCTCACTCGGGGAAAAGAGGGATGACACGAATCAGGCGTCTGGCGACTCCGGGGGAACAGAGTTCGAGTCGGATGCCCGGAGTTTTGAGAGAACTCTCGCCGCCATGCTATTGCTGCCCTGCGCGAGTGTCAACGAGCCATCTGAGTTCACTCCACAGAAATTCCAGTGGTTGCAAACACCGGGCTTTACGCTCTCGATTGTCTCGCTGCACACCGCTCGCCATCATATGACAATGCCGACTCGCGTCCTTCGCCGAACTCTCCTCCCCAACCACTGACTCACTCCCATGCCCGTCCGCTACGCCATCATCGGGGCCGGTGCCGTCTCCGATTACCACCACGTCCCCGGCATCCGCCTCGACAAGCGTTCCGAACTCGTGGCCATCTGTGATCCCAATGAGACGCTGCTGAACCAGCGGGTCAAGGACTGGGGTGTCTCGAAGATCACGACCAAGTACCAAGACATCGCGAACGATCCCGACATTGACGCGGTGATCATTGCCACGCCGAACTTCACGCATCACGAGATAGTCCTCGCCTGTGCGAAGGGCGGGAAGCACATGATGTGCGAGAAACCGCTCGGGCTGAACTTCACTCAGTCCGCCGAGATGTTCCGCGCCGCTCGCGACAATCACCTCAAGCACATGACCGCCTTCACCTACCGCTTCGCCCCGTCGATGCGGTATCTGCGGCACCTCGTGAAGACCGGGGCCCTCGGCGACATCCGCCACTTCCGCAGCCAGCGCTTCCTCGACTGGCCCGAGACCAGCTGGGGCTGGCGGCAATACAAGCACTTGGCGGGAGCGGGTGACCTGTTCGACATGACCATTCATCGCATCGATTTCGCCATGGACCTGTGCGGGCCGATCGAGTCGATCACGGGCGCGGTCGCGACCTTCTGCTCGCGCGATAAGACCGCCGATGGGAAGCCCTGCGAGCCCTCGAACGTCGACGACTGGTCGGCTCTCATCGGTCGCTTCTCCAATGGAGCGGTCGGCGTCTGGGAAGGGACCACTCTCGCCAAGGGACACCACAACAACGGCTTCGGCTGGGAGTGGGCCGAGATCAACGGCTCGGAAGGCTCAGCTGTGTATCGCTTGACCGAGCCGAATACGATCCTGATGGGGAAACACGGCGGCACGCTGGAGACCGTCCCCGTCCCGCGCGAGTTCCTGGTCATCCCCGGCAGCCCCCGCAATCCCGACGAAGGGGTGCCGAGCACGGTCTTCCGCTACGACCTCGTGTACGAACTGACCTCGGCCATCGTCGAGGACCGACCGGCGATGCCCGGCTTCGACCACGGGGCGCTGGCTCAAGGTGTCGCCGATGCCGTCTTAGAATCCGCCGAGAAGAAAACCTGGGTCGACGTGAATCACCAACTCGGTTGAGCGTTCTAAAAAATGCCTGACCAAAGATTCCTCTGCCCCAACGAGGCATGGCTCGATAGCCCAGGGCGGCAGTCCTGGGAACTCGGGCACCAAACTATTCCCTCAAGGCCCAATGGGCCGGACAGTTCTCATCGTCAGGCCCAACGGCCTTGGTCCATGTGACCCAGCGGAGGGCCAAGGCCTGGGCGGCCTTACTTTTCGCATGCGATTCAACGCCGTGAAGACCCCCATTGGATCGCGATCAGCGTCTACGTCGCCATCATGATGCAGTCACATGGAATCGATCGCGGCCACTCCGGCATTCTGCAAATTCTCAGCGTCATTTTTTCGAGAAGATCGAGGGTTTCAAGCCAGTCTTCGCGATAATGCCCGACTTTCCGCCCAGCCCTCCTCATAACCAGCGGACACTGTGAGACCTATCGCCGGAGAGTCGTCACGCATCGCGACCCGCTCCCCTCGGCAATAACCGCCGAAGCGTGGACGCACCGAATGTGCCCTCAGAGTTTTGACTATCGCACTGGATCGACCTGTGCCGAATAAATGGATCAGCCGAGATTGTGGTCAGGAGGAAGGCATGCGCCTCCTCTTGATAGGGCACCCCGGTCTCGTCATGTGGAAAAGGACGGCCACCATGCGTCGAACACGACTCCTCATACTCGCCGTTGTCGGCTGGGCCTGTTGTCTAGCGGTTGGGGAATCGTTCGCTCAACAACGTGCATCGCGCGGTGCATCGCCATTTGCACCGGCTGAGAGGGGTAGGAAAGCAGTCAACATGAATGCGGCGAGAGCCGCATCGTCGTCGAAGCGTTCAGAGGCATCTGGGTTCACACCGGCCGAATCTTCCGGTTCTGAACTGACATATATCGCAGTCATCGGAGCCGTCAAGAGGCCCGCTGTGTTCGAAACGACGCAGCGTTCCGTTCCTCTGGGTGAACTGATTGAGCGGGCCGGCGGATTGACTTCAAAAAGTTTGGGGACCGTCTGCATGATGGATGGGGGTCGTACGCGCGTCCTCGTGAATCTGGACCGGAGTGCTGATCAGCAGATCGAACATGGCCAGGTGGTGTTTGTGGCCCCTCGGGCGGGAAGTCAGCCTCAGCCCATCATGACCTCTCGCCAGCCTGCCCCCGACAAATTGATTCTCCTTTCTGGTCTCTCTCGCGGCCCGCTGTTGTTCAATATTGGAAACCAATCTCGGACTTTGGGTGACTTGATCGTGTCCTTGGGGCAGTCCCCCGAAATGCTCGACCGAGAAGAAGTCACTCCCGCTCATCCGGACGGGGGGACGATGGATCTGGGCAGCGTGCTGGTCTCGAATACAGTGGTCCATTTCAGCCCGGAAGCCGTAAATCAAGTGGGGGTTCAACAGGCATTACACAATGGATTTCGCTTCGAACCGTCGATCAGCCTCGATGTCCCAACCCCGGAGCCAGAGAATCGCTCGCCACCAGCGGTCCTGGCGTCGCCGCCCATCCCTCAAGCTGACCCGAAACCGGTGGACGCCCCTCGCCGGGCCCCAGTGCTAGCGACTCCGGTGCCTCCCGTCAGTTTGCATGAAACTCGCCCGAGTGAAGGCTCCAGGATTGAGGCCGTCGGTTCTTCCATCTTCTCGGACGAGCCGCTGCCGTTCCCACCCAAGCTCGAAGTGCAGCAAGAAACGATCCGCGACATCCCCGGGAAAAAATCGGATGGTCGCATGCCGCTGTTTCTCCCCCGCGCCTGGCAGAACTCGGACGACTCCGGAGCCGCTGCCGACACTGAAGAGTCTGCTCGCAAAATCGAGCGAACGTCGGCTCAGCGCTCCCGACTCGGGAAACACATCGTCACAGCCTCCGCTGTGGCTGAAGATCAGCAGCTGTCGAATGCCAAGCCGGCTCGGGCAACCGATTTGTCTATTTTGGGGATCGACGAATACGAAGACAAAAGCTCCTCACTGGACGCTTCCTTCGCGGGACCACCCACTTGGATGATCCTGGCGCTCGTCGTCGGAATTGCTGCGGCCAGTGTGCTGGTTTCTCGCTTCGTTCCCCGGACAGAGATCCTTTTGAACGACACTGCCCCGGTGACCGAATCGGTCGCCACGGACGCAGAGGTGGAACAAGTTCCGACTCCAGAAGGCGAACAGCATTTTCTTCAGCGTCTGATTCTGAACAAAGTGTCGCTAATCGAAGAAGAGGCGATTCTCCCTTCTGTCGAACGTCTCCATGGGGCGTCCATTGGAGCCAGTCGAATGGTGTTTCATGAAGCCCACGAAGGAGGTGATGCCGGTCCTCACTTCAAAGTGCGAGCGCCGGGCAGCACGCGCGATGTCGAACTCCGGTTGAGGCGTTTGCTCCGCGAAGTGACCTCGCCCACGCAGTCGGCGGAACTCGTCCATTCTTCCCTCGTTCAGGAAACAAGTGCTTCCAAGGAAGGCCCTCTGGAACGTGCGCTCAGAGCCGTTGAGCGGGGAGCCGTTTAATCATGGTGTGCCTCGACTTCGGTACGACAGAGTTTCGCTGCCTCCGCAGGCAGTCCACATGCGTGACAGGGCGAAAAAGCCCGGCCGTCTATGTGAGCTTGCCGACTGACCAGGCCAACGAAAATCTGATGAAGCAGATGCGGATTCCTGTGATCCACAGTGATGACAGTCTGATCGCGATTGGTGCGGCGGCACTCGATCTGGCGAAGTCGATGCGGATGGCCACGGTTCCCCTGTTGATCGATGGACTGGTTCCCACCGACGATCCCCTGGGTCGACAGCTGATCTCGACGCTGCTCGACTCCATTCTCCCCACTCCAGGTCAGGCCACTCCCTGCGGACTCATTTCTCGCAGTGCGATCGATTTTGAACAGTCGACAGATCTGCAATTGTTTGCCCAGCTGTTGCTACTCAAGGGGTACACTCCAGTTCCGGTCACGTCTTCATCAGCGGTTGCGTTTGCCGAATTGGGGAGCGATCAATTCACGGGCTTGGTTCTCGATTGGGGAGCCAGTGGAGCCAGCCTAGGGGCATATCGCTTCGGTGAAACATTGGTGGAAAGCGACCTGGTGAATGGCGGCAATCTCATTGATGAACGCATCGCAAAAGTACGGAACCGTTTTAATTGGGATCGGGAAGGAAATCGATATCTCGATACCCATGCGATCGAAGCTTGGAAAAAGTCGGTCAGCGTGCGCGTCGATACGCCCCGATCCGATGACGAGAAACTGCTCGCTGAAATTTATCGAGAGCAACTGTTGACCATTCTGATGCGGTTCAAGACAGCGATTCACGCGTCTTCAGCTGCTTGGCAGCTCTCCGGCAAAGTGAAGTTTGTCTGTTCCGGGGGCTGTACCCAGATCGGCGGATTCCTCCCGTTGATCGCGGGAATGGTCGCAGAACTCGATTTACCAGTGAACCTTTCGGAGATTCACATTTGCAATGCGGATCAGTTCCGGTCGACTCGCGGTGCGATGATCCAAATAGAGCTGGATCGACTGACTGAGAAGACGGTCAAAGTGGCTTAATGACTTGTTGGCGGGCCTCTCGGAAAAGTTCCTGAATTGCCTCCGCGGGAAATAGATTCGCAGCGAATTCACGGCTGCGGAGAAAGTGCTGGTCAGGGAGGGATGCCATTCGCAACTGGAGTGCGTGGCGGATGCGTTGCTCATGCCCGGCGAGTCCCGACCGCAGGCTCGTGTTGATCTCCTGGATCAGGGTGTGCCGCGACTGGGGACTCATGTTTGAGGTGAGCAGTTGTTTCTTCTCGGCTTGGAGAGCGGCCACCGGAGTGCCAGAACTGGACTCCGCAGACACGCGTTCGGGGTTCCACCGAATCTGCCGCAGCTCATCTTGCAATCGACGGATCTCGGGCTCTGGCGGGGCACCCGCGAAACGTTCAAACAGCCGTTGCGTAGCTGTGGCGACAATGATGTTCGGGGGTGTCAGCCCCAGCCAGGACCCCATCAAGGTGTCGGTCATCTCGTCATACTTCGCTCCGCCGATCCCATGGACGAAAACCGAGCCGAGATCGACTCGGCAGAACAGCGTGAGCGTCAACGCCCGCGGGCGGATCTTCCAGCCGTGGCGGCGCAACTCTGTCAGTTGGTCGATCGCCGTGGACTCCGAGTTCGCGGAGAGTCTTCCGATCTCTCGCTGACCGTTATGCAAGCGAAGTGAGTTCGGTTCGACCTGCTGGACGAAGAGACGACTGCGTCGATTCTCACCCGCTCTCCAGACCCAGAAGGGAGCCTCGATGCCGGCTGTGGTCGCGTCCAGCTGGGGAACGGGGTGACTGCGACTGCGGATCTGGTTGAGGCTGCGAAAATCCGCCAGTGCTGCGTTATAGGCCGTTCGAAGTGCATCCGCGTCACTGAGCGATCGGAATAGAAATCGGCGAAAGCCCTGCGTATCTGCGAGGTCCGAGACCTTGAGTTCGAGGTTTTGAAATCCGACCGATCGCTCAAACTGTCCTCGCAATTGGACCAGTTGATCGACGATCCCGCGTTCGGGTGAGGCTCCCCAATCCTGCGATGCAGCGAGTGGCTCGATCCTCCAAGAGTGCAGATGCTGACGACAGCGCTGACCAAACGTCGCGAACGTTTCGGCCTCCGGCGAGTGGCGTTCCTCCCAGGGTGACTGGGGCTTCGATGTCTCCCAATCGAGGGTGGTGATGCCGGGCGAATCGGGACTGCGCGGAACACGGACGGAAGAACTGGAGCAGATGTCATTGTCGACGATGAGGTTGAGACCTACACCGCCGAGCTGGGAGGCGAGACTCGCGATCACAGCGTTCTTGACCCACACGCCCGGATGGAAAAGTTCGGGCTGATGGCCGCCGATGATCCAGAACTCGGGATGGGGGGCAACATTCGTCTGGCCGAGGAGTTCGCCAGTCCAGCGAGTGGCGAGAGCCAGGACCTCTGCTCGTGTCTCGTTGCGGCTCGCGACCGCTGACCGGGATAAGCGCGCTTCGTTGGCACGGACCAACTGCGTCAGGGATCCCGGCGGGTATAAGAGGAGATCGCCGTGCTGGGCCGGAGCGCGGAGAGGATTCGGCACAGCGAGGAACCTCATCACAAGGCGTGGAACAAGTTATGACACCGGCCGGCCGGACCAGAACGTGTCTAAGCCCCAGGGCACCCGCAGTCGAGTTGCTGCAGTGCCATCTCCTTGCGGAGGACTTCCTGATAATACGCCATCCGCTGGCGGGCGTCATCCAGCGAACCTCCGAAGGAGCGTTTCTCGTCCAAGTAAATCCGAGGCACTGGGAACTCGCGAATCACCATTTCATGGCGAACCGCTTGCACCCAATGTTGCAGCGGCATGGCGTAGCCGAGTTCGGTAATGTCGAACTTCGGTAGTGACTCCACTCGATATGCCTTGAAGCCGCAGAACGCATCGGTCAGCGACAGGCCAAAGCACTCGTTCAACTGGCGAGTGATCTGCATGTTGATCCGCCGGCGGTCCTCTGGAGCGAAGTTATCCCCATCGAAGTCCTTCAGGTAGCGGCTCCCTGAGACGATATCGGCGACCGTCCCCTCCTCATCCATCAGCGCTGCGGCCATGGCTGGGATGAGCTGGGGTTCGTGCTGGCCATCGCAGTCAATGGTGATCAGTGCGTCATAGCCGTGTTCAATCGCGTAGTCGAAGGCCGTCCGCAAACCGGCTCCGTAGCCTTGATTGCGGGCATGACGGATGACCTTAATCCCGTCCATCTCGGAGAGCAGGAATGGGGTCCGATCGGTCGAACCGTCATCGACGACCAGCACATCCTGGGAGTACCGGCGGACCTCTGGGAGAACATCCAGGAGATGGGCCTCTTCGTTATAGACCGGCAGAGCGGTGAGTAGTCGCATGGCCATCAAGATACTCCCAGGGACAATTCGACCTCACTGCACCAGAACAGACGGCCAGATTCTACGACCGCGGAAGACCGAAAACCAATTCCAAGCAGCCTTCGGGCGTGCGAAAACAGAGATCGGCGAGTCGTAATCCGTTTAAGCGGTACAAGTTACTGGACGGCGATCCCCTACGATAAGGAGACGACCAAAACGGAAAAATCGAAGCCGACACGGGGGTCAGATGGCGGAACCGATCCCTGAGTGGCGAAGCGTCTACTCTCCGACATTCAAGCCTCCAGAGCGGTTGTCTCTGGAAAGCCGTACATCAGGTTGAAGTTCTGGACCGCCACCCCCGACGCCCCCTTGATGAGATTGTCGAGTGCCCCAAAGACGAGCACCTTGCCACGCACGACGCGCGCGGTGATGTCGCAATAGTTCGTAAACGATACATCCTTGGTTCGCGGCAGATGATCGACCACTCGCACGAACGGCTTACCCGTATAAAACCGACGCATCGATTCCAGCAGCTGGGACTGGGTCACGGGGCCAGTCGGTGTGGCGTAGATCGTGGCCAGGATGCCGCGATCCATCGGGACCAGATGGGGGGTGAAGATCACCTCGACTTTTTGGCCACACGACTCGGACAGAACCTGCTCGATCTCGGGAGTGTGGCGATGATCGCCGACCGAATATGCGGAGAAGCTTTCATTGCATTCCGCATACAGGATGTTCGTCTTCGGAGTCCGGCCCGCGCCCGAGATCCCACTCTTGGCATCAATGATGATCCCGGTCGGCTCGATCAACTTGTCGGCGAGAAGTGGTGCTAAGGAGAGGATCGAGGTGCTGGTGTAACACCCCGGATTCGCGATCAGCGATTGCCCCGGAATCCGCTCCGCGAACAGCTCTGGCAGCCCGTACACCGTCGTCCCCAGCCGAGTCGGATCGGTATGCACATGCTTGTACCAAGTCTCGTAGACCCCCGGATCCTTCAATCGGTAATCCGCCGATAGATCGACCACTTTCAGTCCCGCCGACAACAGCTTCGGCACCGTCTCCATGCTCGCCACATGCGGTAGACAACAGAAGCAAACATCCGCCCGTGTGGCCAGCTCTTCCGGCGACGGGTTTTCCATTCGCAGATCGAGCCGACCATAGAGGGCCGGGTGGACCTGAGAAATGTGCGATGTCTCGCTCCGACTGGTGACGACGGTGACCCGCGCATGCGGATGACGCAATAGCAAACGGATCAACTCGTAAGCTGTGTATCCAGTAGCTCCGAGGATGGCGACGCGAATCATGAACATTCCTTGAGGTCAACTGGGCGAGAGCGTTGTCAGAATTGGCCTTCACCAAGAAAGCAGACAAGAATGGCTGCTCGACTGAAGTCGGGACAGACATTCCTGCCTGTCCCGACTGCCAACGGATTCCGAATCCGCTCGTGGCATTCCGCGGGTTCTTGGATCCGCTTTGACAGTCGAGGTCAACGAGACTTCTGAGAGAGGACCACTCCCAATTTCTCAGGGTTCACGATCCCACCGATAAGTCTCAGCGTTTCTCCAGAATCGTCAATCCCACGGAAGGAGATTTGCGAGATTTGGGCGCGAGACTCAAGGATTGGAGCGGTTCCGGAGTGCCACCCCGGGGAAGGCACCCGTCGGGATCCCCTCAAACACCGCGGGCTCTCCGTTCACGAACACATACCGCAAGCCCGCGCTGTAGCGATGGGGCTCGTTGAAGGTCGCTTGGTCGACGAATTTCTCGGGGTCGAACACCGCGATGTCCGCCGCGAAGCCGGGCTTCAAGTAGCCACGCGGCCAGGGATCAGCCGGTTGTTCTTGTCCCTTTTCAACGACTCTGGCTCGAAGCCGCTTCGGATTCGAGAGACCGAGAATATCGGCTGGCAGTCCCGTCGCGCTGCGGACAGCGTGCTCCAGCGAGATGATCTTTTCCCGCAGTGCATAAAAGCCGATCTTGCGGGAGAACGTCCCATAGGAGCGAGGGTGGGGCTTGTCGATATTCGGAATCTCCGCCCGTCCATCACTGGCTGTGGCGACCCAGTCGAGGGCCATGATGTCGCGGACTTCTTGCTCATTCATGCCGAAGTTCACAATCGATGCGCCGCCGGCTTTGGAGGTTTCCACGACGATCAACACGGGGTCCTTCTTCTCACTCTCAGCGACATCGGCGAGAGTTCGACCAATCCAGTCCGGGCGTGCGTCGTAACGCGCAAATCGAATTTCTTTCCCCCGATCCTTAGCCGCAATCTCACTCGAAATCACTTTCCAAAGTGCTGACTCGGGAGTCGCAGCTTCCAACCGTTTCACGAACTCTTTGCGGTCTCCTTCGCGCATGTCTTTCGGGATGACTGTGGCTTCCAGCGAGGTACTGGAGGCATTATAGGGATACTGATCCGCAGTCACTTTGATACCCAGCTTGCGAGCCTCTTCCATATACCGGGCGGCATCGGCTGTCAGGCCCCAGGCCTCCTGACCGCTGGCTTTGAAGTGTGACGCATGCACGGGGATGTTCGCTCTTCGACCAATCTCCAAGAGCTCCTTCACAGAGTTCATCAACCCGCTGCCCTCGTCCCGCATGTGGCTGACATAAATCCCGCCCTGCGAGGCGACCACTTGGGAGAGAGCCACCAGTTCATCGGTCTGGGCATATCCGCTGGGTACGTAGATTAAGCCCGTCGAAATGCCCCAGCAGCCATCGCGCATCCCTTTCTCGCACAGCTTCTGCATGCGGGATAGTTCTTCACGGCTCGGGACACGATTGACATTGCCTAGGATTTCGTCGCGGACCGCGCCCTGGGGGATCAGGTGAGCGACATTCACGCCCGCTCCTTGATCGTCGACCGCTTGATAGAGCTTGTCGGCGTCTGTCGGTCCCGCGCCGCAGTTCCCGGTGACGATCGTCGTACACCCTTGCATCAGATAGTTCACTGCCCCGCGAGTCCGAGGCTCGACAATCGGACGATCGCTATGGTTGTGCAGATCAATGAAACCCGGACACACGATCAGCCCCGTACAGTCCAGAACCCAAGGCGTTCCCGCCACGTCAAAGTCGCCCACGGCGACAACCTGACCTTTCGAGATCGCCACATTTCCGACCACAGCTGCTGAACCCGATCCATCGAGAATCTGTGCGTTCTTGAATAGCACCGTCGCTGAAACGGGGTCACCTGCAACACAGAGGCCACTCTCGCTGATGAGAAGAGCAATCAGGCTCCAGACCACGACACAAGTGAATCGCCACATTCCGCAAATCCTTCCGCGCGAGGCACAACACAATCGGCGACATGCTGAAGATCGTCCAAACCAACATGGAAAACTACCACATGCGGTCCAGCGGATCGAGTTCAGCCGGGACTATTCGCAGCTGTTGTCGCCGGAGTTCGAGCGTTGGAAATTCGTTCCCAGAGCCACAAACCGGCTCCGAGGAGAGTCAATCCCAGCCCGAGGACACTCGGTGACAGAAATGCCCACCAGATCAGTCCCATTCCAGCCAGTGTCGCATTGGGCCGCGCCGCGAGCTTCTCCGAGAGATCCAAGTGGCGGAAGATCCGGACAGCCCATGTCAGCACGAGTAATGAAACCAGAGAGGCCAATCCGGTTGTGAGGGCGATCGCCCAGCGGCGATCGATGAGTCGCGGTCCGCTGCCCGGGAGTTCATCCGCACGAAGCCACAGCGATCGCGATTCTCCACAGAGTGAAAGAATCGCATCGAGCCCGGAGTAATGCATCTCTGCACGTTCTCCTGAGAGGGGCGAAGAGATACTGCCGCCTGATTGGGAGAACGCCTTCCAGCGCTGATCGATCTGGTCTCGTCGGACCTGTTCATTGGGCGTGAAGCGTTCCATCCGATTCAGCTCATCCCGGCTATCGGCCAGATGATGCAGCAGCGGTCCATCCACGGCCCACGGGGCTCCCTGGAACTCTCCCGCAGCCGCCAGCAGGGACTCCGATCTGTCGAGCCAAAACTCGTGCCACATAGATGTCCCTCGCCCCCAGGGTTCCAGAAGAACTTGATGATGGGGCGGAATCACACCTCTCCAATGGGGAAAGACGATTGATCCCGGAAGCCGGATCAAATCGCCAGGATCGTAATCGGTTTGACTGGTGGTCGAACGCCACCAGATTACCACTTCATGCGACAGGTCGTTCGCTCGTGACGGCACGAGAACTGTGGCAGCTGCAGTTTGTGTTCGACCATCGATTGCAATCGCCTGGATCATTCCTAACGCCGAGTCTGGAATTTCGAGAGTGATGTCGCGCTCGGCGATGATCAAGTACTTGGTGACGCCGATGCGGCTGGCCGAAGCCGGGTCGCCGGACCCTTCCATCCAGATCAACGACTCGGCGATCACGGGGCGGACGAGTGGCTCGCTCGAGGTGGCTTCGATCGACAGGTCTGCGGAGGTGCAGGTGTATAAGTCTTCGCGCGAGCTGTTCCAGGTGTCACTCCAACTGGATGGCCAGGCACTCGGTGCCGACGAGAGCCGCGTCGAGCGAGTTCGCGCCGGTCGGTAGCCTGAGCCGCGGGGCAGAGAGACCCAAATCTCCGACCACTTCACCCCCGTCAGTTGTGGCAGCCGAATGGGTTGGCCTTTCACAGAGGCACCATCAATTACCGCTGAGAGCATCAGCTCGGCGGGTTTCGAAGTCTGCGTGGGTGGCCGCCAGAGATAAGATTTTCCGCTCGCAGTCTGACGAATATTGTCGCGGCGGTTTGTGAGTCGAAACTCGGACAGTCCCGGCTGGTCCCAGTTGATTCGCACGGGAGCTGCGAAGCGAACGTTGTCCTTGAGTTGGGCACGGATGGTGACATTCCATGAGCCGTCCCGCTGGGGGTTTAGATCGGCCCAGACACGGGCCGTCCGCTCTTCTGCGACAGGTTCAACTCGAATCGTCAGAGGTGCGGTGGGCGTTCCGGGGCGGTAGCGGACTTCTTCGTCGGATTGTTCCACGTTGGGCCGCAAACGGGTGGTGGAGTCGGCCCATCGGAGAGTCGAGATCACACGGGGCGAGTTGCGAATCATGACGGAAGAGTCGGCGGTTTGCCCGGACCGATACTCACAAATCGGCGGTGCCCAGGCCCCCGTGACTTGCGAGATGACGCCTTCGAGCAGAATCGATTGTTGGCCCGGCTGTCCGTCTCGAATGCTGAGCTGAACCTGGTCCCCTGTTCTCGTCCAACGCAAGAGTCGATCCGCACCATCTTGCTGCACGACGGCGCGTTGAATTTCAATTCGAGGATCGATCAGAAATCGATGTTCGAATGGAACGCCCTGAGTGGTCAAAACCGTCGCTTCGAGTCGCCACTCGGATTTGGGAACTTTCAGAGTGATACTCTGTGCCAACGATGCCCGACCAGAACTGGCCATCGAATCGAGAGTCCAAGCCGGTCCCAGACGGTCTCGGCAGGTCCAGGCGAGATCGGGCACACGCCAGGCAGTCCCCGCAAAGAGAGACTCGGAATATGTCTGCGGAGAAATCGGGGCCGCTGAAGCACGGGTCGAGATGTCGACAATCTTGAATCCCGGTTGGGCCATGGCCCCGACGAATGCATTCTCCGCCCGGACGATGGGAGGCGAGTCCGGATTCAAAGGGGGGATGACATTGGATTTCCATTGGGGAGGCGCCATCTGGAAACCCGTGGGAGTCGCGGGCATAAACCCCTGGATCTCGACCGGCAACGAGTGATCCTTGGAGGTCGGCTGAAGTCTGACGGTGACGAGAGTCTCAGCAGCCAAGTAATCCACAACGGACTGCTCAAGAGTCTGGCCCGTGATCGACTCCACGAATACACCGGTCGGGAGAGCAATCGTGAACTCGACGGGTGACCGAGGATTGAGCGCGCTCGCCTGCGCGGCCCATTGAACTCGCGCTCCCAATGGCCCGCATTCGGCCAGTGTCTGCATTTGCACATCGGTCAGATTCTCGCGGGGGGGCAAGTCGGGCGGACTGCTCGACAGATTCAACCGGCCCACCGGTCCCAATTCGCACCGGCCGTCTGGGGCCGTCTGTGGGAGAGCCTCGCCCGACTCAGTCGTCATTCGCCAACGATCCGAACTCCATCGGATCACCGATTCCGGGAGTGCTGGAATGTTGGCCGAGTATCGTAATTGCGAATCTTCGATCGAATCCGGGAGCAGGCGAAACGTGATCTTGACCGTTCGATGCGTGACTTGTTTTGAGCGTCCCGGCTCGGACGCGGGTGGGGGTGGCGGAGTGTTGGGGCTCTTCTCCGTTTGATCGGCTCCCGCTGCACTGGTCCCCCAGGGGAGAACGAATCCCTTTCCGTCGGCCGCAGGAATCAGTCGCACCGACTGCCCGTCGATCAGTCCTTGCGCTGGGTCCAATGAGACTCCGAAGAGTGGCAAACGCAGCGCTGCGGGAGGTTGATCGCCGAAGATCGCCACATCATACGATGCCGTGATTTGGGGTGGCCCCGAGGCGTCGGGCTGGACTTCATATCGACTTGCCTGCAGCAGCCAAGTGTGCCCGGATTCCAGTTCTCTCCAGCTGTTCCACGAAGATCGTAACGCCGCGTCAAAGACGATGACCTTCTCGCCCTGCTCCTGGATCTCGAAGAATGAAAGCACTGAAATAGTCGATGCCTCTTGCCCAATTCCGGGCGGACAGAGCAGGCCCGCCCCCAGAATCATCCACAATCCCGTCCCGGCTGCCGCTCGCTCCGTGGGGGAAGCGGGCCGCCAACGCCGCTTTGCCAGCCAGTCGCGTCCGACGACGAACCGTCGTGGAATGATCAGGGCGAGCAAACTCCCCAAAAATGCTCCGCCCGCAATCGGGGCATACGGCTCCGCCACGACGACGGCCATCACCAACCAAAATCCGCCCAGATAAATCCAACCTCGTCGAAACAGAACATGTCTGGTACGACGCAGTCCCACTCCTGCGACCAGCGAACCGAGAAAGCCACACCAAGCCAGTTCGTGTGAGACATCCTGGCTCCAGGTCTTCATCGTGATTTGCTCAGGAACTTGAGCGGCCACGAACCACACATCATTCGACCGCGTGGTCATCCCCTCGCGGACGGTCCCATTGACCAGCGATTTCCAATCCGCCCGAGACAGCGGATTAAACAAGGTCTCTTCCGAATGACGTGCGAGTGGTCCGAGTAGCCGCTCCCAGAACCGGGATTGTTCCCGGGGACTGACAGCCGCAGTGATTGGCAGGCGATAGAGCATTCGCCCAGGGTCGAGTACGAGATGCCACGCGAATTCTGTCATGAAGCAGTCGAGTTGAGGAAACACCACCTGGTCGCGGGAAACAATCCATCCGGGAGATGCGACGGTCCGGTACTCCAGCACCAGTTCCGAAAAGGGCTTCGCGGCGGGGTCGAGTATGACCTCGGACTCTTGACGAACAAAGGAGATCTCTCGCTCATCCGCTACGATGCGAGTCAGTTCCGCCGCGAGCGGCAGTGTCAGTCGAAACGCTCTTGGAATCGCCGGACGGGTGAATTGAAACAAGGCGCGATGGGGGTGCGATTTGCCGACTCGGGATGTTCTCGTTTCGAGTTCCAGATTCGCACAGAGTCGTGGCTGTTCCGTAGCGAGATCTTTCACACCCGCCATGCTCCCCAGATCGACGGGTGTCGAGCCTTCCGCGCGAAATCGCAGTTTTGACTCCGAGTCGTAGACGGGTATCCGAACTCCCGTCGGGACAGCTTGGGGATCGTCCGCGCCGGTCCACTTCACGGCTTGTATGAGTTCTTGGTCCGCGGTTGTCCCGTCCAACTCCACGGAGCCGGAGGATGTGTCATCCAGTTCCCAGGGCCAGTTGTCCCAGACAACACCTCGGGCATAGCAGTTCTGAGCGTCGCGAATCTGCGGAATGGGGAGTCGATGGATGGTCCCCGGCTTCAATGCCACCGCTTTGAATTCGAGGAGCAGCGTGCAATCCCGATCGGGGCGAATCGGTTGTCGCAACTCCAGATCGAGCAGGCCGTCCCCAGAGGGGCCATCGGTCACTTGCCAGGCCGCCGGAGAGATCTCCGAAGCGTCGGCCATCTCCACGGAAATCAAATCCCAACCCGCCGGGATGAGCATCTGGGGTGAGAAGAGTTCTCCTTCCCGAGTGGAGAGCCGGACACGTACGCGGCTCGTGGGAGACTCACCCCGGACATCCGCGATGAATAGAATCTCCCCTTGCAGGACGGCTGCGGGCTCACCCACCTGGAGTGCCAGTTGACAGTCCTTCGAGAGGATGTCGTAGGAGCGGATCTCTTGTCCCTCTTCTTCGGTCTGTTGGGTTTGCCGCAGGCCCGTCGTCTCGACCGCGCGCACTTCCAGGGGGCGGTCGATCGCCACGCGAATTCGACCCTCCCGCAACTGTCCATTCACCAGTCGCAAGCGGGGGACGGTAAACCGCCGATCTGACCGACGCTGGGACTCTCCCAAAAGTCGCAACGTGACCCGCTGGCCCGGTGTCATGGAGCGAAGTGGAATTCGCAGCTGATCCTCTTCGATTCCCAGTTCCCGCTCGAAAGTCAGCGGTAGCTCGTTTCCCAATAACACATTGAAGACGCGGAGAGTCTTGGGGACGGAAAGCAGAAGATCGGCATCGCGTGCTCCGTCCACGGTACAGTCCAGATCGGTCCGCAATCGAATGAGATCGTCGGTCGTGGTCAATCCGTAGACTGTATTCTCCCGCACCAAAATACGTGGTGAGACTGCGGTTTTTTGTTTTTCAAGCCTCAGTTGAATCGTCTGCTGGCGTCCCAGTTCGAACTTCCACAAACTGCTACCAATGGATTTCTCAGGCGGTGTATGCGAGGCGATCGATCCAAGCACTCGAGCTTCCCAGCCGACGGGAGCGAGAATTTCCAGGTGAGAAGACAAAGCCCGGGGCAAGGTCAACTCAAAGCTCACAGCGGCCAGCTGCGATTTTCCGCGGTGGGACCAATTCCCCGTGAGGCGCTCGTCATCCGCCTCGCTCCACAGGACCCATTCGCCGGTGGAGGTGATGCCATGTACGGCCGCGCTCTTTGGCCATTGGAGCTCGGAAACGGCGAGAGAACTCCGCCCCAAGGAGACGAAGCCAGGTAGGGACTGGATTCGGTCGATCTTCCAGTCGAACGTCCCGGCGGTCAGCTGGTCCTCGTCAAACGTACAACGATACACGGCATCGACGATCACTGGGCTGTGGGGAGCTTCGCCTCCGCGTTTGAGCGAGTCTTGAAACCGCTCCCACTCAGCTGCCGAGGCCCGCATCCAGCGATCCACATTTTCCGGGCGATTCCAATCGACGGGCGGCTCAATCTGTTCCATTCGGACGAGCGGCTCCGCTCCGTAGACTGATGAGATCGGTCGGAGTTGAGTGAATCCTGCGTAAACCCAAAACAGGACCAGCAGACACATACGCCCGGATGACAGCGAGCCCTGGCCAGTCATGAACTTCCCACCTCGGATTGATCCGGCTGATAAATCGCTGTGGGAGTCAAGGGAGATGAGCGATGGCGCGAGACAGAACTGCCTCTTCCCGCTGTCGCCGCTACGGCTTCACTTGGATGTGAACCAGGAGTCGAGAGGGGGATGGGCAGCACCGAAGCGGGGAAGGCGGTCATTGAGGGCTGTCGAGATTTGAGGTCGATCAGCGATGCCAGAATCGCGAGTACCGCTCCCAGCGCTGCCGGTTGTAACAAGAGTTGAATGGGCTCCAGAAACCATAAGCTGAGCAAGCTCACGCCAAACGCGATCAGAAGCAGTGTGAGCATATTCCGAGTCACGGGGAGACTCCAGAACAGAAACCCTAACGCCAGTGTCAGCCCCGCTCCCAGCATCAAAATCAAGGACCGGGTCATCGACTGAAACCGTGGAGCCTCGATCGGCCCGATGCTGCTGAAGGCATAAACCTGGTCGGAGCTGGAAACAGTCGTCAGCAAGCGAGCCTCGACCGTCGCTGCTTCTCGCTCGGCGACGTAGCGAGTCGTCGGAGTCCTGAACCACAGCAGTCCACTCCGCCGCCACTGGTGTTCTGGAGTGAGATCGGCAGGGCCGATAAACAGGTGCCTGCCAGCGGGCAATTCCAACTCCCACGTGGAACGCACCACGGACACATCTTTGGGCAGCTGGGGCAATTGGACGGTGCGGAGATCACGATGGGAAAAACCGGATGCCTGATTGGAGCGATACCACAGAGCGAGCCGAGAGCCGTCCGGAGCAGGGGGAAAACGAAACTGAATTTGAGACGGGTTCGCGGGATCGGAGACGACCTGCCCTTGGGTCGGGTCGAGCTTCCTCCCATTGTACATGGCTCCCAAGAATTCGGTGTCGGGAGGTAAGTTGACCGGGAGTCCACGGACGTCACCAGCCCAGTGGAGTTCACACACTCCTTCGATTTGGCCCGCGTTGTCGTATCGCGTTCGGTAAAACGCTTGATCGACACTGAATCGAGGGGACGTGGTCAAGTCGGCGTCGAGAACGACGGGGACTTGCATCGAAGTGGTGGTCACCCAGACCGTGGCATTCGGGGATGTCGGCACCGGCTGCCACCCCTCAGCTGTCGGCGGCACACGCAGGGGTTCCCCCTCGGGGATGCGCACCCGAATGGATGGGAACTTGGCATCGAGAGACATGAGCACCGGTACTACTGTCGACTGCGGCGAGTTCGTTGTGAGGGGAATGGAATATTCCAGCGTCGCCAGAATCTCCCCGAGCCTTGGCTCCGACAATTGCGCTTCAACAATCCCGTCGCGGATCACGGGCTTCATGGCTTGGCCATCGATCGTTAATCCGATCGCCGAGCCCGCAGCCCCCGCTGGAATCATCGCAGCCAGCGACTTGGGCAGTTGAAAACGCACGGCGGACAATCGGCCATAGCGAGATTGAAACCGAACGGTCTGTTGCACGCGGACTCGACCATCTGTCGCCCGACGCAATTCCAGCTCGGCATCCGCCTCCACGATTCGGGTCTGTGTTTTCCAGCTCAGGTCGACTTGAAACTGATCGGGATCGAGCGAGACCGCGCGTTGAATCTGACTGACGAGAGCTGCTGCCACGCCCTCGAGGCGACGCAGATCGGCCACTGAGGATGGCAGCTCCACCCCACTCACACTCGACAGCTTAACTTCGAGTTGATCTTCAGCGGCAACCAATAAGTCTGCCGACTGGGAACGAGATCCCCGAAGCCGGGGGAGACTGACCCGCGCACTCTGCATCCCCGACGACACGGGTCGAATAAATCGCAGGCTCACCTCAAACGAACCGGATTGGGGAGTCGTCCAGCTGACTTGAAGTCGACCGTTCTGACTCAGCTGATCGCCATTCGTGGGAACAACAGCCTGGCCCGTGACAGAGGCCGGATCGAGGCGCCACCCTTCTGCCATGGCAGAATCCCAACCCAACTCGACCTGGTCGAGCGAGCCTGAATCGGTCTGGATACGGAATCGGGATTCCAGCACCATTTGAGTGGTCCCGATGAACAACAAGTGCCGTGGCCGCACCGAAAACTTCGATGCCACGCGCTGGACATCCCACGCGATTCGAAACGGCTGCTTCGTGAATTCAAAGGCCTCCACCGTATTGGGCGAGTTGGGCGCCGCACGTCGCACGAACTGCCCAGGACGCGGGACCATTTGGTAGCCGGGAAAGTCCTGCAACTGAATTCGTCCCGCTTGGCTCCGCGCGTCTTGGACGACGAGGCCATCGAATTGGAGAGTGCCTCCGTTGGCGGGAAACGGGGCTGAGAGAATCCAGTTTAGATCGACTCGCTCCCCACTCGTTTCACGGAAGCGAATCTTCTGCACACCGCTGCGGCCCACAACCGCCTCGTGGCCCTTCACGAGCGGGCCGGTCACTTCATCGAGGTCGAATCCATCGGGCAGCTTGATTTCGGCCTCTTTCACACCCACGTTCTCTGGGACCAAAACCTGCTCGGCTGTCGCGATCACGCGGTCGCCCTCGCGGCGGAGTGTCACAGATGTCGTCGCCTGCAAAAAGGATGTTTGTACATCGGGTGGTTCGCTCCAAGTCATGTCGAGCCGAGGTCCACGGACATCCGCAGAAATCCGATTCAATTCGCCGACGCGTTCGTTGGATAGGACGCTCAGATCGTTACTCCCTCGAATCACGATTAGCGGACCGGGAATTGACAGGTTCAGCTGGGCATCGAATCCGGGAGGCATTGTGGGCAACGACAAGATCAGTTGTCGGCCTGCCGGGGATTGGCGAACGGGCACCCACATCTTGAGCTTTAAGTGGTGTGTTCCAAAGCCCATAAATCGCCAGACGATTCCGTCTTCAACCGGCCGGTCTACGACGGGGCCTTCCCGGCCAGGTCCGGTGTATTCTTTGGAGAGGACATGGGCCTGCGTCAGTCGCAGGGGGACATCATGGGCCTCGCCTTGACCATCTCCCAAACGGTCGTCGCGATTCACGTCGACATCGATCTGAGCCGTGATGATCGCGCGGTCTCCGGTCACCTCTCCCTCCATCTCCAGACGGGCGAGATGGAACGCAGGGATTCCACTGTCGACTCGGAGGCTAGGTGCCGGACTGGAGGGCTGAACTTCCCGAACGGCCGGTCGAGGAACCGGCTTGACGGGAGGTGGCTGCGTCTCGGAGGGAAGCGGTGTCGCCGGATCTGCACCGGGAGTTACTGTCTTGGCGGCATCGCGATTGGGAGGACTCGATGGAACTGACCCACCCGTCGCCCCAGCGGAACCCATGGTCGGGGGCTTCGTGGCTTGGGCGAAAGTTGGCCCGGAATGAAACGCTGCCGCACCCCACAGCGCGCAGGAGAAGACGGCCAGCCTCATGAGGCTGGTCTGAAATCGAACTACGCAAGGGTACGGCATGCGGCCCTCCTGCCCGCGAAGCCAAGATGTGAAGGCTGCGGTGAAATCCCCGCAACTCATTCTCGTGTATGGTGATCGAAGACGGATTCGACCCCCGGCGAGCGCGGGGATGCGGGGTATCTGGCTCCGGCAATTCTACCCCGAGATGCCCGGCGAACCCAACACAAAGTCGGAGGTCCGCAGAACTTCTCGGAATTTCCACTCACCCCTATTCAGGGCGTTGCAAACCAATCAGGCTACAAAGTTTCTACGATTTCATTCCGTTCATTCAATATCGCCACCTGGGGCTTCATTGCCCGTGCTTCGGCGAGGGTGCAATCCGCGAAGGCCAGCACGATGATCCGATCACCCGGTTGAGCCAGACGGGCCATGGCTCCATTCAGCTGGATCTGCCCGTCCCCGCGTTTTCCCACGAGAATGTAGGTCTCTCCCCGCTGTCCGGAATTGCAGTTCGCGACGAGAACCTGCTCGAAAGGAAGTAACCCCGTGGCTTCCATCAGGTCCTCCGGGATCGTAATGCTCCCGTGGTAGTGGAGTTCCGTAGCTGTGACGGTAGCCAAATGGAGCTTCGACTTGAGAATACGAACTTGCATTGAGATGGACGCACCTGCGGGACATCGAGCGGCGAACGGCCCCCCGTGAACAAAGTGTATGGCGGTCGTCCAAACGCTTCAACAGGGGTCTTTCCCCGAGAATCCCGGGTGAAGTGTGGTTGCGTATTTCGGCATCATGACCACGAATCAACGGGGGTCCTGGCAATCGCGAGGTGTGGGCCAAGAAGATTTGAGCGAAGGGTGTCATTGTTGGGCATGAGAAATCGAGACTGGAACTCGAAGAATCGGACAGGATGACAGGATTTACAGGCTAACCGAACCTCATCCTGTGAATCCCGAAAATCCTGTACACCCTGTACACCCTGTACACCCTGTCAAAACTTCCTGCCACGTCCGGCTCGACCAAGTGTCCGTGGCTTGTCGAGTGTGACTCCGGGCGCGCCGTCAATACGCACAACACTCATCCAGTGTGCCCGAACCAAAGACCGACAATAATGTCATCAGCGAACTCCAATTGATACGCTACAGTCCATCGGAAGAACACTCCGAACCTGCCTCACAAGCTGGATCCTGCCATGCCCGCAACTCCATTACCCCAGCTGCCTGAATTGGCGGGACTCTGCTCTTACGAAGAGGCCAGCCGGACTGCTCTTTCCCTCGACGATTGCGTGGTCTGGCTCAAGCGGATGCACTATGTCTGGAAGCGGTTGCACCAGATCTTCACGTCCCACATCACTGCCGAGCCGAACTACGAGCTGAAGATGGCGTTCAGCCTGCATGCCCACCTCTGTGCGGAACATGCGCAGTCGATCCGCACGCGCGTCTCCGAGATGCGCGAACCTCCATTGGGGCTCGATGTCGTACCGCACGCGGGACTCCAAAGGACCTGCGACGAGGTCCTCTGTGCTCCCTCCACAGCAGAACGCATTCACGGGCTGTATGCCGTGTTGCTGCCCTTGCTGAATGAGTCGCTGACCCAATACCTCGCGAAAACGAACCGGCTGGCCGACGCGCCGAGCGTGAGACTCTTGCGATTTGCCCAGCTGGAACTCGCCGACATGCTGGCATTCGGAGAGCAGACTGTGGTGGCGCTCGATTCCGCGAACACCGTCCAAGGCCGCTGGGTGTCGTTGCTTCACAACTCCGTAGCCAACGCGGGAGGCATCAGTGGTCGCGAACCTGTCACGCCGGATGAACAGCTTCCCCAATACTCCGCCCAGCCGTTCGAGTACGACCGCGTCCCGAAACGTGACGCGCGATTTCAGGACTCGTTCAACGCGGGCGTCAATCCCGAGGCGTTCCTCTACGACCCCGAGTTCTCCCCGCGCGACAAGACGTTGATGATGTTCTACAAACGCCTCCGCGAGATCGATGTCCCGGAAATGATGGCCAGCATCCTCGTCGAAATGCCGCAAAAGCCCTGGGGCTTTAAGCGCGACATGACGCGCCAGCTGTGGGATGAAGCCCGGCACGCCATGCTCGGAGAGGTCGGCTTCCGACAGGCCGGGATCGACTGGACGCAGATCCCCATCAGCTTCATTTGGTCCTATAACCTCAACACCCAGCTCACCGCTCAAGAGCGACATGCCGTGCTGTTCTTCATTGAACAGGGACTCATGCCGAAGACCGGAAAGCGGTACGAGTGGGAAGTCGGGAAGGCCAGTGGCAATCCACTGGCTGCATTGTTTCAGGACTTCGACTGGGCCGACGAAGTGCTGCATGCCCAGATCGGTCGCGAGTGGTACGTGAAGGATTTTGGCGACCTCAACGGAGCCATGGCCTATGGCGACAAGTGCTGGTCCAAGGTCCTCTCCCATTGGCGGGAGTACATCGAAAACGGCCTGACCGAGCATCGCAACTGGTGGCCCGACATCTACCAGCAAGCCTGCCGCAATTGGGGCGTCGAGCCCGATCCCCGCGCCCTGGCCTACCACGAAACGTATGAAACCATTCGAGCCGATTTGAAGTCGATCTCCGGCTCAGCGTGAAGTATCGCGGTTCATCTCGAGTATCCGCGAGAGCTCGGTGGTGGACGCCACTGGGCTTTCTTTTCGCGCTATCCCCACACATTCCCCAAAAACTTCGCCAGAATTCTTTCCTCTTCATCTTGGTTTAAGGCGGCCCTCCTGATCGTTGAGTCGTGAAGGTCAGATTCTCGCAGCCACTCGGACCCGCGAACTGACCGTCAACCGACACACACTCGGTGGCTCGACAACTGGAGGAAGCGATCATGTCGATTCAAGACACCGTTCAAGACACCGTTCAAGCCTTGTGGAACCTTTGGTCCGCCCGGTGGGGGCAAGCGCACCGGCGGACCATACCTCGGGGGCAATCCCTGATGAAGCTGGAGAACCGTCTGCGGCTCGCAGCCATCGTCGCGGCAGCACCCGTGGTTCGCTCACTGGATGGAACGGGAAACAACATCGCCCAACCCACTTGGGGCAGTGCCGGGTCCGATCTGCTCCGACAGGGCAAAGCCGCGTATGGCGATGGGATCTCCACTCCGGGAGGAGTAAACCGACCCAGTGCTCGCGCAATCAGCAATACCATTTCCAGCCAATCGGAGGCGACAGAGAGCGAATTCAGGCTCTCCAATTTCGTTGAAGCGTGGGGCCAGTTCATTGACCAGGACCTCGCCCTAGCGCATCTTCGGAAACGGTTTTCCCTCACGCGTAGCCGCAGTGGGCAAAGCAGTTTCGGCCGTCTAAAGCGGGGGTGCTGTCGAGCAGTTGGCCCACCGTTCGGACCGGTTCCGCGAACGTCTTCGCTCCCAGGCGGTTGAGTCCCGCCTTCCAAACCGAGAACGCGTTCTCGATCGGAGCCCAGTCCGGTGAGTGCGGGGGCAGGTCGTACAGCTTGGCCCCCGTTGACTGGATCAGTGGGCGGATGCGGCC
>Ga0105047_10002454_pt1 | contig 33043 bp, 27 predicted proteins | sample MAT04_FD_78384 | JGI IMG/M metagenome (GOLD analysis project Ga0105047, IMG submission 78384) | Freshwater microbial communities from Lake Fryxell liftoff mats and glacier meltwater in Antarctica - MAT-04 (megahit assembly) | ecosystem: Environmental > Aquatic > Freshwater > Ice > Liftoff... | reverse complement strand
GTACCAGGCTCCGGTACCAGGTTCGGGTGCCAGGTTCGAGTACCAGGCTCCGGTACCAGGTTCGGGTGCCAGGTTCGAGTACCAGGCTCCGGTACCAGGTTCGGGTACCAGGCTCCGGTACCAGGTTCGGGTACCAGGTTCAGGTACCAGGTTCGGGTACCAGGTTCAGGTACCAGGTTCGGGTACCCCGGGTACCCTTTCACTTCACGCCGACCTCCGCCTCGTGGCTCAATCTGGTGGAGCGATTCTTCGGCGAACTGACGGAGCGCCAAATTCGCCGAATCGCGGTCACGAGTATGGACGAGCTGATCACGACCATTCAGCACTACATCGATCAGCGCAACGAGAATCCCACGCCGTTTCTCTGGACCGCCACCGTCCGGCAGATTTTCAAGAAGGTCAGGAAAGCGAATGCCACTTTGGCGACACTACACAAGCTCGCACCGGATTCCCCGGAAGCACGCGAACGCCTGCTGGTCAGTCTCAGCGAATTTCAGGCCGGATGGCAACAACTTTGGCGCGACGGCGAAGAGGGCCGCCGCCGGACGAAACGCCAGCTACAGCAGATTGTGACCGCGATTGCCGTTCCTGCACTGCCACAACGATGGCCGGGATTTCGGCGCCAGCGACGGTCGCGTTGGCCTGGACGCAAACTGCACGTGGAAGCGCGGACACCCGAGTGGTTTGAAGATCGCTAACCGATCAACTGCCTTCGGACTTTACGGACACTCCGGACTTTTCGGATGCACTTCGTGTGCATTGGAGATTAGCGATGAGCTTCGACTGCCGAGGACATTTTGGAATAACTGCACCGGGTTGCCGAGATCCATGCCTGCGCGACAAACGTTGCGTTACCGGCGTTGTTAAATCAAAGAGGAGCGAAGGTGGTGTTGGCCGTCACCGTCACGCCACCTCCACTCTCAAACCGTCCGAAAAGTCGGTTTGAAAGTCCAAATGCAGTTAGTCGGTTGACGATCGTCGAGTGCTCGCAATGGGTCGCCAGCACATACCATCTCGATCGCCGCGCAAGTCCGCGAACTCCTCCTCGGCAAGAATTCCGTCAACGGATCAACAGCCTTCGGACTCTGCGGACACTCCGGGCTTTTTGGACGGGCTCCATGCGTATTGGTGATTCGCCGGGACGTTCGACCGCCCAGAACATTTTGGCTTAACTGCATCGGGTTACTGAAATCACCGCACGCACAAAAGCATTTGGCTACCGGTCGCCACCACACACCATCCCGATCATCGCGCGAGTCTTCGAACATTTCCCTTGGCACTCACTCGGTTAACCGATCAACTACCTTCGGACTTTACGGACACACCGGACTTTTCGGACGGGCGCCGTACCGATTGGAGATTCGCGAGCACATTCGAAAGCTCATGACATTTGGGAATAGCTGCGGCAGGTTACCGAGATCCATGCGTGCACGACAAACTATCCACCACAAGCATTGTTCAATCAAAAAGAAGCGAAGGTGCCGGTGGCCATCACCGTCACCCCGCCTCCGCTCCGAACCCGTCCAAAAAGTCGTTTGAAAAGTCCGGAAAGTCCAAAGGCAGTTAGTCAGTTTGCAGTGAGTCTTTTGCAATTAGTCTTTTGCAATTAGTCTTTTGCAATTAGTCTTTTGCAGTTAGTCTTTCGCAGTTAGTCTTTCGCAGTTAGTCTTTCGCAGTTAGTCTTTCGCAGTTAGTCTTTCGCAGTTCGTCCTGTGCAGTTCGTCCATTGCAGCAATCGGCCGCCCCGAAGAATCAGTCCGCCGGAGTCGTGTGCAAGGATTTTGTACTCCGCAAGAGGAACGCGCCGAACACAATCAACCACAGCGGCAACACGTAGTTGTTGACTTCCGCGACCATCGCGACCGCGGCCGTAGCATTACGCGCGGCCGAAATTGCGCGCGAACTCGCCATGAGTGATCGCAACTTGCAGCGCGCGCTCCGCAATGAAGAAACATCCTTCCGAAAATTGTGGATGAGGTCCGTCGTGACCTGGCCATCAGCCATCTGGCCAATCCCGAGACGTCGGCCGGTCAAGTTGGCTTCCTACTCGGCTTCTCTGAACCCAGTGCCTTCCATCGCGCATTTCGCCGCTGGACCGGCCAGGCACCAAGCTCATACAGGCAGGAAACTCCTCCGCCCCGCCAATAGCCCGTCCAAAAGTCCGCGAAAGTCCGTAAAGTCCAAAGGCAGTTAGTCAGTAGCAGTAGCAGTAGCAGTAGCAGTAGCAGTAGCAGTAGCAGTAGCAGTAGCAGTAGCAGTAGCAGTAGCAGTTGCAGTAGCAGTAGCAGTTGCAGCCCCGGACGTGATCCCGTGCAAGGGTTTGGCCATGTGCAGTCGAGTGCATAAATTGCGGAATGCCCAACATCCTCCAGCATCTCCCGGTCGGCGAAAAAGTCGGCATCGCATTTTCAGGCGGTCTCGACACGAGTGCGGCCCTGCACTGGATGCGTGCGAAGGGCGCCATCCCGTACGCATACACCGCCAACCTCGGTCAGCCCGACGAGACGGATTACGACGAAATTCCGCGCAAGGCCATGGACTACGGCGCGGAAGAAGCGCGGTTAATTGAATGCCGAGCGCAGTTGGTGGGCGAAGGATTGGCCGCGTTGCAGTGTGGAGCGTTTCACATCACGACGGCGGGCGCGACGTATTTCAATACCACGCCACTGGGTCGCGCGGTTACCGGCACGATGTTGGTGGCCGCGATGCGTCAGGATGATGTGAACATCTGGGGCGATGGCAGCACCTTCAAAGGCAACGACATCGAGCGATTCTATCGCTATGGATTGCTCACGAATCCCGACTTGCAAGTGTACAAGCCGTGGCTCGATCAAACGTTCATTGACGAGTTGGGCGGTAGGAAAGAGATGGCGGAATATTTGATTGGCGCCGGATTTGAATACAAGATGAGCGTCGAGAAAGCCTATTCGACCGATTCAAATATTCTGGGCGCGACGCACGAAGCGAAGGATCTCGAATTCCTGAACAAAGGCATGCACATCGTGCAGCCCATCATGGGCGTTGCGTTCTGGCGTGATGATGTCGATATCAATCGCGAGTCCGTCACGATTCGTTTTGAAGAAGGCATTCCGGTTGCGATCAATGGTCAGACGTACGCGAGCGCGCTCGAGATGTTCATGGACGCGAACGCGATTGGCGGGCGCCATGGACTGGGCATGAGCGACCAGATCGAGAATCGCATTATCGAGGCCAAGAGTCGCGGCATTTACGAGGCCCCAGGGCTCGCGCTGTTGTACATCGCGTACGAACGGCTCGTGACGGGTATTCACAACGAAGACACCATCGAAACGTATCGCGCCAATGGTCGCAAGTTGGGCCGCTTGTTGTATCAGGGGCGCTGGCTCGACTCACAAGCGTTGATGTTGCGTGATTCTGCGCAGCGTTGGGTGGCGCGCGCGATCACGGGTGAGGTGACTATCGAACTGCGTCGCGGCAACGACTACACAATCATGAATTCCGACAGTCCGAATCTCACGTACAAGCCCGAGCGTCTCACGATGGAACGTGGCGAGGCGTTCTTCACACCGCTTGATCGGATCGGTCAGCTCACGATGCGAAATCTCGATATCGCAGATACGCGCGCAAAGTTGGAGTTGTATACCGAAACTGGCCTGCTGCGCGTGGCGAAGAAGAACGGTGTGCCGCAATTGCCTTCCGGAACGAATCGCGAGGAATAGTTCTCACCACCGGATACGAAAAAGCATCCTCTTTGGGGGATGCTTTTTCGTATCCAGTTGTTGCGTCGCGGGCTCAACTCACTGAGGTGGCGCCATTTGTTCGGCGAGGCCGACCAGTTCACCACTGGCCAGCACGCGATCTTTCATCGCGGCAATCAACGCGGCGTACGTAACCGTGGGCTCGAGCGTGAGTACGACATCCAACGCGAACACTTGCAGGTGATACCGATGTTTTGGTCCCGCTGGAGTACGCGGTCCAAGATACGGTTGACTCGAGCCTTTGTAGTTCGGTCCGTATTGCGCACCGCTTGGTACCGCGCTCATACCAGCTGCGAGTTTGATCGTCATTGGTGAAATGTTGAACACCGTCCAGTGCAGAAACGGTTCGCCTGCGCGCACGCCGTCCCCGTCCTGCATGATGATCGCGTAGCTCTTGGTGGCCGATGGCCCCGCGGTCCAGGTGAGTCCCGGAAACGTGTTGCCTTTGTATTGGGTGTTTTCAAACGGGATGTCGCCGCCGTTAATGAAGGCGGGCGAAGTGACTGTCAACTTGCCCGTGGCTTTCGCGGGCAACGTAACCAGCGCGAGTGCAGATGCGCCGACTTCGGTTGCTGGAGGTGGTGGCGCGCCTTGTGCTGGCATCGCGAGCGGAGTTGCCACTGACAGAATCGCGCAGACCGCGATGACATCGAGGGATTGGCGAACGGTGCGCATTTTCATGAACGATCACTCCTTGGGGGTTGGCAGGTTTCGAGAATAGAATGCAGCGGTGGCGAGGGTTTATCCAGTTCGCACCGGACGCGTTGCGAGAATTGAGTGAACGGGGAGCGTTCAGACCACAGAGTTGGAGAGTTCAGGATTCAGAGTTCAGGATTCAGTATTCAGATTGAAATCGGAACAATTGGGGCGTGGGAGAATTAGGAGGGGAGCGGCATCACGTCCCGCCGTGCGATGGTGAATATTTCCACGAGATTGTGTATGGGCTCTGCTTCGTCAAGCAAGAAGTTCGGCAGCGGGTGCGCACTGCTCTGTGGTTCTTTACTGATCGCAAGTGTTGGCTTCGTGCGGTCAGCGCCTGCGCAAAAATCAATCAGTCCCTTGCGTTTCGACATCGGTACGGGTGTGTTCACGGGAACAGGCGCGGGTGCGCGCGATACTCGTGCCGGAGCCGCCGCCGTGGCGCAATTGACTGGAAACGTCTGGACGCGAGGCAGACAGTCGGTGTTGGTGGCGGTCAATCTCAGCACGTTTTCCGCGCTCGACAACACGGATGATTGCACGGTCCCGGTAGGCAATCCAGGCGGTGCCTGCCTCGCGGACTTTCCCGGGGCCACTGGGGTCAGCGCACTGGTAGGGTTCGAACATCGATTTGTTGATGGGATCTCAGTTCGTCTCCTTGCCGGCCCGTCGTTGTTGGCCGGCTACAAGGCAAAGTTCGGAGTCGAGACAGCGGGTGCGTTGAGTCGGCTCGATTTCACCGTGCCCGCCCATGCTCGGCTGGCGTTTGTGATGTGGGGACAAGCTGGTATCATGCAGCTCGAAACGGGGCCAAGCGGGAAGCCATTCTTTTTCGGACTGGGACTTCGCGTGCAGTAGCGACGTTCGCAGTCCATCACCGACGACGGGACGCACACGATGACCAGACACTCACTGTTTCGAATGTTTACCGCGTGCGCGATCGTTGCCGCCGCACTCGCACCGGCGCTGCACGCGCAGGCACCAGACCGCCCCGTAGTCATCCTGTTTGTTGGCAACAGTTTCTTTCACGGCGCGTATCAGCCCGTGCGTGGCTACAACACCGCGAATGTCATCGACGAAAATGCGGGACTTCCCACCACCGACCCGCGCTCTGAAGGCGTCGCCGGTCCCTACGGCGGCATCCCGGCCATCTTCAAGAAACTGACGGACGAACTTGGTCTGAATTACGAAGTACACATCGAACTGGTGAGCGGTACATCACTCGAGTTTCATTATCAAAACGCGCTCCCCATCATCAATCAAGCGAAATGGAATGTCGTGGTGATGCACGACTTCAGTACTGGTCCGGTTCCGGCGGCGCGCACGGGCAAACCCGATGTGTTTGCGAAACACGCGACCTTGCTTGAGCAGATCATTCATACTGCCAACAAATCGGCGCAGATTTTTCTGTACGAAACGTGGTCGCGCGCCGATCTTACCTACCCGGCCAAAGGCCCGTATTTCGGCGAATCCATCGACGTTATGGGACGCGACCTGCACGACGGATATTGCCGCGTATTCAAGGAGAACGGGCACTTCAAAGGGGTAGTGGCCGCGGGCGATGCGTGGATGCAAGCAATTCACAGCGGTATCGCGCTGGCCAATCCAGGTCAGGCGGAGGCTGGCAAACTGAATCTGTGGGGCGCGGACTCCTATCACCCCAGCATTTATGGCGCTTACCTGAACGCACTGGTGCTCGTCAAACAGGTGACCGGGAAAGATCCCCGCACGCTGGGCGCGCAGGAACAGGCGGCGTCAGACCTTGGAATTGCACCAGACGTCGCGACCACGTTGCAGCGTCTGGCCGCGGAGCAGAAACATTCGTGTCCGGTGTAATTCGACAGGCAATCCCTGAAACCTTACCGTTCGCCAGTTCTTAAACTCACGCGATAACGCGACGCAGTGAGAGCGACCTCATTGCACATCACGGAGCTTGATCATGCCTCTGCTCGGGAAAGTGTTGCTTGATCACATGCTTCGCGACGGTGCTGACAAGAAGCCGCCATCGCCGTACTCACAACCCACCTGAAAGGCCCGTCACTCTTGCCGCGACGCATCGTGACGCCACCATTGCGACTCGTGTTCGTCGAGAAATGGGGGACCGGAATGGCACACCTGAATTACGAAGTACCAAAAGCGTAAAGCCGTTACGCCGTCGCGCGCCACAGTTGTACGAGTTTTTCCTGGCGCGACGGGCTACCCAGCAGGTCGGACACCGTGTGTGCATCAAGCACTGCGAAAAATGCTCGTAGTGCATCTTTGAGCGCCTTCCGCAATCGACATTCGGAGGTGATAGGGCACGTGTCAGTTTCATGCTCAAAACATTCGACCAACGCCATATCCGGTTCGGTGCGGCGGACCAACCAACCGATATTGATGTCCGTCGGCGTCATCGCCAACCGTAACCCGCCGTTTCGGCCACGCACGGCCTCAATCACACCGGCATCGGCCAACATCGACGCCACTTTGGTGAGGTGATGATACGAAATGCCGTAGGCCACCGCGACTTCGGTAATTGGGACCAGCCGAGTTGGATGGGCGCCAAGAAACATGACGGTGCGCAGGGCGAAGTCGGAAAATTGGGTAAGGCGCATGGGGAGCGGCCAGCGTGGATTTCGGCGGTTTCAACGAAACGTCGGGTGCGTGCGTTAAAACATGCATCAAGAATGCGTATTTAACCAGAGCCCTCCGCTTCCCGACGCCGCATGCAATTCCCGCGCCTCTTTGCCAGCATTTCGGTGCTCGCCGTGATGTTGTCGGTGGGCACTTCCGTTCAGGGTTCGGTAACCGCAGAGCCGCGGCTACCGGTGGCGGATTCGCTCGCCCCGAGAGACCCGATCGCGCGCCTGCAGCAGCTGTTGGATTCGGGCCGGATCACCCTCGCTCACGATTCGACGACGGGATATCTGACGAGCCTCTTGCGTGCCCTCAAGATACCGGTGTCATCGCAGGGGTTTGTGTTTTCGCGCACCAGCCTGCAAACGGATTTGATTTCGCCGTGGTCGCCACGGGCGCTCTACTTCAATGACGACGTGTACGTGGGATTCGTGCAGGGCAGCGAATTTCTGGAAATCGCGACGGTCAGTCCCACCGAAGGCGCCGTGTTTTACACACTCGATCAGGAATCGCGCGCACGGCCGGTGTTCAAGCCCAACAACACGTGTTTGTCCTGTCACCGCTCGCGTATGACCGATGGCCTGAGTGCGTTTTTGCTCGGCTCGAACGTGGCGGACAAGAGTGGCTACTATCTGACGGGCGTACACGGCGGCCAGACGAGCGATGCTACGCCCATTCGTGATCGATTCGGCGGATTTTATGTCACCGGCACAATCGAACACGGGTCGCATTCCGGCAACGTGTTGTCGACGAAAGCGTTCACCGAAATAACCGAACGATCCAGCGCGGGTCGCGATATCAATTTCGTGTTGGAGAGTCAGCGCACCAACCTTGCGTCCAAATTTGACACGAGTCACTACCTCAATGGCCAAAGTGACATCGTGGCTTTGATGGTACTGGTGCATCAGGCCAGCGTGCACAACACGATCACGCGTGTTCACGAAGCCGCGACGAAAGCGTTACGCGAAGATTCAGTGGTGTCGCGTTATAACAAGGACACGACGTTTGCGCAAACGCGAATCGTCACGAGCCCGCGATTGCGTCAAGCAGTGGATCAACTGGTGCGCGAATTATTGTTTGTTGGCGAAGCCCCGTTTGACGGCGCGATGAAAGGCACAACGTCGTTCGTGCGCGACTTTGCCGCGATGGGTCCGCGCGACGCTAAGGGCCGGTCTCTGCGCGATTTCGATCTGCAAACGCGGCTTTTCAAATATCCGCTGAGTTTCCTGATCTACTCCGAGGGATTCGAGGCCATGCCGGAAGTCGCTCGGCGCGCCGTGTACTCGCGCATCCGCGACATTTTGAATGAGTCTGACACCGGCATCGATTACGCGGGAATTTCCGGACCCGACCGAACCGCGGTTCTGGAAATCCTGCGCGACACCAAACCTGAGTTCAATCGCCCGTAAGGTTGCACTCTGCGCTGCCAAGCTTTATCTCCGGGAGTTCCCCCTGCACTGCTCACCTCCGGAGCCATCACCATGCCGTATTTCGACGAGCTCGACCTGCTTGACCAGGCACAAAATGAGGCCGAGTCTCTCGCTGAGACCATGGGTTTCGTCAGCGATGTTGACCGTCGCAAGTTCGTGTTCATGTCGGTTGCTGCTGCGGCTGCCACCACGTTTGGATTTGGCGCCAAAGCCATCGGCCAGGGACGTGGCGGCGGTGGCGCAGCGCCCGGTGCCGACGCAGCCGGCGGACGCGGCGCGCAACAGCCGCAGTCGCCACCCATGCCACTCGACAACGGCGAGCCCGTTTCGTGGACGTTTCAGCCCTATCCCGGGGGCACCGGCGCGCTGCTGGAAAAAACGTATGCAGAAAAGGGACCGGCGGCGTTCAAGCGTCAGCCGTTTGCGTGGGCGCCGGCGCCTGGTGTGTTCAAGATTGATCCGTGGGGCACCGCTCCATTTCCCACGAGTGATGAAGACATCGCGTTCCTCCCTGCGCATCGTCTTGGCGTCGCCATCAAGTCGGGCAAACTGACGTCAACGCGTCTCACCAGGATCTATCTCGATCGTCTCAAGAAATACAACGGCACGTTGATGTGTGCCGTGACGATCATGGAAGAACAGGGGCTGGCCGATGCCGCGAAGGCGGATGCGGAAATCAAGGCTGGCAACTATCGCGGACCGTTGCACGGGATTCCGTGGGGTGTGAAAGATTTGTTTGCGGTGAAAGGCACGCCAACCACCTGGGGCGCGGCCGACTTTGAAAATCGCGTGATTGATCAGGATTCCGAAGTTGTGGTACGTCTTCGCAACGCGGGCGCAGTGTTGATTGCGAAACTCGCAACAGGTCAGTTTGCGCAGGGCGGCAATTGGTTTCGTGGCGGCACGAAGAATCCGTGGAATCTCGCGCAGAGTTCAAGTGGATCATCGGCCGGCCCAGGTTCGGCCACCGCGGCGGCGTGTGTTGCGTTCGGCATTGGTACGGAAACGTCGGGTTCAATTGTGAGTCCCGCTTCAACGTGCGGTATTGCCGCGCTGCGTCCAACGTTTGGTCGTGTGAGTCGCGCTGGCGGCATGGTACTCGCGTGGTCGATGGATCGCGTTGGTCCCATGACACGCACGGCCGAGGACGCAGCGATGGTGTTCAACGTGATTCATGGTTCGGATCGCAACGATCCGGGATCAATCACGATGCCGTTCCATTTCAATTCCAACATCGATCTCAAGTCGTTGCGCATCGGCATGCGTGCGCAGAACAACGTTGATCCGTACTACACCGCGTTCGTTGACAAACTCAAGGCGCTGGGCGCCAAACCAACGGATCTTGGCGCACCGCCAAGCGTGGCGGGCAGTGCCGGTGGAATTAATGTCGAGTCGGCTGCTGCGTTTGACTCGTATGTGCAGATGAAGGCGAAGGAGTTGAACATGGATATGGCAACCATTCTCACGACGTACGGCGGTCAGGCCGGTCGTGGTGGTGGTGCGGGCGCGCCGGGTGCTGGTGGCGCGCCGGGTGCTGGTGGTGCGCCGGGTGCTGGTGGTGCACCGGGTGCTGGTGGTGCACCGGGTGCTGGTGGTGCACCGGGTGCTGGTGGTGCGCCTGGTTCTGGAACTGCGGGCGCAGCCGGTGCCGCAGCTCCGGGTGCGGCGGGCGGTGCACCGGGCGGCGCGGCCGCCGGTCGTGGCGGCGGTGGTGCTGGTGCGAACACCGGCAGTGGGCCGACCAGTGGTCAGCTCAATCGTTGGGTGCCGGGTCGCACTCCAACCGCGATGGATTTCATTCAGTCGCAGCGTCGTCGTCAGATGTTGATTACGGCGTGGGAGAAATATCTCGAGAATACCGACGCGTACATCGGCGCGGCTGACACCGGGGTGCATGCGCAAACTGGACATCCGGTTGTGGTGGTGCAGATGGGGTTTGGTGTGCGGGCCGGCGGTCAGGGCGGGCGTGGTGGTGCTGGCGGAGGACGAGGTGGCGATTCCACCCCGGCTCCGGCGGCACCGCCACCAGCGCAGAATCCGCAACCGATTTGTACGCAGATTGCGGGCAATTTGTATACCGACGATATCGTGTTGGGGATCGCGCACAAGTTTCAGAGTAATACGGATTTTCATACGCATCGCCCGCAGATTGGGTGAGCGACCGATGCGCGAGTGTTGATACACCAACGCCTCGCAACAAATGTTGCGGGGCGTTGGTGTATGGCCTATTCAAAATTCTGAACTCTGAACTCTGAACCCTGAACCCTGAACCCTGAACCCTGAACCCTGAACCCTGCATCCTGAACCCTCATCGCCCTGCCTTCGGGCCCCTCGCAGTCGACTGCCGTCTTGTTGTTGCTGATTTCAAGTCGTTACTGACAATCGCAGTTGTGTGGACGTTCATCATCAACTTCCCCCTGTTTCCTCGCCCCTGAAAGACTGTGGTTGAGTTCTGCGTGTGGAGCAGTCATCCGCCTTCAAGTTGGTGTAGTCGGAATACATCGATTGCATATCAAGATTGAGTTCGGCTGCAAGAATTCAGTCAACCGCAAGGGGCGAGAACACAGGGGGTTCAGAATTCAGGATTCAGAGTTCAGATTGCGACTTTCACCGGAGATCCGCAAAAATTGCCTTCCGCCATGCTTCGCATCGGGCTCATCGGGGACTACAACCCCGCCGTGATTGCACACCAGGCTATTCCTCTCGCGTTGCAACTCGCGCAGGAACACACCGGCCTCGCGCTCGAATCCGAATGGTTGGCAACCGAATCCATTGGCGACGATTCGGTCGTGCGCGAATTTCACGGATTGTGGTGCGTGCCAGCTAGTCCGTATCGCAGCGAAGACGGCGTATTGCTCGCCATCAAGTTCGCGCGGGAGAATGCCCGGCCGTTCCTGGGCACCTGCGGAGGATTTCAACATCTCGTGCTTGAATACGCACGCAACGTTTTGGGATGGTGCGATGCTGAACACGGCGAGATCAGTCCCAACGCCGAACGCGCCGTCATCGCGCCGCTCGCGTGTGCGCTTGTGGACGTCAGTGATGCTGTGCGCTTTGCAGCAGGTTCACGCATTGCCGGCATTTATCAGTCGGCGGAATCGCACGAGGGCTATCACTGCAATTTCGGATTGAACCCCGCGTTCAGCTCCGCGTTGGTAAGCGGACCCTTGCGCGCCACTGCATTCGATTCTACTGGGGAAGTGCGCGCGGTGGAGCTTGATGCACATCCGTTCTATGTTGGCACGCTGTTTCAACCGGAGCGTGCTGCGTTGACCGGGAAATTGCCGCCGCTGGTTGAGGGCTTTGTTCGGGCGTGTGGGCGATTTACTGCGGCCTCCTCGTGAGAGCCGCCACGTTCGAACCGAGACGCGTGAAATGCTTCACGTTCCACGTGTAGAGCACTCCGGAACGCGCGTTTAACGCACACCGTGCCAGTAACGCGTCATAGAGACCGCCGCCAACGAGCCCATTCTTCGCCGCGTTGGTGAGGACTTCCACATAGTCCGATTCGGACAGGCTGATAACGGCGAGACGCGCCCGCACATCCGACATGAACAACATCGCCTCGTCGGGAGTAACTCGGTCTTTTCCCGGCATTCCGGTAAGCACGGCATACAGTTCGGCCAAACAGTGCGCCGCAGTGCAGCCGGATTTCCTGGTGAGGCTGATGAACAACGCGAGGCTTGGATCATGGTGCTCGTGCTCGCCATAGAATGTGGCGACCAAAACGGACGTGTCGAGAAACGATTTCATTTTTGCGGAACGCGATTGACTCGGTCGCGCTCGTTTCGGACTGACTTCAGCACCTGCGTGGTTGTCTCCTCCGAAATCGCCTTGCCACCGCGCCGGAAGTCCCAAACGCCGTGCTCCTTCCGCAACGCCGAACCGGAGCGCACCGGACGCAACGTTATCCGACCATCTTCGGCTTCCAGCTCCAGCGTGTCGCCGGCCTCCAAATGCATTTCATCCCGAAGCGTCTTTGGAATGATGACCCGGCCCGCCTTGTCGAGTGTCAGAGTGGTATTCATAAATGGTACTTAACCGTGGGAAAACCCATTTATCAAACCCATGCGAGTCGCCAAATGTGAAACTTGCGGAGGCAACCGTTAAAGAGACTGGGCGCTTGCGCCAATTCGCGTCCCAAAGAACAGCGGAGTTCCCCTGGGCAGAAATCGCGCGTGTCATCACAATCGTCTGTGAGCACGAAGGCGCGCTTCTAGAGGAGTCGCACGACTACTTCGCGAATGGATCACTCACCCGCGCTGGCACAACGCGTCAGCATTTCTTCAGACAGGCTTACGGTGGATCTGGCTGACAGTCGGACCATATCGGTGCCGCTGGATTGGTATCCGCGCCTTCTGCACGCGTCGCTGACCGAGCGAAACACGTGGCAGACAATGCTTTTTTCCTTGTACTCCTTCAACAGTGATGCCGAACGGACTTTGGGGGCTGGCCACTTCAATGAAAAACGGTGGCACGTTACTCCGCGCGCAAAGCAATCGCCGGATCAACCCGCGTCGCGCGCCACGCGGGAACAACGGAAGCGGCGAACCCAACGACACCAAGCGCAACCGACGCGTACACATACGGCAGCACGTCGCGCGCGCTCGACTGAAACAACAATGCGGCAATGGCGGTACTCGCGTACCAACTCAGCGCCATGCCGAGTGCAACGCCCGCCGCAACCACCATCATCCCTTCGCGCACAACAGAAGCGACGAGATCACGCGCCTGCGCACCGAGTGCCAAGCGAATGCCGAATTCGTTGGTGCGTTGCGCGACGCTGAATGCGAGAATGCCGTAGAGCCCAATGGCCGCGAGAATAATCGTCAGCAATGCGAAACTTCCGAACGTCACGGCGCCGAGTCGGAGTGGCCGATAGTCGCTGTCAAGAGTCTTCGCGATGGGTTGCACTTCCAGTGACGAGAGATCGGGACGCAGATCGAGCAACACGCTTCGGCTTGCCGCGATCACTTTGGTCAGGCTGGGGTTGCCCGAGGTGCGGATGACCACATAGCCCCGATAAAACCCCCCGAGGTCAGGCTTCTCCACTCCAACGATCATCGAAATGGCAGCCTTTTCGCGCAACGAACGTTGGCGCAAATCATGAATGACTCCCACCACGGCGTGACACGGTTCGGTGGACTTATCGCTCAATCGCACACAACGACCAATGGGATCGATACCGGGCCACAATTGTTTTGCTCCGGTTTCAGAAATGAGTATTGGTGCAACGGCACCAGGAATGACGTCGGCGCCGGTTATCCATCGTCCACGTACCAGACGCAATCCCATCGTCGTTTGCATCTCGGGCGTGACGCCCCAATTCGTGGCAGAAGTACTCTTCGCGAATTTTCGTTCTGGAATGGAAATGGTGAAGTTGGACGCGCCGACCAATGGCAACGACGCGGCAACACTCACGCGTTCAACCCCAGGGATCCCTCGCACACGCCGAGCCGCTTCCTCAAGTGTTGCCAGTCGTGACGTGCCGTTCAGTGAATCGCTTTCAAACGAGAATCGTGCCGTAATGAGCCGGTCGACATCGATGCCCATATCGAACGCATACGCCTCATTGAGACTTTTGCTGAACGCTGCCGCACCAATAATGAGCAAGACGGACAGAGCGACTTGAAGCGCGAGAAGGCTTTGACGCAATCTCCCAGTTGATGCTGTCAATTGCGGCGCTGCCGAACGCAATGCGCTTGCCACATCCGAACGGGTCAGGCGGATCGCCGGTGCAACCGTCGCAACGAGCGCCACCAGTGTCCCACACAGCACCGAAAATGCAAAAACTCGCACATCCAGCGTGCTGCTGGCCCACTGCAATTCGGGGAACACCAATTTTCGAAGACCGGTACCGCCCCAACTCGCGATCATGAGTGCGAGGATGGATCCACCTAGCGCGATGATCAGAGACTCGAGGAGCATTTGAGACGCGAGGCGGCCGCGCGACACTCCAATAGCGAGACGCAACGCCAGCTCGCGCCGCCGTGTGAGTGCGCGTACCAACAGCAGATTCGCCAAATTTGCACACGCCGCCAACAGTACCAGGGCAGACGCAACAACCAGTCGGGTTGACACTTTCACTTCCGTTCGTTGCTCGCCCGGGCCGCGGGCCGCAATCACAGATCCCAACGCAACCGCTTCCGAGACGCCTGGATAACTGTCGCTGTCTGGCAATCGACGAACAATCACTGTCGCTTCGGCCTCGGCGACACCAAGGGCGACGCTGTCCCGCAAACGCACCAACACTCGTGGCGAATTGCCAGTCCACGTTTTCCAGTCACGCCCGATTCTGTTTGGCGCAACAGCGCCAAGTGGTACCCATACATCGGCGGCGTCAAGTTCAGTGCCGGAGAAGTCGCGTGGGGCGATGCCAACCACGACAAATGCGAGATCGCTGGATGTGAAGTGCGCGCCAACGGCACTGTCTGCGCCAGCAAATTGACGTTGCCAGAAACCGTACGAAATGACAGCCGCATGCGGCGAGTTCGTTTCATCTTCATCCGACGGCAAAACGAATCTTCCCCGCAGCGGCTTGACGCCAAGCGCTTCGAAATAGTTGGCGGAAACCATCGACTCCTTGATGCGCGGCACGCTGGGCCCGCGCCCCATGCGAACCCGGCTTGGTGGTGTGTATACTGCGATTGCAGCAAAAGATGTTGCGTGCTCCTTGAGCGCGAAATATTCAGGGAACCAGGTGATTTCGTGAAAACCTCGCTGCGTTTGGCCTTCAGCGTCGCGGCGAATATTGATCTTGTGTAACTCACCCGCATTCTCCACATGCGCTGGCGCACTAAACAGCAACTTGTCTGCGACGGTAAACACCGTCGCATTCGCACCAATCCCCAACGCCAGCGACAGCACCGCCACCGATGTAAACCCCGGCGACCGTCGCAAAAACCGAAACGCATACCGCGTATCCTGCAGCAACGCCTCTACCCAACCAAACGACCACCGTTCGCGCGTGCGTTCGCGAATGGTGGTCATGTTGCCCAGTCGCTCCGAGGCCGCACGTCTGGCATCGTCGGGCGACGCTCCAGCCGCGCGCGCTTCCTCCTCCAAAAACTCCGCGTGTGCGCGCAGCTCATCGGCCAACTCAGCATCAAGCTCGTCTCGCCGAAACCGCGCGCGAATGCGATACCACAATTCATTGAGCGATTCAAACATGATTGTTCACCCCCTCAGGTTTGACCAATCACACGCATGATCGCCGACGACATCCGCTTGAATCCTTCCATCTCGCCCTCGAGCTGCTTGAGCCCCGCCGGCGTAATGGTGTAATACCGCGCCTTTCGTTTGGTCGGCGTCTCGCCCCACGCGGCCTTCACCCACTTCCTGGCCAACACACGCTGCAGCGCGGGATACAACGACCCCTCCTCTACCTGCACCACGTCTTTCGACACCTGACGCAAATGCGCCGCGATGGCATACCCGTGCATGGGTGCCAGCGACAGCGCCTTGAGAATCAACATGTCCAACGTGCCCGGCATCAGCTCAGCGCGCATCGGTCACCATGGGTAGTCTATACATGGGCGTGCCATACATGGATAGACTATGGGTAGACGGGCCACGCCTGTCAAGACCGAGACCTCACCGCAACGTCGGGCAAGGCCTGCATCGCCGCAGCTGTTGGCCAGAAACTTTTCATCATGTCATATGTTTTTCGGCCAAACAGCATCATCGCGTCGCCAAGTGCGTTGGACTTGGTGTAATCGGCCCATTCGGGATCATTGCGATGAGCCCAGCTCATATCACCACGATTGTCCGTGAAATACCCATCCAGCATAACGCTGCTGAACACGCGGAGTCGGCGCATGATTGCTTTGCGTTGATAAAGGGAAGGAAGCCTCCGGGCGTTTGCTCAGCCCAGAACGCTGACGGTAGCGCCATTCGCAGCACCCCCACAAGTTTCGGATCTGACGCTTATCAGCCTGTCGCTTCCCAGACCGACGCTCCTCGCGATAGCAGCCTTCGCCACCAACGCCAGTCACTCGTGATCCCATACCTCGCCGCCCCATCCTTCAAACTCGGCCCACTCACCATCCACGCCTTTGGATTGATCGTGGCCATCGCTGTTTGGGTGGGCGTGACTATGGTGCAACCGAGGTACTTGCGGGCGGGGCTCGATGGCGCGATCGGCGAGCGCTTGAACATCTGGATGGGTGTGGTCGCGGTGATGTGCGCCCACTTATTCTCGGTCTTGTTTTATTTCCCGAACAAACTCAAAGCCGATCCGCTGCTGCTGCTGCGCGTGTGGGAGGACATCAGCTCGTTTGGTGGAATGGTTGGCGGGTTGATCGGCGCGGTGGTGTTCCTGTGGATTCGCAATCCGAAAATGCCGTCGCTCACGCGATGGAAGTACATCGACACGCTCGCGTCAGTCTTTCCGTTCGCATTGGCCATTGGTCGCGTCGCGTGTACGTTTGCGCACGATCACCCAGGAACCGTCACCACTTTTCCGCTGGCTGTGAGCCTTCGCAGTGCGGAAGCGCAGGACTTCATTGCGGGCGTCTACGCAAACGCTGGGCGCACGGCTGAACTTCCGCCGGCCGCCGTGTTGGCAACGATGGGCTTCCACGACATGGGATGGTACGAGCTGCTGTATCTCTCGCTCGTGGTGCTTCCCGTTATCGCGATCTTGAACAAGCGTGCGCGTCGCCCCGGCAGCATGTTGCTGGCGTTTGGTCTGATGTACCTGCCCATGCGTATCGTGTTCGATTTCATTCGCGTCAGCGACAAGCGGTATTCGGGGCTGACACCGGGACAGTGGGTCGCTGGGTTGTCGCTGTTCCTGTTGCCGCTGCTGTATCTGCGTGTGAAGTCGCAGGCGGTTGTTCCAGCTCCCGCCGACAAAAGCGCCTGACAGAACAGGTGCGTTAGAAGCCGTAGCGCAGGCGGAAATCGATGAAGCGGTTTGAGGGCAGCTGCATCCCTCCCGTTACGTTGTCGTCTCGCACCTTGAACGAAACTTTGAGCGACCGAACCAATTCCGTCTCAAACTCGAGTTCAATGCGACGTGTGCTGTGAACGTCTGCGCCGACAAAGAGCCCCGGATAACTGCTGGGTACACCCTTGAAGAGATCGCCGCCAACGTCCGCGGTTTGATGGCCTGAACTGTTAATCGGATTGAGCCCTTGTTTGATTTGTCGCGCGCCCAGCATAATGCGGGTGCGCAGTGGGAGCCACGACGTTACGCGAAGTGCCAGCTCTGTTGCATTCGGACCAATACTCTGCCCCAACGGGCGACCACTTTGTTCCCACGTGTCGAGCCGCTGAAAGTGCGTGTACATATACGGGTCTGAACGCGTGTAACTGGCACCCAATTGCACGTTATCAAGAACCCGCTGCCGCGCACCAACTGAAAGAATCGCTTTGGTATCGAATTTCAGGAATCCCGGAATTGAGTTGAGGTCATCGACCAACAAACTGCCAAACAGCTCCGTGCCCCGCACGGGGCGTGTGATAACATCCATGCCCACAAACGTATTGTCACGATCGCCCTTGTCCCCCTGCGAGAAAAATTGCGGATTTACAGGATTGAGGTAATCGAAATCCAAACCGCGCCCGCTGTAAATCGTCATCTCGTGCAGCGCGATGGTCAGCTGGTTGATGGGCTTCCAGGTCAATCGTTGAATGGTCGCCCAGCGCTGCGGTGCGACTTTCACTTGAATCGTGTCACCATTGTACACCTGTTCCGTGAAATTCGGTTCGGCGTAAAGACTGCCTTGCAACATGACCAAATTGAACGTGGGTGTGCCAACCTGCATGCGGAAGAACCCGATGTTTGGCGCGTCAGGACGGATAACGACCGGGTCGGTGAGCGCCGCGCCCATGGCCAACGATCCGCGTCCCAGGTGCATTTCGAGATAGGGCCGACGATAGGACGCGAATGTCTCGAAGCTGGCCGATTCCTTCTCATTGAATGCGCGGTATCCGTAGGCCGAACCGAATTTTTCATCGCGTTCCAGGAGTTCGCGATTGGGCGCGATGTCGACGTGTTCCGCTTCGATATGAAAGCCCAGTCCAAAGTTGGTATTCGCAAATGCCTTCACACCTTTGATCGCGAGCTGGCCGGTTTTCGTCTCGCCGTTCTGATTGAGACTGAGCGTGCCAATTGCCTTTTCGGCGTAGAAGGCGCCGGAGAATGTGGAGTCGCTCGACTGAGCGGCATACAGCACCGGATCCCTGCGGTTTCGAATGGCCGCCGGAAACGAACTCGGCAACTGCTTCGCGAAATCGCGCGTGAACAATCTGTTTGCGATGAGCCGGTCCATGTCGAACTCATTGAGAAAATCGCGCAGCAGGTTGCGATGTACGCGACCAAGTTTCAGGCTGTCACGATCCAGCGCATGAAGTAGTTCAAGAACGGTGGCCCGCGATTGCGGTCGCACTTCGTGTTGATATGTTGGCAACAATCCGTTCACGCGCTGCATTTGTAGCCAGTCGTACACCGGGTGGAGCGCGGGTACGAGCGAACTTTGCGCGCGGATTGGGGCCGCGAACAACAGCGCGCAGGCGACGAAAATGAGAGACAGTCTGTGAAGCCGCATCAGCGAGGTAAAAGTTTGAGAATCATGAGTGTCGCACTGGATACCCGTCGCCCTTCCACTTGATGCGCCGACCAAACAGGAAAATGACCGGAATGATGGTAGTGCTCACCATCTGGTACAGTTCGAGCACCGGGAGATATCGCACGTGATGCGGAGTCTCCAACCGCCGTTGCTGCAGTCGCAACATCAAAAAATCATGCGTGCTCTTGAGTGCAAGAAAAGCCGCCCAAATGCGCCAATCCAGCAACCAACCCAGCAGCATGAACATGACGAGGCCAAACCCCCAGCACAGCGCGATGAGCAAGGAGATTTTGTACCACGGACTCAGCTCAGCAGCACCGCCTAGCCAGCGACGATGTTGACTGAGCATTTGTCTGGCTGACGTCACGGGAGCGCGTGTCACCGTTGTTGCGCGATCCATGTACACGTGCACCGCCAGTTTGCGCGCGGATAGCATGCGAAACAGTGCGAAATTTTCGGCCACGCGAAGCGTCTGCGCCTGTTGCAAGCCGCCGGCTTCTTCGTACAGCGAGCGACGTATGGCCATGTTGGGACCAACGCACACAATCAGCGCGCCCCACCCCGCGAGGCCCGTGCTGCACGTTTGCAGAAAGCCATATGCCATGCGTTCGAACGCGCCCAACCAACCATCCGCACGCACCAGCAACGCACCGCCGGTCATTCCTGTGTTGGCGTCGACATAACCCAACAAGTGTCGCGCCCACTCGGGGCGAACGACACCATCGGCATCGGTGAACAGCACCCACTCACCCGTGGCCGCCGCGAATCCGCGCGCGATACCATGAGATTTCCGCTCGAGACCGTTGGGTGGCAGCGCACCGGTGTGCAGCGCGGTGATGTGCGCGTTTGCCGCGGATGCCGCATCGATAATCGCGCCCGTTGCGTCGGTTGAGAGATCGTTCACCAGGATGATCTGCAGCAGCTCGCGCGGGTAATCGAGCGCCAGCAGTGAGGCGATACACGCCGGCAAATTGCGTGCTTCATTGCGCGCACGCACAATCACGGAAATCGGCATACACTGCTCGTCGGCGCGCCGCACCGATTTCGGTATGCGACGCACACCAATATTGAGAAAACGGAGCACCACGAAGTAGAACACGACCCACACCACCATGACCGTGAGCAGCCAGGGGGCGTGACCCGTGATGTACAGCGAAACGGACGCGATCATGAATGCGGATGTTGCGGCATCATGGCTTCAGCGGCCGCGCCAATCGTGTCCGCGAGCCATGCGTGTATGTCACCAACAGCGTTCATCCGGCCTGCGGATCATGTGTGAGGGGCGAGTGTTGGACCGTCGCTCACAAAAGCGTGCCCCTGCGCCCGACAGAATGTAGCAGGGTTTTGCAACCGAGCTCTGCGTGGAAGTCGGCGGGGTGATTGTGAGTCAAGCAAGCTCGGCCTGGGGTCAGAGGAGTCATTTTGTGAGTCAAGCAAGCTCGGCCTGGGGTCAGAGGAGTCATTTTGACCGAACCGTGCCGCGTGCTGTGCCGCGCGCCCTGACGCGCGCCCTGCTGCGTGGTATGCCAGCGAGCTCAGCTTGGGATCAGACGAGTCATTTTGACCGCATTGTTTTCGCACGGACGCACTCGTTTCTGCCTTCAATAGAATCACGCCGATGCACTCCAAACCGGTGTACTCGTCTGCCTGGTTTGACACCTTCGCGCCTCGGCCGGAATCCGTCGCTTCAATCGATGTTGCGGCGATTTCGCGGCTCTGTCCGCGGCCGGAGTACCCGCGCCTGCTCGAAATCGCCTGCGGTAGCGGCCGAGTCGCAGGACCTTTGGCTTCGATCGGTTATGACGTAATTGGTCTCGACATCAGCAGTGAGGCGTTGCGGTTGGCGCAAGCGCAGGCGCCAGGTCCGAAATACGTGGCGATGGATCAACGCGACATTGCACAGATGCCGTGGATCTTTGACGGTGTGATTGTGTTGTGGAACAGCATTGGATTTGGCACGCGAGCGAACGACCAGGAAACGTTGCGCGGAGTTGCGCAGGTACTGCGTCCGGACGGGAAGTTTCTGATTGACCTATATCATCCTGAGTGGTTGGCTGAGCAATCGGATACCGCAGTGAGATCGCCTGGCGCGACGGTGCGTCGTTGGATTGAACACGGGCGCTGCTTTCACGTAATCACGTATGACAACGGCACGGTTGATGACATTCGGTTCAACGTCTATTTGCCTGATGATATCAGTGCGGCGTTGGAACGTGTCGGAATAGAAGTGCGGTCGCGCATGCCGTGGTGGACAGCAGAGCGAGCGCCCAGTCGTGCGTGCGCGCGTTATCAGCCAGAGTGCCGAGTCGCTGGCAGGCCGCATTGCGTTTCACGAACTGCGACCGTTTTCCCTGCGTGAAGTAGGAGGACCTTTCCTGAATCGCTTATGGCGCCGCGGTGGTTTCCCCCGATCATTTCTTGCGACAACCGACGCAGTCAGTATGGATTGGCGCCGCGATTTCGTGCGCACTTTTCTCGAGCGTGATCTGCCGCAACTTGGTATATCAATACCTGGTGCGACAATGCGTCGATTCTGGCAAATGCTCGCGCATCTGCATGGCGGTGTACTGAACAGCTCTGAATTGGCGCGCGCTTTCGGTGTGGCTGATACAACTGTCCGTCGATATCTCGAGTCGTTGGAGGCAACTTTTATGGTACGCACGCTGCAGCCATACCACGCCAATATCTCGAAACGTCAGGTGAAGGCTCCGAAAGTGTATGTGTCAGACACCGGATTGCTGCACACGCTGCTCGACATTCAGTCGACATCACAACTCGAGGGTCATCCGAAGGTTGGTGCATCGTGGGAGGGCTTCATGCTGGAATCGGCGATCGACCAAATTGGCGCGCGGTCCGATCAGTGTTTCTTCTGGGCAACGCACGCCGGGGCAGAACTGGACTTACTCGTGGTCGATGGAGCACACCGGCGCGGATTCGAGTTCAAGCGAACCACCACGCCCGCCGTTACACCCTCCATGCGCTCGGCGCTTGTCGATCTCGAGCTGGATCGAATTGACGTGGTGCACGCTGGTAATGCGTCGTTCCCACTGGCACCGAATATTCACGCCATTGCCGCGTCAGAGTTGCTTGACCAAGTGTGACGCGTCCCTACAGCCCCTCCGGCCAACGCCTCCGAATGCAACCGATCCAACAACAGGCGTCGGCCAGCAGCGGCAAGGGTTTGCATACCATGACGGTGTCGTTGACCCCGGCCTCGCCGAAAGGACAACCGCACCGCAGATTCTTTCCGAGGCCAACGTCCAGCCACAGGGTAGGGGTCCGGTCCACATCGGCACCCATCGGGACTGTTCTGATGGCTCGTTTATTCCGTCGATGCTAACCCATCAACAGTCGAGACCTAACGATGAACAAGCGTGACTTTCTTCGTGTGATGAGCGGCGGCACCGCGACGATGGTGTTCGGGCCCGACCTGACCGCGCTGTTCGCGCGCTACCGTACGCTGGGCGCGACAGAACTTGCACAGAACGCCGAGTTCTGGGATACCATCCGCGCGAAGTTCAAACTCACGCCCGACTACATCAATCTTGAGAACGGCTACTACTGTTTCCAGCCCGAAGAGGTGCTGGAGCAGTTCATCAGCCACGTCCGCATGGTCAACTATCAGGGCTCTCACTACATGCGCACGTCGCGCGTGTCCGACAAGCTGCGAGTGCGCACGAAATTGGCCGCCATGGGCGGGTGTTCTCACGAGGAAGTCATCATCACGCGGAACGCGACGGAGTCGCTGGACACGGTCATCGCGGGATTTGATTGGAAACCGGGCGACGAGGCCATCATGTCGCATCATGACTACGGTTCCATGATCGACATGTTCAAACTGCAGTCTCGGCGATACGGGATGACGAACCGGTTCATCGACATTCCGATCGACCCGCAGTCGGATGACGAGGTGGTGCAGGTGTATGCGCGCACCATGACGCCGAAGACGCGGCTCCTGATGGTCCCCCATATGGTGAACATCACCGGACACGTACTCCCGGTGCGCGCCATCTGCGACATGGCGCACGCGCGCGGGGCGCAGGTGCTGGTGGACGGTGCGCACGCGTTCGCGCACCTCGATTTCAGGCTGCCCGATCTGGATTGTGACTACTACGGCTCGTCGTTGCACAAATGGCTGTCTGCACCGCTGGGGGCCGGCCTGCTGTACGTACGGAAGGACCGCATCAAGGGTCTCTGGCCGATCTACGGGGACGAAGGCATCGCCGAGACCGACATCATGAAGCTGAACCATACCGGCACGAACCCGGTGCACAGCGATCTGGGTCTCGAGAACGCCATCACATTTCATGAGGCCATCGGCGGAGCACGCAAGGCGGAACGCCTCCGGTGGGTGCAGAACTATTGGACGAGTCGTGTGCGAGGAGTGCCGCGCATCGTGCTCAACACGCCGCGGGATCCCCAGCGCTCGTGTGGCATCGCCAATGTCGGCATCGACGGGATGAAACCGGACGATCTGGCCAAGACACTGCTCGCGAAATACCGGATCTTCACGGTCGCGATCAATAATCCGGGCGCAATGGGCGTGCGGGTGACGCCGCAGATCTACACGTCGGTTGCGGAACTCGATGCCTTCGTGAAGGCGTTGAAGGAGATGGCCGCGTAGCGCTACGCGCTACGGCAGCGCAGCGTTCGCGTGTGTCCCGCGCGCATGCATACGCGATCGATCAGGAAGCCGAGCTCCTCGCGGTTCTGTATAATGTCACTTGCCTCCACCTGAACCCCGTGACCGATGGCAGCTGACACCGTCTCGCCTGCGCGCTCGTACCGCCATGCCCATTGGTACTTCACCCTTGCTCTGCTGACGATCATCGGCGGATTCTGGCCGTCTTTCTTCAAGCCGCTTGGAGCTGGTGACACTCCTCACTCGCTGCACGGAATTACAGCGACGCTGTGGGTGGTCGCGCTGATCACGCAGTCGCTGCTGATCAGTCGCGGACTCGTGGCCTGGCACCGCCGCGTCGCGCGCGGCGCACTGCTGCTCTTGCCAATCTTTGTCGTCAGCGCGCTGCAGATGGTGGCGGTGATGTTCTCGAATCCAGAGATGCCGCCGTTCTTGCCCCCGTTGCTGGCGTTCATCGACCTCCCGACCGTCGTGTTCCTGATGGTGCTGGTGACGCTCGCGTTGCGGAACGTGCGAACTCCGGCGGCGCATAAGCGCTTCATGGCCGCGACTGTGTTGCTCGGGCTCCCACCGGCGCTGACGCGACTCTACGCCCGCCTCTTCGCGCCGGCGATGGACTTCATGCAGGCGCTCCATGCCAGTTTCGTGACGGTCGAGGTGGTGTTGATCGCGCTGATCATGGCGGACCGCCGTGCGGGAGAGAGCCGTCTTGCCTACCCACTTTCCCTCGCCTTCTTCGGAGCTGTGCACGTGCTCATGGGACCTGTGGCCAACACCGTTGGCTGGCGGACCGCCATGGAGTGGTACGCACGTCTTCCGTTGTTTTCGTGAGCCGGCGTCCGCTCGGGCCGGCGTGCCCGGGTGGCGCGACGTCGCGTTCGGATGCAGTGTGATGCGTAGGCACGTGCCGCCACTGCGCCACCGCTACCGCCTCTGCGTACACTGCTTTGTTGCTGGTGCGAAATCGGTCGTCCTTTTTGACGAACTGACCGTTTCCGCTAACCATCGGGAACGATCACTGCCGCTCGCGCCTCGATAGTGCTTCGAGGCGCGGGTGATGCACGTTTGACTCAGCTCACGCTTGGCTGCATTGGGACGCTCTCACGCGGACGACGTTTGCCGCTCGCAACGCGCACGCGGTCGCGACGCTCTTCCATCGCGCGGTACAGCACTGGCAGCACGAACAGCGTCAGCAGCGTACTGGTGATCAGACCGCCGATGACCACGCTCGCGAGTGGACGCTGTACTTCACTTCCCGCGCTGGTGGACAGCGCCATCGGTACGAATCCGAGGCTCGCGACGAGCGCCGTCATGAGCACAGGGCGAAGTCGATCGGCTGCGCCACGGCGCACGCGCGCCAGCACGTCGTGACCGTCCCGTTCATCGTGCCGCAAATGGTTGAGGTGTTCGAGCAGCACGACGCCGTTGAGCACGGCAATGCCGAACAACGCAATGAACCCGATGCTCGCGGACAGATTGAGATTGAGCCCGCGCAGCCACAGCGCCGCGATGCCGCCCACCAGGGCGAACGGTACGTTCGAGAGCACCAGCAGCGCCTGCGGAACGGAACGGAACGACAAATACAGCAAACCAAATATCAGCAGCAACGCGGCGGGCACGACGATCGACAAGCGACCCATGGCGCGCTGTTGATTTTCGTATTGCCCGCCCCACTCGAGAAACACACCGTTTGGAATGGTTACGTCGCGTGCAATACGCGCGCGCACTTCCTGCACAAAGCTTCCCAGGTCGCGTCCGCGCACATTGCTCAGCACCAGCGAGCGACGTTGCGCATCCTCGTGGCCAATCAGCTCTGGGCCCGTACTCGTCGTCACGTCGGCGACAGCTGAGAGCGGAATAACCTCACCGCCCGGCGCACGAATGGTGAGCGCTGCGATCGCGGTCGCACTCTGTCGCGAGGCTTCCGGCAATCGCACGACGATGCTCACGCGCCGAAATCCGTCAATCAATTCCGCCGCAGTCTGCGTACCCATCGCCAGTTCAATCGCATCGCGTACGTCGGCGACCGAAAGGCCATACTGCGCCAACGCTTCGCGACGCACCTGCATGCGCACCTGACCGCTTCCTTCCGCGATTTCGACGCTCACATCGGCCGCACCTGGCGTTCCGACCACGATGCGACGCAACCGTTCCGCGAGCGCGGCATTCTGTTGAAGGTCCGGACCGACGACTTTGATGCCGAGATCCGTCTTGATGCCGCTCTCCGCTTCGTCGAGGCGCATCGCCAACGGCTGCGTGAACGAGATCCACAGCCCGGGTACATTCGCCAGCGCAGAGTCGAACGCCGCGATCAACCCGTCACGGTCGTGCGCGGTCGTCCACTCGCTCCGGTCTTTGAGAATGACGTACATATCGCCCTCGAAAAGACCCATGGCCTCGGTCGCGAGATCGGGGCGTCCTTCCTTCGTCACCACCGTGACGACTTCGGGAAACCGTTTGACAATGCGCTCGGCCGCGGTTGAGAGCTTGGTTGCGTCGTCGAGCGCGACACTGGGCAAGCGACGCGTGTTGATGAGAATCGATCCTTCATCGAGCTTGGGCATGAACTCCGTGCCGATGCGTGTCAACGAGCCGACCGAAACGACCACGAGCACCAACGCGACGGCGACAACGGTGCGAGGCCGTTCCAGCACCGCATCGAGGGCGCGCGAGTACGAGGCCGTGAGTTTAACGAACCACGGTGCCGTGGTCGCGGTGCCACTGCGCAACGCCCACGCGCTCACCGCGGGGACATACGTCAGCGCGAGCAGCAATGAGCCGAGTACCGCGCAGACGACCGTGAACGCCATCGGCTTGAACATCCGCCCTTCCATTCCGTCGAGCGTGAAAATCGGAATGTAGACCGCAACGATGATCGCGATGCCGAAGAGAATCGGACGCCCCACTTCGACGGCCGCGTTCTCGAACAAATTGAGCCGATGCGTATCCTGGTGATGCTCGATGCGACGAATGAATGACTCGATCATCACAATGGATGCATCGACGATGAGCCCGAAATCGAGCGCGCCCAGACTCATCAGGTTCGCGGAGTAGCCGAAGATTGCCATTCCGCCGAACGCCACCAGCATCGATAGCGGAATGACTGACGCGACAATCAGGGCCGCACGCACGTTCCGCAGGAACAGAAACAACACCGCGATTACGAGGATGCCGCCCTCGATCAAATTTTTCACAACGGTGTGTGTAGTCCGGTCGACAAGCTCCGTCTGATCATAAAACGGTGTCAGCGTGACGCCCTTGGGAAGTGTCGCACGGATCTCTTCCACGCGTGCCTTCACATCGCGAATCACGCGTTTGGAATCGGCACCCTGCAGCTTGAGTACCATGCCGCTCACCACTTCACCTTTGCCGTCTTTGGTCACGGCGCCGTTGCGCGGCAGCGCGCCCAGTGAAACGGTCGCAACGTCGCCGATGCGAACGGGTGCACCGTTCTGCGCGCTCACGACAATGCGCGCGATGTCCGCGATCGAATCCACACGACCCAGTCCGCGCAGGGTGTAACGCTCGCCGCCTTGCTCCAGATAACTGCCGCCAAAGGCCAGCGCGTTACGCGACAACGCCGTGTTGATGTCGGAGACAGTCAGCCGCCGCGCGGCGAGACGCACCGGGTCGATGCTGACCTCGATGCGTTCGGTCAATCCGCCCCACGAGTTGACCTCGGAGACGCCCGGTACGGTGCGAAGCCTCGGGCGCACGGTGTAGTCGTGCAACGTCTTGAGCTGCGTTGCCGACAGCGAATCACTCGACAGCACGTACTGGTACAATTCGCCCATCGGGGTCGATACGGGACCAAGCGTTGGTTCGATGCCCGCAGGCAAGGCGCCTTTCGCGTCGCTGAGTCGCTGCTGAACGAGCTGGCGCGCGAAGTAGACGTTCGTGCCATCGGGGAAGGGCACCGTGATGAGCGAGAGTCCGAACTTCGACGTGGAGCGGACGCTCTGCGCGCCGGGTACGCCCATCAGCGTCGATTCCACGGGATAGGTCACCAAGCGTTCGACATCCTCGGGCGCCATACCTGGAGCGACGGTGATGACTTCAACTCGGGTTCCCGTCAAATCCGGAAATGCGTCGAACGGGATCCGTTGCAGGGAAAACAGGCCGCCGGCGGCCAGGGCGAGCACCGCCATGATGACGATGCCCTTTCGATGCAGGGAGAAGTGCAGGAGCTTGCGCATCGGCTACTCCGACTCGCCGGTGGCGCGACGCTTGAGCAGCTCCGCCTTCGCGATGGCGGCACCGTTCGCAATGATTCGGCGGCCGGCAGCGAGTCCGGCCAGAATTTCAACTTGCTGCGCCGAACGACGCCCGACGCGTACGGGCACGGCCTCGAGAAACAGCCCCGCACCGCGCTGCGCGACCGCGATGACAATCGTATCGCCGTCAATCGCCTGCACCGCCGCCGCTGGTACCACCAGCGCCAGCGTCCCGCCGACGCCCAGTACCTCGGCCTGCACGAACGATTCAGCGCGGCCGATGCCGGAACCAGCACGAGGTGCCGCGAGGACTTCGATCGTACGCGTCAGCGTATCCACGGTCGGAGCGACGCGCGTGACGGTCGCCTCATGGTACTGCGTTGGGTGGTCGGTCAGCGTGTAGCGCACCTGACTGCCAACTCGCACGCCTTGTGACGCCGCTTCGCCCAGTCGCATTTGCAGCAAAAGGCGCGACGGATCCGCGACCGTGATCAACTGCATCCCGGGTAGCACCACGGTGCCCGGCTGCACGTCACGCGCGACCACCACACCAGACGCCGGCGCGCGAATCAGTGCATCGTGCGAGTCCACGCCCTTGGGCATTGGCCCCTCCCCCACGAGGTGAGCCACGAGCTCAGACGCGCGCGTGAATTCCGCGACGGCCTGTTCGTACATCGCATCAGCAGTCACGCGTGCCGCGAGCGCCCGCTCCAGCTCCGCGCGTGAGAGCGCTTTCGCGTCCACCAATCGCTGCGCACGTTCCGCGGCCGTGCGCGCCAGCGTGCGCTCCGCGTCCGCCGATGTTCGCTGCGCTTCCGCGCGTACAAGGCCGCTGCGCGCATCCATGATTTCGTGACTGTGAATCACCACCAGCACGTCGCCCGCGCGCACCACGTCACCGACGCGCACGAGCACGCTGGCCACACGACCCTCAGTGATCGACCCGATTGTTTGCACTGCGGCCGGATCGAGCATCAGCCGCGCGGGGGCGGTCGTCGACGATTGCCACGCGACGCTACGCGCGGTGTCGAACGTGAAACCGGCAATCTCCACGGCCTCACTCGTGAGTGTGGTCGTATCGACCAGTGCTGCGGTCGGCTTCGGGGTGGGCGGCGCCGCGTCGTTACCACGAGTGCACGCGGCGACGGCGACGGACAACAGCAGAAACTTCGCAGAACGAGAAAAGTGCATGATCACGAGCTCTGTGGAAGCGAGGCGAGCAGCGGAAGGTCCAGCGGTCCATCGACATCGAGGCGCGCACCGATCGCGCCCTCCAGCTCGAGCCGCGCCAACCACGCGTCGGCCGTCCAGCGGAGATTCGCGGTCATCGCGTCGGTGGCAGCGCGCTCGGCATCCAGCAATTCCAGCAGCGAAGCCTGACCCTCGCGATACGCCGCACGCGCAATCGTCGACACTTCGCGCCCACGATCGGCGAACGTCTGCGCCTCACCAGCGAGCGCGCGTACGGCGTTGTAGTACTGCAGCGCCGCCACTGCGTCCGCACCGACCCCGACGAACACTTCGTCGCGAAGGGCTCGCGCATCCGCCAACTCACCGCGCGCCCGCTGGCGCGCGCCGTCGTTGCGATTGAAGATGGGAAACGGCACGGCCAACCCGACCTGACCGGTGAGGTACCCAGCGGTCTCCTTCGTGCCGCCTTGCAACTGCCAGTCGCCAAGCACGCCGCGCCGCTCCGCACCAAGCCGTGACTCCGCTTCTCGCACTGCGGCCTCGCGGCCAGCGAGTTCCGGTCGCAGCCGTTGCGACAGGCGCCGAACCGTCGCGCTGTCCGGCGCGTTCGGGAGTGCCGGTCGCTCCAGCGAACCCACGCCCGGAAGTTTGTCGTCCGCAATGCCAAGTGCTCGCGACAGGTCAGCGCGCGCACGGGCACGATCGCCGTCGAGCGTAGCGAGTTGTGCTCGAGCGCGCCCCGACTCGAGCCGAGTACGAAGCGCGATCCCCTCGGCTACGAATCCTTCGCGCGCGCGCGTCGAATCGACCGTCGCCACCTCGGCGAGCGCCGTGGCTTGTGTTTGCGCGATGACAAACTGCGCATCGGCGACGACCGCACGCAGCCACGCGCGCGCCACGCGCAACTCCGTGGCGCGATGATCGACGATTGCGTCAGCGGTGGCGCGCTGTTGGCCCTGCGCGCCGGCCCGCCGCAAAGCAAGCCGGCGCCCGGTCACATCGAATGGCAGATAGACGGTCGCGAAAACATCCGGCTGCAAAGGGCTGCCAAGATTTTCTCGGCGAACTTCGAGTGTCGGATTGGTGAATTGCTGCAGCTCGCGAACACGACCGATGACGATATCGCGACGCGCGTCGGCCACCCGTGCACCAGGCGCGCTGGTGCGCGCGATCGCCAACGCCTGGCGCAGCGTAAGCGGGGCGACTTGCGCGGCCGCGGGGGATGCAACGGTGGGAGCGGTGTTCGATGGCGCGCCCGCCTGGCTCTGCGCTAGCGATGGCGCGATCAGCACGGCAAGGCCGAACGTGACGGCCGAGACCGCACGCGACGTGGATTCGTAGTTCATGATGCATGGTACTGCTCCCTCATGAACCAATTGTGAACGGCAGCGCGCCGCTACGCCATCGGGTCACGCGGCAGCCGGATCGTTACCAATGTCCCGACGGCGCGTGGCGCGGCATCGATACCGATCGTGCCCCCGTGCAGCTGGACAATCCAGGCGGCGATCGCCAGTCCAAGTCCGCTGCCGTCGGCTCGCAGTCGTCTCGCTTCGTCACCACGAAAAAAGCGATCAAAGATGCGGGCACGATCGGCAGCCGGAATGCCGATGCCATCGTCTTCGACTTCCAGCAGCACGGCGTCGCCATCGGCTTGCACTCGCAGGTCGACGTGCCCCCCGCGATGTCCATAGCGCAGCGCATTGTCGAGCAGAATACCCAGCAAGCGCCCGATGAGTGTCGGTTCGGCGCGCGTCGGTGCCTCCTGCAGCACGCTGGCGGTGAGCGCGATGCCGGCGTGCGTCGCGTCATGCTGCCATCGTTGGAGCTCGTCGGCCACGAGGTCATCGAGGTAGAGCGACGCAAAACGTTCGTGCGACGCGCCTTCACCGGCGTCGGCACGTGCGAGCTGCAGCAGCTCGTCCACCTGGCGCGACATGCGCAACAGATCTTCCTGCAGCTCGGTGAGCACGGGTGAGCCGTTGCCCTTTCCGAGCGCCGCGACCTCCAGGCGCCCACGCATACGCGCCAGCGGCGTCCGTAGCTCATGTGCGGCGTCCGCAAGAAACCGACGCTGCTGCAGCAGGGCCCCGTCGAGGCGTTCCAGCAACCCGTTGAACGTCGTGCCGAGGCGGCCGAGTTCATCGTCCGGATCGTTGATCGGTAGACGAGCCCCGCTCGCGGGCGCGATTTGCATCGCGGCGTCGGCCATGCGACCAACGGGCCGCAACGTGCGCCCCGTTAACCACCATCCGATGGCGGCCGCCAGGAGCACCACACCCGGAATACCGATCAGGAACCAGCGATCGATTTGCTGTTCGACCGCATCGGTCGCCGCCGCGCTCGCCTCGATGACCATCGTCCACCCGGGCGCCAGCCCGGCATCCAGCGGCATGGTCAGGCTGCGCATCGGACCCGCCGGGTGCAATGGCAGCCGCCGTGGCGGCGCACCAACCGTCTCGAACGAAGTGCCGTCCGGTCTCGCAATCCGAACCGACCGCTCGTCGAACACCAGCTCGCCTGCCATGTGTTTCAGCGTCGCCTCGATGGTCTGAAACTCCGCGATCTCCAGGCGAAAGAAACTCCGCACCACCAGCGCCGACGATCGCATGGATGCATCGAATTCGCGCTCCAGCGCTGATCGCATCGCGAGGCGCAGCAGCGCCGCCGTGCCGAGCAGTACCAGCAGCAGCGTCGTGGCATACAACGACGTCAACTGCAAGCGAATGCGCGGCCGCGCGCGCTCCGTGGCCAGGCCCGCACTCGACGCGCCCGGAAGCGTCATGCGCCGGATCTCACGCGCCGCTGGGCCTGGAGCTCGTCAGCCGATAGCCCGCACCGCGAACGGTCGAGATCAACGGCGCCTCCCCCTCCTGATCGATCTTCTTGCGCAGCCGCGCAATCAACACGTCGATGACATTGCTTGCCGGATCGTAGTTGTCATCCCACGCGTGTTCGCTGATGAACTCGCGCGTCAGCACGCGCCCCGGCGCGCGCATCAACACCTGCAAGATCGAAAATTCCTTGGTCGTCAGCGTGATCACGCGTCCGTTGCGGCGCGCCTCGCGCGTAGATGGATCGAGTGCGAGGTCGCCCACCAACAGTTGCGTAAGTGCCTCCGAATCCGGCCTGCGCAGCAGGGCCCGCAGTCGCGCCACCAGTTCGCCTAGCGCGTACGGCTTGACGAGATAGTCATCCGCGCCGAGATCCAGACCGGCGATGCGATCCTGCACGCTGTCGCGCGCCGTTGCCATCAACACGCGCGGCACCGGCGTGCCGCGCCGCAGCGCCGCACACAACGCGAATCCGTCATCGTCGGGCAGTCGCAAATCAAGCACCACGGCGTCGTACGGGCTGATGGCCGCGTGCGCGCGCGCCATCTTCCCGGTCCCCACCGCGTCGACTGCGAAGCCCGAGGCCCGCAAGTACGTCGTTGCGCTCTCGCGAACAACGGCGTCGTCTTCTACAAGCAAGATTCGCATGGCAGAATACTACGCCACCGAAGCCGCGACTTCACCACTTCGCGTTGCAGCGTTTCGCGACATCGGACCGCATCGCGCACGCGCTCTTCGGCTTCACTCGGAATGCGAATCACTCCCGGTAAATGGAGGAGGCGCGGACCAACCGGGGTTCCTTGACGCCTACCCCCTTGCCCCCCATAGTGTGCAGTCCATGGAACCTGGCGCTGGAGTATCCCGTCTTGGACGCCCTCGGTACACGTCGTGTGGCTTCGCCGAGCATCCGGACGCGAAGTTCTTGACCTTGGGGCGTGTGCCGGGCGATGCCTAACCAGTCGTCCGCAAGTGTGCCCACCTCGTGTGCACCGTGAACCAACGTCTGCGCGGTACCAGTCGGCTTTCGGCGATCGCGTTGATCGCGCTGCTCGCCGCGTGTGACGCGTCAACAGCGCCGACCGCCGACTCGTCGGTCCCGGTGATGCCGG
>Ga0105047_10002453_pt1 | contig 33052 bp, 30 predicted proteins | sample MAT04_FD_78384 | JGI IMG/M metagenome (GOLD analysis project Ga0105047, IMG submission 78384) | Freshwater microbial communities from Lake Fryxell liftoff mats and glacier meltwater in Antarctica - MAT-04 (megahit assembly) | ecosystem: Environmental > Aquatic > Freshwater > Ice > Liftoff... | reverse complement strand
CTGGTGCACCTCGGCACAGGCGGTGCCGAGCGCCTCCGCCACCGCGTGGTTCACGACCGCCCCTCCGGCCGTGTTCACTCCGAGGGCGAGGCCTTCGTCGCGTCGCGCCGCCGCCGCCGGGCCCAGACGGGCGACCTCGGCCAGGTAGGGCAGGGTGGCGTTGGTGAGGGCGTGGGTCGACGTGTGGGGCACGGCGCCGGGCATGTTGCCCACGGCGTAGTGCAGCACCCCGTGGCGTTCGAACACGGGGTCGGTGTGGGTGGTCTCGTGGGTGGTCTCGACGCACCCGCCCTGGTCGACGGCGATGTCGACGATCACGGCGCCCGGCTTCATGGAACGCACCATGGCCTCGGTGACCACCGTGGGCGCCCTTCCCCCGGGTACCAGCACGGCGCCGATCACGAGATCGGCCTCGGCCACCACCCGCTCGACCATCCCGACGTTGGAGGTGAGGGTGGTGACACGACCCATCTGGATCTGGTCGACGTAGCGGAGGCGCTCGGCGTTCTTGTCGAGCAGGTCCACCTCGGCCATCAAGCCAGCGGCCATCCACGCCGCGTTCCAGCCCACGTTGCCGGCTCCGATCACGGCTACTCGCGCCGGGCGCACTCCGGGGGTACCACCCAGCAGCACCCCGCGCCCTCCGTTGTGGCGCTCGAGGAAGTGGGCGCCGACCTGGATGCTCATGCGGCCGGCGACCTCGCTCATGGGGGCGAGCAGGGGCAGCGAGCCGTCACGGGCCTGCACGGTCTCGTAGGCGATGCCGGTGACCCCGTGTTCGAGGAGGGCATCGCCCACCTTCGGGTAGGCGGCGAGGTGCAGGTAGGTGAACAGCACCAGCCCGGGCCGGAAGTAACCGAACTCGTCGGCGAGGGGCTCCTTCACCTTGCACACGAGTTGGGCGTCGGCCCACACGTCGGCGGCCGTGGGGACGATCGTGGCCCCCGCGACTCGATAGTCATCGTCGGGGATGGATGACTCCTCCCCGGCTCCGGTCTGCACCAGCACACTGACGCCGTGGTGCAGCAGTTCGCGCACGCCGTCGGGGGTGAGGGCGACGCGACCCTCCTCGAGCTTGATCTCGGTGGGGACGCCGACGGTCAGCGGGGCGCTCATCGGACCAGGGCGGGATCGTTGACGGCGACCGGCGGCGGGCCGGCGGTGTGGTCCATGCCCAGCAGGTCCATGGCCTCGGTGAGGGCGGTGCGCAGGATGGCGGCGATCTCGTCGAACTGCTCCTGGCGGGCGATCAGCGGCGGTGACAGTTGGATGACCGGGTCGCCGCGGTCGTCGGCTCGGCAGATGAGACCGAGCTCGAGCAGGCGCTTCGACAGGAAACCTCGTAGGAGCAGCTCACCCTCTTCCTCGCTGAACGTCTCCTTGGTGATCGGGTCCTTCACCATCTCGATGCCGTAGAAGAACCCCATACCGCGGATGTCGCCGATGATGCGCAGATCGCGGAGGCCGTCGAGGGCGGCACGGAACGCGGCCTCGTTCTCGCGCACGCCTTCGATGAGGTTCTCGCGTTCCATGATGTCGAGGTTGGCCATGGCCACCGCGGTGCTGACCGGGTGACCGGCGAAGGTGTAGCCGTGCAGGAACGAGGCTCCGGGTTCGAGGAAGGGTTCGGCGAGGCGGTCGCTGACGATCATGCACCCGAGGGGCGAGTACCCGGACGTGAGCCCCTTGGCCGAGGTGATGATGTCGGGCTGGTAGCCCAACCGTTCGCAGGCGAACATGGCGCCGAGGCGACCGAATGCACAGATCGTTTCGTCCGACACCAGCAGGACCCCGTAGCGGTCGCAGATCTCGCGTACCCGGGTGAAGTAGCCGTCGGCCGGGGTGAAGCAGCCGCCGGCGTTCTGCACCGGCTCGAGGAACACTGCAGCCACGGTGTCGGGACCTTCGCGGAGGATGACCTCCTCGATGTCGTCGGCGCAGCCGAGGTTGCAGCCGTTGCCGGCCGCAGAGCAGAAGTGGCACCGGTAGGCGTTGGTGTTGGCAGCGTGAGCGGTGCCAGGGGTGAGGGGTTCGAACGGCTCGCGGAACGAGGGGATGCCGGTGATGGCCAGGGCCCCCATGGTGGTGCCGTGGTAGGCGAGGTAGCGCCCGATGGCCTTCACCCGGCCCGGCTGGCCGATGGTCTTGAAGTATTGACGGGCGAGCTTCCACGCCGACTCGACGGCCTCGCCGCCACCGGTGGTGAAGAAGACCCGGTTGAGGTCGCCGGGGGCCAGGTGGGCCAGTCGCGCCGCCAACTCGATGGCATTGGGGTGGGCGTAGGTCCACAGCGGGAAGTACGCCAGCTTCTCGGCCTGGGCGGCGGCGACGGCGGCGAGCTCGGCCCGGCCGTGACCGACCTGCACGGTGAACAGCCCGGACAGCCCGTCGAGGTAGCGCTTGCCGTCGGTGTCGGTGACGTAACAGCCCTCACCGTGGTCCATGATCGGAGTGATGTCGTCGGGGGCGAGGCGGGAGAACTGCCCCCACAGGTGCTCGGAGGCGAGGTGGCGGAGCTCTTCGGGCGATGTCGTCATGGTTGGCTCCAGTGCGGGGCGTGGACACGTGGTCGGCGCCGGGTCGGATGGCACAGAGTATGGCTGCCCGCGAGGTCCGATGCAACGGATTCCATTGTCTCCACGCCAGTTCGTGCGTGAATCAGTTGGGGAACCCAGTTTGTGCCATCGATTCCATGGTGAGGGATGGATGGTTACTCGTCGGAACCGCCGCCCGGGGCGGCGAGCTTGCGGCCCTGGCGGTGGCTCCAGTAGAGGACGGCCACGGCGATCAGGATGCTCACCAGCAGGAGGGTGGTGGTGAACACGTTGATCTGCGGAGGGATGCGGCTGCGCTTGGTGATCCAGACGTTGATCGGGAACGTCTCGGAAAGGCCCGAGTTCAGGTAGGTGATGATGAAGTCGTCGAGGCTCAGGGCGAACGTGAGGAGCGCAGCGGCGACCACGCCCGGGCCGATGATGGGCAGGGTGATCCGCACGAACGTCCGCCATGGGCCGGCCCCGAGATCGGCCGCCGCCTCCTCGAGGCGCCAGTCGAACCCCCGGACGCGGGCCCGCACGGTGACGGCGACGTAGCTGATCGAGAACATCACCTGGGCGATGATGATGGTGACGAAGCCCCGGGTCCAGTTCACCGTCACGAACAGGGTGAGCAGTGAGAACCCCAGCACCACCTCGGGCATGGTGAGGGGCAGGATCAGGATCCCGCCCACGATGCCCTTGGCCCGGAAGCGGTACTTCACCAGCGCCAGGCCCATCAGGGTCCCGAGGACGGTTGAGATGACCGTCACCACCGCCGCCACTCTCAGGCTCAACGACAGCGCATCGGCCAGATCCGGGTAGCGGAAGGGGTTGGTCCAGGCGTCGAGCGAGAACTCGTTCCAGGTGTAGTTGTACCGGCCGGCAGGATTGTTGAACGAGAAGAGGATGGTGACGAGGATGGGCGCCAGGATGAAGATCAGTCCGGCGATGGCCCACGCCCACAGGGCGAACCCGCCGAGCTTGTTGGCCCACTGACGAGACGGGGGAGCACTGGGCCGAGGACCACCGGGCTCGTCGGGCCCTTCGGGGCCGGCCGCCGGGACGGCTTCCGGGCGATCGACGACGGCGGTCACACCAGCTCCTCGGTGCCCAGCAGCCGGGCGTAGACGATGACCCCGACGAGGATGATGGCCATCAGCATGAACGACAGCGCCGAGAGCTCCGGCCGGAAGAACTCCTTGCCGAAGTTCGCTTCGATCACGTTTCCGATCATCACGGTCCGCTCGGAGCCCAACAGTTCGGCGTTCACGAAGTCGCCGGCGGCGGGGATGAACGTGAGCAGCGTCCCGGCGAACACGCCCGGAAGCGACAACAGCAGGGTGATCTTGCGGAACGCCCGCCATGGTGTCGAGTAGAGATCGGACGCTGCGTCGAGCAGACGCACGTCGATCTTCTCGAGGCTCACGTAGATGGGCAGCACCATGAACGGCAGGAAGTTGTAGGCCAGGGCCAGGACCACCGCGAACGGACTGCCGACGATGGCCTGGTCGTCGCCGAGGATGCCCAGCGTCCGGGCCGCACCGACGACCGGTCCGTCCTCCAGCAGCAGGATCCGCCACGCCAGCGTGCGTACCAGGTAGGTCACGAAGAAGGGCACGACGACCAGCGCCAGCAGCAGGGTCTTGAACCTTCCGCCCTTGAGGGCGATCACGTAGGCCAACGGGTAGCCGATGGCCAAGGCGATGATCGTGGCCAGGCCTGCGTAGACGAAGGTCCTGACGATCACGGTGCTGTTGTCGGAGATGACGTTGGCGTAGTTGGCCAGACCCCCGTCCTCCAACGACAAGCGACCCATGCTGAACAGCGGCACCACGAAGAAGACGATCAACCACAGCGCGCCGGGCGCCAGCAGGGCGTAGGGAACCCACCAGTGCCGGGCCCGCAAGCTGGCGGTGTCGTCGACCTCGGCGGTACGAGCCATTCGAGTGCCCTCGTCTACTGCTGTGTGGCCGCGGTGAAGGCGCGGCTGACCTCTTCGGTCTGCTCGGGCGTGAGGATCTCGAACTCGTAGAGCGGCGGGCTGGCCGGCGGCACGATGAACGGGCTCTCACGGCCCTCGGGGGTCATCTCCGCCTCGGCGCCGGCGACCGGCGGGATGTAGCTGATGGCCTCGTAGAAGGGCCCCGCTGAGCTGGCCTGGTAGAGGTAGTCGAGCAGGGCCTCGGCGTTGGCCTGGTTCTTCGCCCCGACAGGCACCATGGCGTTGTCGACCCACAGCATGCCGCCCTGGTCCGGGATCACCCAGGCCAGGTTCTCGTCCTCGGCGATGAGGCTGGCGGCATCGCCCGACCACGCCACCGAGATCCAGGCGTCACCGAGCGCGAGATCCTCGGTGTAGCTGTTGCCGGTGATCTTGCGGAACTGCCCGGCGTCGCGGGCGGCGCCGATCTTGGCGACGGCCGCCAACATCTGGTCGGTCGTGGCCGTCTCGGGGTTGATGCCCTGTCCGAGCAGCACGAGTCCCACCGTGTCGCGCATCTCGTCGAGCACGGTGACCCGCCCGGCGAACTTGGGATCGAAGATGGCGTTGACGTCGGTGATCTCCCCGCCGACCTTGTCCGGGTAATAGGCGAGGCCGGTCTGGCCGATCGCCCAGGGGATCGAGGCCGCTCGGCCCGGGTCCCATGCGGGGTTGGCCAGTCGCTCGATCACGTTGGCCTTGTTGGGGAAGCTGGCGGGGTCGAAGTTCTTCACCCAACCTTCCTTGATGTAGTCGGCGCAGTTCCACGAGGTCAGCACGATGAGGTCCGCCCCGATGCCTTCGCCCGACGCCAGCGTCTCGGCGTACTTGGTGTTGAAGTCCTCGTTGGAGTCGATGACGGTCTGGTAGTCGACCGTGATGCCGGTGTTGCCGGTGAAACCGGTCAACAGCACCGAGCTCTCGGGCTCGTCGTTCTCGATGTAGAAGGGCCAGTTCAGCATCGTGAAGCTTCCGCCACCACCGCCGCCGGCACTCGTGGTGCCGCTCGAGGTGGAGCTGTCGCTCCCGCAGGCGGCCAGCAGGGCGGGCCCGAGGGCGAGGCCCCCCAGCGCCACGCCGCTCATCCCGAGGAATCGGCGACGGGACGGATGCTGGGCGTTGAGCGCAGCGAGGATGCGAGGGTCGTGCTCGGGTCGGGCCATCGGGTGCTCCTTGGGTGGGGAAGAAGGGTCGTCAGCCGTCGATGACGACGTCGTCGTCGGTGAGGGCGGCGTTGTCGGCCGCGGGGGGCAGTACGCAGGCGGCGTCGGCGGCCCACGTGGCCCAGACCGGATCGCCGGGTCGTAGGAGGGGAAGGGCCACGTCGTGGCCGACGTGGGCCACGATCGGACTGGTGTCGGGGGCCTCGAGGACCAGGCGTACGACGGGCCCCTGGAAGGTGAGGTCGGTCATGGTGGCCGGCACCCGAGCGCCTTCGCCGTGAGGTTCGGAGGTGGACACGGCCACGCGTTCGGGGCGCACCATCAGCGTGCCGGCTTGACCGGCCTGGACGGTTTCGGCTCGGCAGGTGGCCGGCAGCGCGACACCACCGAAGGTGGTGAAGGTTGCCCGCCCACCGGTGCGTTCGGTCACCGTGCCGGGCCAGAGGTTGGCCTGGCCGATGAAACCGGCCACGAACACCGACGCGGGAACGTCGTAGATCTCGGTGGGGGTGCCGATCTGCTCGACGTGGCCGTCGGACATCACCGCGATCCGGTCGCTCATGGTGAGCGCCTCTTCCTGGTCGTGGGTGACGTACACGAAGGTGATGCCCACCTCACGCTGGATGCGCTTGAGCTCGAACTGCATGGCGTGGCGGAGCTTCAGGTCGAGGGCGCCGAGGGGTTCGTCGAGGAGCAGCGCCTTGGGCAGGTTGACCAGGGCGCGGGCCAAAGCCACCCGTTGCTGCTGACCGCCCGAGAGTTGGGCGGGTCGGCGGTGAGCGAAGTCGCCGAGGCGCACGACGTCGAGCAGTTCCTTGACCCGCTTCGTCGTCTCGGCCTTGGAGACCTTGCGGGACCGGGGGCCGAAAGCCACGTTGTCGGCCACGGTCATGTGCGGGAACAGGGCGTACTGCTGGAACACGGTGTTGACGTCGCGCCGGTTGGGGGGCACCCGTGAGACGTCGGTGCCCTCGAGGCGGATGGCCCCCGACGTGGGGGTCTCGAAGCCGGCGATCATGCGTAGCGTCGTGGTCTTGCCGCAGCCCGACGGCCCGAGCATCGAGAAGAACTCGCCCTCGGCGATGTCGAAATGGGCATCGTGCACGGCCGTGAAGTCGCCGAAGCGCTTCGACACGTGATCGATTTCGATCACGGCCTTTCCCCCCGACGTGGTAGGGCTCTCGGCGCTCGAGTTCTCGGTCAGGTCGTGGCTCCCGGCGGTGATCCTGACGACCTGTCGGCACGTCAAGGCGTGCAGATTCTCAGAAGATTTCGCTCTTTGGCAAGCGATTCGTCACTTCGTTCATCTCCCGGCAACGGAATCGCTTGCGTTGGTTCACGGTCGTGGCCCAACATTCGCAGGTCCGATCCGGCACGACGAAGGAGTCAGCGTGGCCCATCAGAACTTCATCGGGGGGTCGTGGGTCCCCGCGACCGATGCCGCGGTGGACGAGGTGCTGGCGCCGGCCACCGGCGAGGTGATCGCCGAGGTGGCGTCGAGCGGGGCCGCCGACGTGGATGCTGCCGTCACTGCCGCGGCGGCCGCCTTCGTGGAGTGGGGGGCGGCCACGCCGCGAGAGCGTTCCGAGGCCCTGTTGGCGCTGGCGGCGCGGGTCGAGGAGAACCTCGACGAACTCAAGACGCTCGAGATGAACAACGTGGGCAAGCCCCTGTCGATCATCGACTTCGAGTTCGACCTCACCGTCGACAACCTGCGCTTCTTCGCCGGCGCCGCCCGCACCATGCAGGCCATGGCCGCCGGCGAGTACCTGGAGGACCACACCTCGATGCTGCGGCGTGACCCGCTCGGCGTGGTGGCCGGCATCGCCCCGTGGAACTACCCGCTCAACATGGCCACGTGGAAGCTCGGCCCGGCGTTGGCGGCGGGTAACACCTTCATCCTGAAGCCGTCCGAGCTCACCCCGCTCAGCGCCCTCAAGCTGGCCGAGCTCACCGAGGGCATCCTCCCCCCCGGCGTGTTCAACGTGGTCACCGGTCAGGGCGAGACGGCCGGCGATGCCATCGTGCGCCATCCCGGTATCGCCATGCTGTCACTCACGGGCGACGTGTCGACCGGCAAGATGATCGCCCGCAACGCCGCCGACACTTTGAAGCGGGTGCACCTCGAGCTCGGCGGCAAAGCGCCCGTCGTCGTGTTCGACGACGCCGACGTCGAGGCTCTGGTGGCGTGCCTGGCCGAGGGCTCGTACTACAACTCCGGCCAGGACTGCACCGCCCCGTGCCGCGTCGTCGTCGGTCCCGGCATCTTCGACGAGGTCGTCTCCGGATTGACCGCGGCTGTCGGCGCCATCGCCACCGGCGACCCCGCCGACCCCGACACGGCCATGGGCCCGGTCATCTCGGCCCAGCAGCGCGAGCGGGTGGCGGGCATGGTCGAACGCGCCGTCGAGGGTGGAGCCGAGGTCACCGTGGGTGGCGCCGCCCTCGACCGCCCCGGTTTCTTCTACGCCCCCACGGTCGTGGCCAACCCCGACCAGGGCGCCGAGATCGTGCAGCGCGAGGTCTTCGGGCCGGTCGTGTCGGTGCAGCGCTTCCGCGACGAGGCCCAGGCGATCGAGTGGGCCAACGGCGTCGACTACGGCCTGGCCGCCTCGGTGTGGACCCGCGACGTGGGTCGGGCCATGCGCATGTCCAAGGCCCTCATGTTCGGCACGGTGTGGGTGAACGACCACATCCCGATCATCTCCGAGATGCCCCACGGTGGCTTCAAGAACAGCGGCTACGGCAAGGACATGTCGCTCTACGCCGTCGAGGCCTACACCGAGCTCAAGCACGTCATGATCAAGCACTGATCCTGTTCCGACGGGGCGGGTACCCACCTGGCTGCCGGTACTCGTCGGACATGAGATCAGATAGTCTGATCTCATGTCCGATGTGAGCGCCACCGAGGCCGCCCGACGCTTCTCTGACCTTCTCGACGCTGTCGAGCACGACGGCGCCAGTTTCACCATCGTTCGCCACGGGAAGGCCGTCGCGTACATCGAACCCATCTCGCGGGGCCGTGGCCAGGACGCCAAGTCGCTGCTGCGTCGTCATCAGCCGGATCCGGCCTGGGCCGAGGAACTCGACGAGGTGAGGACGCTCGTCGAGCTGGATCACCGTTCGTGAGCCTGCTCCTGCTGGACACGACGTTCCTCGTGGATGCGGAGCGGGCCGGGCGTGACCTCGATGAGTTGATCGCCGACGACGACGACGTCGCCATCGCGGCGGTGACGGCCGCTGAACTCCTGGTCGGGGTGGAGCTGGCTGGCGGCCGCCATCGTCACCAGCGGGAGGAGTACGTCGCGGCGCTGCTCGCCGCCCTCCCCGTCATCGACTACGACTCCGAGGTCGCCGTCGTGCACGCCGAGTTGCTGGTCGCCGCCCGGCGCGCCGGTCGGCCCCGTGGGGCCCACGACCTGATCATCGCCGCGACGGCGCGCACCACGCGCCGGGTGGTCGTGACCGCTGATCGAGCAGCCTTCGAGGGACTACCCGGGGTCCAGACCAGATCTCATCGCTGAGACCGCGCCCGGCCCTCGCCTGGTGGCGGGTCCATTCGTTCGGCGTGACTTCCTGTCGCGGTGGGAGGATCGCCTGACGGCGAGGGGGAGGCGAACGTGGCTGACGACGCAACGACGGTTTGGACCGAGGTGCAGGGCCGGGTGCTCGTGGTGCACATCGAGCGCGAGCACAAGCGCAACGCCATCGATCCCCCGATCACCGAGGGGATCGGCGCCGCTCTCGACCGGCTGGACGACGATCCCGAGCTGTGGGCCGGGGTCATCACCGGAACGCCGACGGTGTTCTCCGCCGGCACCGACATGCGCGCCGGCATGTCGTCGACCGATCGGGGCGGGCAGTACGGCATCATCCGCCGGCGTCGCCTCACCCCGCTGATCGCCGCGGTCGAAGGCCCGGCCCTCGGCGGGGGCATGGAGATCGTGCTGGCCTGCGACCTCGTGGTGGCATCCACCACCGCCCGGTTCGGACTGCCCGAGGTGCAGCGCAGCCTGGTGCCGATCTGTGCCGGGGTGTTCCGGTCGGTGCGGGCCCTACCCCAGAACGTGGCCCACGAACTGCTGCTCACCGGGGACCCGATCGGCGCCGAGCGGGCCGAGCGGCTCGGCTTCGTGAGTCGTGTCACCGCCCCGGGCCAGGCGTTGGCCGAGGCGGTGACCCTGGCCGAGCGGATCTGTCGCAACGGCCCGGTGGCCGTGCGCGAGACGATGCGGATCCTCGACGGGCTCCGCGTCGATTCCGATGCTCAGGGCTGGGAGCTCACCGAGGCGGCCGAGGCGGTCATCGTGGGGTCGGCCGACACCGTCGAAGGTGTCAACGCCTTCTTCGACCGCCGGGAGCCGCGTTGGACGGGTCGCTGAATCCGAGCGCTCGTCTGGGTGCGGCTCCGGTCGGCGCGGCATGATGGGCGCCCGAACGCACGAGGGGGACCGCAGTGAACTTCGATGAGACGCCGGAGGAAGCGGCCTTCCGTGGTGAGTGCCGGGCCTTCCTGAGCCAGCACGCCGAGCCCAAGGACCCGAGCCGGATGCGGGTGGTCATGAGCACGATGGCCGCCGACGAAGAGGCCCATGTGAAGGCCTGCCGGGACTGGCAGCGCACGAAGGCCGAAGCCGGTTGGGCCGGCCTCACCTGGCCCGTCGAGTACGGCGGCCGCGGTCTCACCGGTCTCTTGCAGGGCATCTTCCTCGAAGAAGAGTCGAAGTTCGACGTGGCCACCGGCATGTTCGCCCAGGCCACGGGCATGGTGGGGCCGACCATCGTCGTGCACGGCACCGAGCAGCAGAAGCTCGACTTCCTGAACCCGATCCTGCACGGCGATCAGGTGTGGTGTCAGCTCTTCAGCGAACCCGATGCCGGGTCCGACCTGGCCTCCCTGGCTTGTCGCGCCGTGCGCGACGGTGAGGAGTTCGTGGTCAACGGCCAGAAGGTCTGGACCTCGTCGGCCCATGTGGCCGACTGGGGGATGCTGCTCGTGCGCACCGACCTCGACGCCCCCAAGCACAAGGGCATCAGCTACCTGCTGCTCGACATGCGCACGCCCGGTGTCGAGGTGCGCCCGTTGCGCCAGGCCACCGGGGCCGCCGAGTTCAACGAGGTGTTCCTCACCGATGTGCGGGTGCCGGTGGCCAACGTGCTCGGCCCCGAGAACGCCGGTTGGGGGGTGGCCATGACCACCCTCACCAGCGAGCGGGCCGACATCGGTTCGGGGCACATGGGCGGGTTCGGCAGCGTGCTCGGCCTGGCCCGCCGTTTCGGGGTCACCGACGATCCGACCTTCCGCCAGCGCCTGGCTCAGCTCTACACGAGCTTCGAGATCGGTCGGTACATGGGGTACCGGGTGCGCACCGCGGCGAGCAAGGGCGTGGCGCCGGGTCCCGAGGTGTCGGTGATGAAGATCGCCGTCTCCGATCGCTTGGCCTTCCAGGGGGACCTGGTGGAGGCCATCCAGGGTCCGTCCGGCATGTTGTGGGGCGACGACGCTCCCGATGACGGCTACTGGCAGTCGATGATGTTCATGGGCCAGTGGATGGCCCGCATCGGCGGCGGCACCGAGGACGTGCAGCGCAACATCGTGGGCGAAAGGGTGCTGGGCCTGCCCCGGGAGCCGAGCAACGACCGCACCACGCCGTTCCGCGATCTGCCCCACTGAGCCTGCCGGTCGGCTGGTCGCCAGTGGTCAGCGGCGTTGGTCCTCCCACTGGAACCAACGACCCGCCACCGGTATCCATTGCCGGCGCAATCGTCCCAGGGGCAGGGGTCGGAACGGCAGTTCGGTGAACGACGGTGGCGGCTGCTCGCCCAGCACCGTGCCGGCCACGGCGTGGCCGAGCCAGGTCATGAGCGCGACGCCCGAGCCGTTGCAGCCCGTGAGGTACCACGCCCCGTCGGCTCGACCCACGTGGGGCATCCGGTCGAGGGTGAGCGCGACCGACCCCCCCCAGGCGAGATCGATCGCCACGCCTTCGAGCATCGGGTGGATGCGCACCATGGCCTCGTAGAGGAAGTCCGCGGCCTCGTCGACGGTGGTGGGGGCCAGGGACTTGCGGCCCCCGAAAGCGATGCGCCCGTCGGGGGTGGCCCGCCAGTAGAAAAGCAGGTTCTTGGTGTCGACCATCATCCGCCGCGTGGGGGTGACGGCGTCGAGTACCTCCGTCGGCAGTACCTCGGTGGCGATGATGAAGCTGCCCATGGGCAGGACCCGCCGGCGCAGGGTGGGAACCAGATCGTCGCAAGTGGCGTTGGTGGCCACGATCACGTCCCTGGCTTCGATGGTGCCCCGCTCGGTGCGCACCGACGTCGCGCCGTTCGGCCCGGGGCTGAGTTCGATGGCGCGTGTTCGTTCGTGGATCTCGGAACCGGCGGCGAGTGCCAACCGGGTGAGGCCGGCGTGGAATCGGGCGGGGTCGAGACCTCCGGTGCGGGGCAGCACGACTCCGGCGGTGAAGGCGTCGGAGCCGACCTCGCCCGCCAGTTCTCCGCGTTCGAGAAACAGCACCGGGTCACCGATGGTCAGGTGCTCGTGGGCCAGGTGACGCAGCGTGGTGACGCTGTGCTCGTTGTGGGCCAGGTAGAGCTGGCCGGTGCGCTCGTAGTCGCAGTCGATGCTCTCGTCGGCGATCAGTTGCTCGATGTGGTCGAAGGCCTCGCCGATCTCGTGGTGCATCCGGAGCCCCAGCGGGCCGTAATGGCGTTGCAGCGTGACCGGACCCGCCTTCAGCTCGGGGATGACCATCCCGCCGTTGCGGGTGCTGGCCCCTCGCCCCAGCGCATCGGCTTCGAGAACCACGGTGTGGCGCCCCGCGGCGGCCAGCCGCCGGGCTGCGGCCAGCCCCCCATATCCACCGCCCACCACCACGACGTCGGCGTGGCCCGGGAGCGGGGCAGTCGGCACTGCGGGGGGCTCGGCCCGGTCGTGCCAGAGGACGGCGAGTCGGAAGTCGGAGGACCGGCGGGCAGCCACGGCGGGCATGGTAGATGCCCTGGACGGGCGAGACGACCGAAACAGCCGTGCAGCCGCTTGGTGACAAAGGAATCAGTGGCACACTGAGAGAATGGCAAGCGAATCAGGCGTCAGCGCGGGAATCATCGAGCATTGGGTCGACGGGGCGTCGTGGTCCGGAGGCTCCGAACGCACCGGCGTGGTGTTCGACCCCGCCACTGGAGCGGTTGCGGCCGAGGTGCGCCTGGCCGAGTCCGATGACGTGGCCATCGCCGTCGAGTCGTCCCGCCGGGCCTTCGGCGACGGCTGGCGTCACTCGTCGCTGGCCGCCCGCACGAAGGTGCTGTTCGCCTACCGCGAGATCCTCCACGAACGGCGGAAGGAACTGGCTGCGGTCATCACCGCCCAGCACGGCAAGGTGCTTCAAGACGCCCTCGGCGAGGTGGGCCGTGGCATCGAGGTCGTCGAGTTCGCCTGCGGCCTCGGTTCGATGCTGAAGGGCACGCACAGCGAGCAGGTCTCCACCGATGTGGACGTGTGGACCGTCCGCCAGCCGGTGGGCCCGGCTCTCGGCATCACCCCGTTCAACTTCCCGGCGATGGTGCCGTTGTGGATGATCCCCGTGGCCATCGCCTGTGGCAACACCTTCGTGCTCAAGCCCAGCGACCGCGACCCCGGGGCCTCGGTGCTGATGGCCCGATGGTTCACCGAGGCCGGTCTTCCCCCCGGGGTCCTGAACGTCGTCCAGGGCGACGCCGACACCGTCAACGCGCTCATCGAGCACCCCGAGATCCGCTCGGTCAGCTTCGTCGGCTCCACGCCCGTCGCCCGCCACGTGGCCGTCACGGCGATGGGCGCCGGCAAGCGCGTGCAGGCGCTCGGCGGGGCCAAGAACCACATGGTCGTGCTGCCCGACGCCGATCTCGATGCGGCCGCCGACGCCGCGGTGAGCGCCGGGTACGGCTCGGCCGGGGAGCGATGCATGGCCATCTCCGTCGTCGTCGCGATCGACGAGATCGCCGACGACCTCGTGGCCGCCATCGCCGAGAGAGCGCGGGGCCTGGTGATCGCCGACGGCCGCACGCCCGGCGTCGACATGGGCCCGTTGGTCACGGCGACGCATCGCGATCGGGTGGTCGGCTACGTCGAGCTCGGGGTCGAGGAGGGCGCCCAGCTCGTGGTCGATGGGCGAGGAGCCACCGTCGTCGGCGCCGAGGACGGCTTCTGGCTCGGGCCCTGCCTGTTCGACCACGTCACGCCCGACATGCGGATCTGGGCCGAGGAGATCTTCGGACCCGTCCTCTGCGTCGTGCGCGTGCCGACCCTCGAGCGGGCCCTCGAGCTGGTGCACGACAGCCCCTTCGGCAACGGTGTGGCGCTGTTCACCCGCGACGGCGCCGCGGCCCGGCGCTTCCAGATCGAGGTCGACGCCGGGATGGTGGGCATCAACGTTCCCATCCCCGTACCGGTCGCCTACCACTCCTTCGGGGGATGGGGCGCATCGCTGTTCGGTGACACCAAGGTGCACGGCGCCGAGGGCGTGCGCTTCCACACCCGTGAGAAGGTGGTCACCGCCCGCTGGCCCGAGGTGGTCGAGCGTGGTCCCGACCTCGGTTTCCCGCGCAACCAGTGACTCAAGGAGGAACCTCCCGTGGCTGACGTGACCCCCATGCTCATCGGACCCGATGCGGTGACCACTGACGAAGTGTCGGTCGTGTGCTCGCCCTACGACGGGCGTGAGGTGGGCCGGGTTCCGGTGGGCACCGAAGCCCACATCGACGCCGCAGTGGTCGCGGCGGTGGCCCGGCGCGATGCCGGTCCGCTGCCGGCGTGGCAGCGCGCGGAGATCCTCGATGCGGCCGCCGTACGGCTCGCCGCCCGCCACGAGGAGTTCGCCCAGCGCATCACCGCCGAGGCCGCCAAGCCGATCGCCACCGCCCGGGTCGAGGTGAGCCGGGCCGTCGACACCTTCCGCTTCTCCGCCGCCATCGCCCGCACGCTCACCGGTGAGACCATCCCCCTCGACGCGTCCGCGGCCGGGGAGCACAAGCTGGGTTTCGTGATGCGGGTGCCGATCGGTGTGGTCGCCGCCATCTCGCCCTTCAACTTCCCCGTGAACCTGGTGGTCCACAAGCTGGGGCCGGCCATCGCCGCCGGTTGCCCCGTCGTGCTCAAGCCGGCGTCGGCCACGCCCCTGTCGGCGCTGGCCCTGGCCGCCATGCTGCTCGACGAGTGCGGCCTTCCCGACGGCTGGCTCAACGTGGTCACCACCAGTGGTTCGACGGCCAACCATCTGGTCGAGCATCCCGACGTCGCCATGATCACCTTCACCGGCTCACCGCCGGTGGGCTGGAGCATCAGGGCCAAGGTCCCGCACAAGCGGGTGGGGCTGGAGCTGGGCAACAACGCCCCGCTCATCGTGGAGCCTTCGGCCGATCTCGAACGGGTGGCGGCCAAGGTCGCAGTGGCGGCCACGTCATTCGCGGGCCAGTCGTGCATCTCCGTGCAGCGCGTCTTCGTGCATTCGTCCGTGGCCGACGCTTTCGTGGAGCTTCTCGCCGCTCGGGTCGGTGAGCTCGTCGTGGGCGACCCGGCCGACGACGCCACCCAGGTGAGTGCCCTCATCAACCCGGGCGAGACGGAGCGGGTGAGCACGTGGATCGCTCAGGCCGTGGCCGAAGGGGCCACTGTTGTCGCCGGCGGCGGCACCGGCGCCGACGGCGTGCTGCGGCCAACCGTGTTGTCGGGAGTTCGGCCCGAGATGGAGGTGTGCCGTACCGAGGTCTTCGGTCCCGTCGTCGGGGTGCAGGCCTACGACGAGCTGAGCGACGCCCTTCGTCTGGCCAACGACTCGCGCTACGGGCTGCAGGCCGGCATCTTCACCGCCGACCTCGACGCGGCGATGCTGGCGGCGCGCACCCTCGACTACGGCGGGGTGATGGTCAACGAGGTTCCGACCTGGCGGGCCGATCAGATGCCCTACGGGGGCCTGCGTGACTCGGGGAACACCAGGGAAGGCCCGGCCTGGGCCGCGCGAGAGATGACCGAGGATCGCCTGGTGGTGATCCACTCCCCGTCCCTCTGACCGACACTGGCCCCCGACGTCGCCGCTCGGGCCCATCGGGGTGACGTCGTCCTCTCGCCGGTGGCACCCCTCGGCGGTCGGGTGCGGCGGCGGGGTGGCCGGTAGTCTCGGCCGTTCCTGTCGGCGAAAGGGTTGCGGTTGAGCGAGCTCCAGCGCTTCGAGGTCGTGGCCGACGGCGACCCCGAGGCCCTGTTGGCTGCGGTCGCCGAGCGGGCCGGCCTCGTCGCCGTGGCCAGTGTCGCGGCCCGCCGGGTCTTCCTCGACACCCCCGATGGCCGGTTTCGGGCGACGGGCACGACGCTGGAGATTCGCACCCCGGTACGGGGACGAAAGGCGTCCACCCTGTTGTGGACCTCGGTGGTTTCGGGCGACTCCCTCGCGACTGTCGAACTGACGGTGGGAGTCGATCCACCGAGGTTCGCCTCCGACCTACCCGATGCGCCTGGCAGCCGACGTCTCGCGGACCTCGTCGAGATGCGGGCCCTCGTCGCCCAGGCCGAGGTGATGAGCCGACTCACCACGCTGGTGTTGCTCGATGGTGAGGGAAAGACCACCGTTCGGGTGCTGCTCGACCACAGCACACCGTTGGGTCGCGCCCCTCTCCCCTCGGTCGTCGAGCTCCTCCCGGTTCGCGGCTACGGGCGTGAGGCCACCGCGCTCGGGGAGCTGATGGCGGCCCAGGTCACCCTCCGCCCGCTGCCGGTGCCGCTGGTCGACCTGGCCCGTCAGGCCCTCGGCTCCCCCGCGTACCTCAGCTCGAAGCTGCGCTTGGCCCTCGACCGTCACGCCGATGCCGAGGCGGCGTGGCGCACGGTCCTCGTCACCCTCAACGCCACCATGGCCGACAATCTCGAAGGGACCCGGGCCGACACCGACAGCGAGTTCCTGCACGACTTCCGGGTGGCGGTGCGGCGTACCCGCAGCGTGCTCCAGGAGGGCGTCGACGTGCTGGCGCCCGATGCCCGCGATCGGTGGCGGGGCGAGTTCAAGTGGCTGGGCGACATCACCACCCCCACCCGCGACGCCGATGTTCACCTCCTCGACCTCCCCGCCCTGATGGCCACGCTGCCACCGGAGCGCGCCGCCGACCTCTCCCCGCTCCGTGGTCTGCTGATCGATCGACAGCGGCGCAGCCATGAGCAACTCGTGGCCGATCTGGCCTCGGATCGCTACGCCAGCCTGGTGGAGCAATGGCCGGACTTCCTCGAAGGGCCCTGGGTCGAAACCGGGCCGGAGGCCAACGAACGAGGGAACCTGGTGGCGGCGCAGCGGCTGGCCAAGGCCTGGAAGCGCGTCGTCCGCGACGGTCGACGCGTCGACGAGAACTCGCCGGCGGAGGCCCTGCACGACCTACGCAAGGACGCCAAGCGCCTTCGCTACCTGCTCGAGTGCTTCGGGTCGTTGCTCGATCCTCAGCAGGTGGCCATGGCGGTCAAGGCCCTGAAGGGGCTGCAGGACTGCCTGGGCGAGTTCCAGGACACCGAGGTGCAGGCCGTGGCCCTCGCCGGATTCGCCGATGCCCTCCTCGCCCGCGGCGACGTGTCCGCGGCCACGCTTCTGGCCATGGGAGGGGTCGTCGAGCACCTCGATGACCGCGGTCGGACCGCTCGCCACCGCTTCGCGGAACGCTTCGCGGCTTTCGACCATCCCGACATCCGGCGAGTGTTTCGCCGGCTCATCGACATCCCGGAGGACACTGACGGGTGAAGATCCTTGCGACCTACAACATCAAGGGCGGGGTGGGGAAGACCGCCGCGGCGGTCAACCTCGCCCACCGCGCCGCCTCGGAAGGTCACCGCGTCCTGGTGTGGGACCTCGACCCGCAAGGCGCCGCCACGTTCTACTTCCGGGTCAAGCCCAAGGTGAAGGGAGGTGGGGAAGCTCTGGTGCAAGGTCGGCGTGAGCTCGATCGGGCCATCAAGGGCACCGACTTCGACAACCTCGACCTGGTTCCTGCCGACTTCTCGTATCGCAACCTCGACCTGCTTCTCGACGAGGCCAAGAAGCCGCTGGGGCGGCTGGGCAAGCTGCTGGCGCCCCTTCGGGGTGACTACGACTACGTGTTCCTCGACTGCCCGCCCAGCATCTCGCTGGCCTCGGAGGCGGTCTTCCGGGCCGCCGACGCGCTCATCGTCCCGGTGGTCCCGACCACTCTCTCGGCGCGCACCTTCGACCAGCTCGAGGCCTTCGTGGCCGACAACCCCGACGTCGTGAAGAAGCTCCGGATCCTCGGCTTCTTCTCGATGGTCGATGCCCGCAAACGGTTGCATCGCGAACAGGTCGAGGACCTCCGGTCGCAGTGGCCCGAGCTGCTGTCGACGCAGGTCCCATCGGCCACCGACGTGGAGCGCATGGGGGTGCATCGCGGGCCGGTCGCCACCTTCGCTCCGTCCAGCCGGGCGGCCAAGGCCTTCGCCGCGCTCTGGACCGAGATCACGGCGCGACTCTGAGCACCGTGCCCGACGGTCGATTCGCCCCGAGCCCGACCGGGCCACTGCACCTCGGCAACCTGCGCACCGCCCTGGTGGCCTGGCTCTTCGCCCGCGGTGATGGCAGCCGCTTTCACTTGAGGATCGAGGACCTCGACGAGGCGGGCGCCCGCCCCGAGCACGAGGCCTCCGCCCGGGCCGACCTCACCGCCCTCGGCCTCGACCACGACGGACCCGTCAGGCGTCAGTCCGATGGCCGGGACCGCCACGGCGAGATCATCGAGCGCCTCGTGGCCGATGGCCGTACCTACCCGTGCTACTGCACGCGCCGGGAGGTCCAGGCCGAGATCGCCGCCGCCGCCTCCGCTCCCCACGGCCACCGACCGGACGGCGCGTACCCGGGTACCTGTTCGCGTCTCGACCGTGCCGGTCGGGCCGCCCGTGAAGGAGACGGACGTCGCGGCGCCCTGCGACTGCGGGCCGACGGTGTCGACGTGGGGTTCGTCGACCGTCTGGCCGGTGCCTGTCGAGGGGTTGTCGACGACTTCGTCATCCGTCGCGCCGACGGCACGCCGGCCTACAACCTGGCCGTCGTCGTCGACGACGCCGACCAGGAGATCGGTGAGGTCGTGCGCGGCGACGACCTTCTGACCACCACCCCGCGGCAGGTGCTGCTCGGCCGGTGGCTCGGCTTCGACCGACCGGCGTACGCCCACATCCCCCTCGTGCTCGGCCCGGACGGCGAGCGGCTGGCCAAGCGTCACGGCTCGGTGTCGCTCGAAGATCAGGCCCGAGCCGGCCGGCACCCCGGGGTGGTGCTGTCGCTCCTGGCTGAATCCCTGGGCCTGGCCGAGGCGGGTGAGCCGGTCGACCTGTCGGCGTTGCTGGCCCGGTTCGACCCCGACCGGTTGCCTCACGATCCGTGGCGGCTCCCCGCCGGACTGGTGTCCGAGGCCGACCCTGGTTCGGCGCATCGGATGAGCGAGCCTTCGTGACCATCCTGGTCGACAAGGCCGTGTGGACCTGGCGGGGCCGGAAGTGGGCCCATCTCGTGAGCGACTCCAGCTACGACGAGCTCCACGTGTTCGCCGAACGGTTGGGACTGCCACCCCGAGCCTTCCACAGTGACCACTACGACGTTCCCGAGGAGGTCCGGGGTGATGCACTCGCCCTGGGCGCGGTGGCCGTGGATGGCCGGGAGCTGGTTCGCCGGCTACGAGACGCCGGTCTGCGCCGCCGCCGCGGGGGCGCCCACGAGCCCGGCGGGTGAGTGGTCGATCGTTCGTCGAGTGGTCACGGGGCGGCGGGCCCCACCTCTCGGGCCAGGGCCAGGGCCTCGACCGGAGCCAACCCGGCGACGCCGACCAGGTGGCAGGCCAGTGGCGCGGCCAGGCGTTCCGACGAGTGGGCGGCCACGCTGGCCAGTTCGAGGAGCGCGTCCATCGTGGCTTCGTCGAGGGGGGGGAGGCCGAGGCGCTCGGCGAACAGGGCAATCCACTCGGATCCGGTCATGGGGCGAGCGTAGGCTTCGCGCTTGTGTCGGCCGAGGACGAGCTCGTGGTGTCGGCGGCCGTGCGTATCCCGTGGCGGGAGCTCGAATGGCGGTTCGGGCCCAGCGGAGGACCGGGGGGCCAACACGCCAACCGCGCCCACACCCGGGCCGAGGTGCGCTTCGACGTGAACGCCTCGACGTCGCTGCGCCCGGCGGATCGGGACCGACTGCTCGAACAGCTGGGACCAGTCGTCAGCGCCGGCGCCGACGACGAGCGGTCGCAGCTCCGCAACCGCCACCTGGCGGCCGAACGGCTGCGCCGAACGTTGGCGGCGGCGTTGCGGACCGCGCCCCCCCGTCGACCGACCCGGCCCCGCAGAGGGGCAGTCGAGGCCCGCCTGAACGCCAAACGCCAGCAGGCGGCCCGTAAGCGCGACCGAGGCCCGGTGCGCGGCGACGAGTGAACCAGATCGGTCCGTTTCCGGTCGCCCCGACTCGGTAGGGTCGGCCCCTCACGAGGCGGGGCGCCTGCGCCTGCCCGAACCGATGAGGAGATCCCTGTGCGTCTCGGCGTCTTCAGTCAACCCCGCACCGTCGCCGAGCTCGTCGAGCACACCCGCGCCGCCGCCGCCGCCGGCTTCACGTCGATCTGTGTGCCCCAGATCTTCGGCTTCGACACCATCACCGGCCTGACCGTCGCCGCCCACGAGGTACCGGGCATCGAGCTCGCCACGGGGGTCGTGCCCACCTTCCCCCGCCACCCCATGATGCTGGCCGCCCAGGCCCTCACCCTCCAGCAGGTGTCGGGCGGTCGGTTCACCCTCGGCATCGGCCTGTCGCATCAGTTGGTCATCGAGGGGATGCTCGGCCTGTCGTGGGAGAAGCCGGTACGACACCTGCGCGAGTACCTTTCGATCCTGCTCCCCCTGGTGCGGGGGGAGGCGGTCGACTTCGAGGGCGAGACCCTCACCGCCAAGCTGGCCCTCGACATCCCCGACGCGCCGCCGGTGCCGGTGCTGGTGGCCGCGCTCGGCACCCAGATGCTCACCGTCACCGGCCGCATGGCCGAAGGTACGGCGACCTGGATGACCGGTCCGACCACCATCGGCGAGCACATCGCCCCCACCATCGGCGCCGCCGCGGCCGAGGCCGGGCGCCCTGCCCCCCGCGTCGTGTGCGCCCTCCCGGTGTGCGTCACCGACGACGAGGGCGCGGCCCGCAGCAAGGCCGCCGAGGACTTCATGATGTACGGGTTCCTGCCGTCCTACCGGGCCATGCTCGACCGCGAAGGGGCCGAGGGGCCGGCCGACGTGGCCATCGTCGGCGACGCCGCCACCGTCCGGGCCGGCATCGAGCGGATCATGGAGGCGGGTGCCACCGAGTTCGTGGCGGTGCCGTTCGCCCACCGTGACGCCACGCTCGAGGTGCTGGCCGACCTGGTGTGAGGCCGCAACCGGGCCCGGTTCAGACGGGCGCCTCCACGCGAAGCGTCATGGGCGACTCGATCAGATGGTCGGCCAGGTCGCTCAGCAGGTCGGCCCGAAGGGCAGCGACGGCCGGGTCGCCCCAGCGGTTGACCCGCTGGAGGGGGTCGTGCACGAGATCGAAGAGCTCGCCCTCGGTGCCGTCGTGCACGGTGCCGGCCCGATAGGTGGTGCACACCCACCCGTCGCGGGTGATGGTGCGCAGGTGCACCTCGGTGCCGTCGGGCTGACGGCTGTCCCATTCGGTGAGCACCCGCTCGAAGCCACGGGCGTCGGCGTCGGCGTCGTCGACCGGGAGGGGTCGACCGTCCATCCAGTCGGGGACGGGAACACCGGCGATGGCACAGAACGTGGGGGCCAGGTCGACCAGGCCGACCGGGCGGGCGACCCGGGCCGGGGTCGGCCCCGCGCTCGGCGCCGGGCGCCACACGAGCGGGAGCCGCATGAGCGAATCGACGTGATACGGCCCCTTGAACAGCAGCCCGAAGTCACCCTGGAACTCGCCGTGGTCGGTGGTGAACACCACGTCGAGGTCGGCCCCCCAGCCGCGTTCGTCGATGCGGCCGATGACTCGTCCCAGGGCTTCGTCGATCAGTTCGTTCTCCACGTGGGTGAGGGCATTCACCTCGCGCACCTGGTCGGGGGTGAGCGTGGCCGGCACCCACTTCGCCGGTGCTTCGTAGTTGCTCACCAGCGTGCCGTCGTACCAGAGCTTCCACTGCCGTCCGCGGTCGTCGAGGATCGCCTCCCGGGTCGTCGGGTCGGCCACGTACCCGTCGGGCAGCTCGAGATCGTGCCAGTCGACGCGCGAACGCTCTGACGCCGGTGGGTCCCACGGATGGTGGGGGTCGGGGAAGCTCATCCAGCAGAACCAGTCGGCGTCGTCGTCGAGGGAGTCGAGCCAGGCGATGGTGCGATCGGCCACCCAGTCGGTGTGGTACCAGCCACGCTCGATCGGGTTGAGCTTCACCTGAGGGGCCCCGGTGTCGCCCCCGCCTTCGCCGCTGACTTCGAGGTCGCGGCTGAGCACCTGGAAGAAGCCGCCCATGGCCTCGGGGTGCTCGGCGCGCATCGACGCCGCGTAATGGTTGAAGCCCACGGCGCCGTGGGTGGCCAGCTCCATGTGGTCGAAACCCCGGTTCGGCCCGGTGCGGCCCTCGGCGGCCAGCCGGTTCTCGTCGAAGCGCAGGAACGGGTCGAGGAGGGGCTCGAAGTGGCTCTTGCCGATGAGCGCGGTTCGGTACCCGGCGGCCGACAGGACGGCGGCCACATCCGGGGAGTCGACCGGGAGCGGCACGCCGTTCATCCAGACCCCGTGGTGGCCGACGTGCTGGCCGGTCACGATGGTGGCCCTCGACGGCATGCACACCACGTTCTGAGGGCTGGCCCGGTCGTAGGCGATGCCCTCGGCGGCCAGCGCGTCGATCACCGGGGTGCGGGCGATGGTTCCGCCGTTGGCCCCGATGGCGTCGTAGCGCATCTGATCGGTGGTCACGAGCAGGATCTTTCGGCCCATCAGTGGCTCCCGTCCCTGGACGGGATCGCAGTGACCGTGGCCTCGGCCACCGCCTGGAGCTCGGCCAGCGCGGCGGCGGTGGCGCCGTCGATGACGAAGCCCATCGGGTCGGGACTGATCTCGGTGGAATAGACGACGAGGCACCCGACCGGGTCGTCGAGCACATCGATCGTGCCGAGGTGGAAGCTCACGGGGAGCGGACCGACGATGCGGTACTGGAAGCGCCGCAGCCGGTGATCGACGTTGACGACCTCCTCGATGAGCGGGAGACCGGAGCGAAGGGTGATGGTGCGGGTGCTTCCCTCGACGGTCACCTGCTCCATGCCGGGAAACCACTCGACGATTCGCGACGAGTCCGACACGAGGTCCCACACCGCGCCCGGATCGCACGCCATTCGGGCGTGACTCCTGAACGAGGCCATCGAGGGTCCTTTCCCGCCGCCGGAACTGTCGGGCAGCGTAACCCTCGGCCGTCCGGCCCTCTGGCGAACACCCGAGTGCTCGCGGCGACGGACGAACTCCACGGCAAAAACGCCGACGCCCCCGGCCGGGGGAGGCGGGGGGCGTCGCAGAACCGAACGGTCGGGGGGGACCAGATCGGTCGAGTGGCTCTCGGGAGGGGGATCCCGGTGCCAACAGGGCAAATGATACGGGGTGATCAATGAATCGTCCACGAATCCGGAGCGGTCAGTCGTCACACGATTCGCCCTCAGGGATCGGAGATCGAACGCCGGTCAGGACTTGCTCCCGGCGCTCCCGGACGCTTCCCCGCCGATGAGGTCGAGCAGCGAGCTGACCTGTTGTTCACGCTCGATCGGGTGGCGGAACGGCAGGTCGGCGTGGACCTCGTAATGGTTGCGTCGACCGACCCGGGTGCGTACCAAGTACCCGTCGTCCACCAGATCTGCCACGATCGACTGCGTCGAGCGCTCGGTGATTCCCACCCGTTCGGCGATGTCACGCAACCGGGACTCCGGGTCCTGGGCGATACAGATCAGGACGTGCGCATGGTTGGTGAGGAAGGTCCATTGGTGAGTGGTCGGCTCGGTCATGACAGCACATCTCCGCTCGCGAGGGGCGACCAGCCCGAGACGACCGGATCGGCCGTCGGAGGGGTCAGGAAAAGCACTTCCGGATCGTATCGGGGCCAACGACCGGTCGTCGTGCTCATAGGTGCCGGCCAGCTCGCCCGCATGACCGCGGCGCCGGCCACCGCTCTCGACATCGAGCTTCGGGTGCTTGCCGCTTCGCCGGCCGACGCCGCATCCGCCGCCGTCCCGTCCACCGTGGTCGGCGACTGGGACGACGACGACGTCGTGGCCTCCGTCGCCGCCGGTGCCGACGTCATCACCTTCGACCACGAACTGGTCGCCCCCGAGATCGTGGCGCGGTGGGAGGCCGCCGGCCACGTGGTCCGCCCCACTTCGGCCACCCTGGCCGTGGCCGCCGACAAGGCGGCCCAGCGCCGGTCGATGCTCGCCGCCGGCCTCCCGGTTCCCGATCACGGCCTGGCCACCACCGTCGCCGAGGTCGAGCAGTTCGGCCGTCGGTTCGGGTGGCCCCTCGTGGTGAAGGCGGCGAGGGGCGGCTACGACGGCCGGGGGGTGTGGTGGCTCCAGAACGCCGATGCCGCTGGCCCCGTGCTCGCCGGTCTGGCCGAGGGGGTTCCTCTCGTCGTCGAGCCCGTTCTCGACCTGACGGCCGAGCTCGCCGTGCAGGTCGCCCGGGCCGCCGACGGGCGCACGGTCGTCTACCCGGTGGTGCGCACCCACCAGGTCGACGGCATCTGCCACGAGGTCGTGGCCCCGTCCGGTCTGCCCGCAGCAGTCGAGATCGAGGCGCGTGCCCTGGCTCTCCGCGTGGCCGAGGCCGTCGGCGCGGTGGGCATGATCGCCGTCGAGTTCTTCCTCGTCGGGGATCGCCTGCTCATCAACGAGCTGGCCCCGCGCACCCACAACTCCGGGCACTACAGCATCGAGGCCTGCACCACCTCCCAGTTCGAGAACCACCTGCGGGCCGTGCTCGGTCTCCCTCTCGGTGATCCTTCGCTGCGGGTGCCGGCCGCGGCCATGGTCAACGTGCTCGGTGGCGAGGTGGCACCCGATCCGGCCCGCGCCCGCGGGGCGGCACTCGCTCAGCCCGGCGCCAAGGTCCACCTCTACGGCAAGGGCCACCGGCCTGGTCGCAAGCTCGGCCACGTCACCGTCTGTGCCGCCGACACCGCCACCGCGTTGGCCGAGGCGCGAGCGGCCGCCCGTGCGCTCGTCACCGGTCACTGAGCCCACCGTGCCAGGCTGGACAGGCCGGCGGGGAGAAGGCCCTCGGCCCGTTCCGAGGAGCACGAACCGATGAGCGTCGCAGTGGTGATGGGCAGCGACTCCGACCTGACCGTCATGGAAGGCGCCATCGAGGTGCTCGAACGGTTCGGGGTCGAGCACGTGGTGCGGGTGGTCTCGGCTCACCGGGACAGCCACGGGATGCTGGCGTTCGCGTCGGGCGCCGCCGCCGCCGGCATCGAGGTCATCATTGCCGGGGCCGGGGGCGCCGCCCACCTCCCCGGCATGCTGGCTTCGGCCACGCCGCTCCCCGTGATCGGCGTCCCCGTCTCGCTGGCCAACCTCGACGGACTCGATTCGCTGCTGTCGATCGTGCAGATGCCCAAGGGGATACCCGTGGCGACGATGGCCGTCGACGGTGCCGCCAACGCCGGCTTGTTGGCGGTGCGCATCCTCGCCGTGTCGCGTCCCGAACTCCGAGAGGCGATGCAACGCCAGCTCGACGACCTGCGCGCCGAGGTGGTCGATCGTGACGCCCGGGCCCAGCAGCGGCTGGCCGCCCGGCGGGCCGAACAGGCCTAGGCCCGGCCTCGCTTCTTCCCGTCTACTCGCACGCCACCCCGTCACCGTCACCGTCGAGACGGTCGCGGTATCCGGGCTCGCCGCGACGGATGGGGGCAGCCCCCGCCGCCCGGGCCGCGGCGCAGTTGGCGAAGTACGGCCCGTCGCCCGACGTTTCGGCCGGAGGCGGTGGCGACGCAGGAGCCGGAGCCGGTGACGGGCGAGCCACGGGCCCGGTGGGGGTGTCACCGGGACCCCCCGGTCGGGCGTCGCGAGGCGTGTCGGCCGGACACGTGTCGAGCATCTGGCCCAGGGCGTCGCGTTCGGAGGTCGTGACGGTGAGGTCGTAGGTGACCTTCACCCGCACCCAGGCCACCGCGTACGAGCACCACACGTCGCGGACCGGTGGGCGCCACTGGTCGGGCGTCTTCGATCCCTTCGACTGGTTCGATGCCGCCGAGACGGCGACCAGCTCGCTGGGGTCGTTGGCGAACAGGCGCCGTCGGGGGGTCTCCCAGCGCCATCCGCCCGATGTGAACGCGTTCTGCAGGGGCACCAGGTGATCGATCTGGATGCCGGCCGGGTCGGAGGTCGTGAGCCCGTCGTAGGGCGACATCCATTCGCCCGACAACACCTTGCAGGCGGGGCCGAGCTCGGCCGGCTCGAGGGTTGCCGTCAGCAGCGCGTCCTCACGGCCGTCGCACCCGTTGCCGTCGATGTCATCCCAGTGCGGCCAGTCGTCTCGGCGGTACGGGCGATCCGGCTGGGGTCGGTCGTCCACGACCAGCGGCTCCAGGACGGCGCGGGCATCGAAACCGGCGGGGGCGGCGGGCGGGTCGGTGGGAGCAGCGGGGCTCGACGCGAGAGGGGCCAGCGTGGTCGGTGGAATCGTCGCGCTCGTGGTTGGGATCGAGGGTGTACCGACGGCCGGGCCGGAGGCGGGACCGGCGCATCCTGCGGTCAGCAGAGCGACAGCCAGGAGGCTGGCCGGCAACGCTGCGCGACGTGTCATCGTGCTCCTCGAACCGACCGGGCTCGGCCCCTCGGTGCCGGTCCGTGGGGTCAGCCTCGCACGATCGGGCCCGTCGGGTACGGCCCCGATCGTGCGGTCGGCGCCGACGTGCGGTCAGCCGTCGCTCGCGGGCATCTCGGTCGGAGCTTCGCCGTTGCTGTTGCTGTTGCCGTTGCCGCCGAGTTCGGCGGCGGCGGCCAGGGTGGTGGCCAGAGCGACGGCCTTGTCGTACACGAGTCGGAAGGTGTACTCGGCGGCGACCTCGTGGCCCTTCAGTGGGGGCGCCCCGAGCGAGCGAACCATGGCGGACGGATCCTCGGACACCCGGATCGGTGCGAGCTCCTCGTCGATCTCGGTTCCCCAGAACGCAGTGCTCACCTCGGGTCGGGTGGCCTGCTTCTTGCCACGGGCCCCTCGTCGTGACCGGCTCATGGGCCGACCTCTGCGGAGGCGCCACCGGCGAGAGCAGGAGCGTCGATCGGCTCGGGCCCCTCGGTGAGGACCTCGTCAGTGCGCAGCCCCAGCGCGACCTTCAACTGGTTCGGGTCGAGGTCGCCGAGCGAGCTCGACTTGGGAAGCACGAGGTCGGCGATGTGGCGTTTCCCGGCCACGACCTCCTCGACGCGCTCGTCGACCGTTCCCGGACAGACCAGGCGGTGGGCGATGACGGTCTTGGTCTGACCGATCCGCCAGGCCCGGTCACGGGCCTGGTCCTCCACCGCCGGGTTCCACCACCGGTCGTAGAGCACGACGTGGTTGGCGTTGGTGAGATTGAGCCCGGTGCCCCCGGCCTTCAGCGACAGCACCAGCGCGCCTGGTCCTTCGAGCGCCTGGAAGTCGGCCACGAGCTGATCGCGGGCCCCCCTCGACAAGCCGCCGTGGTAGCAGCCGATGGGGATGCCGAAGCGCTGGCCGAGATGGGCGGCCAGCTTCACGCCCCACTCGGCGAAGTGGGTGAAGATCAGGAGGCGTTCCTCCGCCGCGTAGACGGCGGTGACGATCTCCTCGAGACGGGCCAGCTTCCCGGACCGACCGTCGAGCGGTCCGTCGTCGGCCCGGTAGGCGACCGGGTGGTTGCAGATCTGCTTGAGGGCGGTGATGGCGGCCAGGACCTGGCCCTTGCGCTGGTCGGCGCCCGGTTCGGTGGTGGCACCGGTCACCAGGGCGTCGAGGACGGCCTGGTAGAGACCGATCTGCTCGGGGGTCATCGAGCAGTGGTCGAGCTCGTCGATGCGGTCCGGGAGCTCGGCGGCGATGGCGGGCTCGCTCTTCGTGCGCCGGAAGACCAGGATGCCGTTGAGGGCTCGTAGGGCTCGTTCGGCGCCGTCGCGGGTGCCGTCGCCCGTGGTGGAGAGCGACGCAACGAACGCCGGGCGGGGGCCGACCAGGCCCGGGTTGGTGAAGTCGAGGATCGCCCACAGGTCCCCGAGGCCGTTCTCGATCGGGGTGCCGGTGAGGGCGAGACGGGTGCGGCCATTCAGGCGGCGGAGTTGCTGGGAGGTGTCGTTGGCCGGGTTCTTGATGGCCTGGGCCTCGTCGAGGACGACGTTGCCGAAGGCGATCTTCTCGAGGGTGTCGATGTCGCGCACCGCCGTGGAGTAGGTGGTGATCACCACATCGGCCCCGTCGACCTCGATGGCCAACGACTCGGCCGATGCCCGTGACGCGCCGTGGTGCACGACGACCTTGAGCCCCGGGGTGAACTTGCGGGCTTCCGACGCCCAGTTGCCCACCACCGCGGGGGGAGCCACGACCAGTGCGGGCAGCTCGCCCGCCGTCGCCACGAGATGGGCCAGCATCGTGGGGGTCTTGCCGAGGCCCATGTCGAGGGCCAGACAGCCGCCGAGACCGGTCGCCTCGAGGAACTGCAGCCAGGCCAGCGCCTCGCCCTGATAGCTGCGGAGCTGACCGGTGAACCCCTCGGGGTCGGCCGCGGGCTCGAGTGTTGCCGTGGAGGCTCTGGCGAGGAGATCGGCCGCCCAGCCCGAACCGGAGATCGAGATGCCACCGGCGAGCGGCGACCCGTCGAGGCCCAGGGCCTGGCGGAGCATCTCGGCGCCGGACATGCGGGTGCGGTCGGCCCTCTCGGCCAGCGCGGCGGCGGCCGCGGCCAGATCGGCGTGGTCGAGGGCGACCCACCGGCCTCCGACGCGAACGAGCGGGCGGGCCTCGGCGGCGAGGCGGCGGATGTCGGCCGCGGTGAGCTCGACGTCGTCGAACACTGCGGTCCAGCGCACGTCGGCCAGCTGGTTGGCGCCGACGGCCGACACGCCTCCCTCGGCCCACAGCCGCAGCGATGGCGTGGGGGTGTGACGCGACAGAGCCGGCACCCGAACGTCGAACCCGGCGTCACTCAGCACCGGGCCGACCTCGGTCATGAGCTCCCAGGCCTCGGGTTGGCTCAGGACCACTTCGCCCCGCCGCAGGCTCCCCGGGCGTTTGAGCGGCTCGAAGAGGCGCTCCAGGCGCACCAGGTTCGCTTCCATCTCGCGACGGCTGTTGCCGGCGTTGACCAGCGCCACCTCGACCGGTGTGAGCCGGTGGTTCGGACCCTGCGCGAACACTGCGAGGTGCCAGGCGTTGCCGGAGTCCGGAGGGTCGAGCTGCACGGCGAGGGGGTGATAGGTCTTGCCCGTCACCGGCGACGACCACCGGTCGAGGGCGTTGGTCATGTCGCCCACCAGCCCGGCCGGCGCCTCGAAGGTGGAACCGTCGAGGTGGGCCAGCAGGCTCTCGGCCAGCTCGCCGGGGTTGCGCGCCTCGGGTGGCGCCGCCGGCACCTCGACGCGCTTGGCTGCGTCGCGGCACACGACGTCGACGACCTCGGCCAGCACGGCGCGGGTGACGGTGGGGGCGTCGACACCCGGGCTGAGGATGCTGACGGTGCCGGGCATGGCGTCGGCCAGGCGCTTCAGGCGCTCGGAGTCGACCAGGGCCGGAGTCCAGGTGATCACATAGGACGGCTTCTGGCGGCTCTTGCGATGGATGCGGCGTACGTGGGGGACCATCGCCCCTCGGGCCACGAGTTCCACGCCCCATGCCGCCAAGTGACCCAGCCACCGCGCGCTCGCGCTCAGTCCGCCGACGTCGGTGTCGGTGCAGTCGGCCAGCAGCCAGCCCAGCACCGCGCCGACCTGTGTCTCGACGGCCGCCGATCGACCGGCGCCGTCGGGCAGCTGTACCGGACCGCGGTTGTCCCACACGGCTGGTGCCGCGGTCGATCCCAGGAGCGCGTCGAGGCCGCGGCGATCGACGGCGCTCTGCCCCGGTCCGCCGGCCCAGGCGACCAGCTTGCGGTCGGCCCAGGTGAGCTGGAGGGCGACCGGGCCGATGACGGCGTCATCCCCGGCCGGACCGCTCGGTTGGGCCGGGGCGACCACCTCGGGTTCGGCGATGCCGAGCAGGTGGTTGAGCACCCGCTCGAGCCGCGCCTGTTCGCCCTCGAGGTCGTCGATGGCCTGCGCGGTGTCGGCGGAGCGCCCCCGACGCAGCCCGGCGAGGGCGTCGTCGGTGTCGTGGAGCAGGTCGAGCAGCGCCCGACGCCAGGCTCCGGGCTGGGCTTCGAGCACTTCGGTGTCGGCGTCATCGGCCTCACCCCAGGCATGGCTCTCGACCAACGAAAGGAAGCCCGGGTCCCGGGCGAGGGCGCTCTCGGCCCGCACGTCATCGGCTGAACGCGGACCCGACGAGGGCCCGGCAACGGTGGTCGGTTCGAGGCCGTCGACGGCCATGGCCGGGTCGGCGTTCGCCGGAGTGCCGTCGTCGACGACCTGGCCGTCGACGATCGCTGTCGTGCCCGCAGTGTCCACTGGTGTCGGTTCCGCTTCCTGTTCACCCTCGGCCGAGCGTCGGGTGTCGCCTTGGTCCTCCCGGGAGCGTCTCTCCCGGCGGTCCCGGGCGGCGCGTCCGGGCGCCCGGGAACTGCTCTGTGGTCTTCGGCCCGGCCTCCCGGCGCACCCGGTGGTGGGCGGGGGAGCCGATCAGCACCCGGGGCCGATCGGGCCGATTCCCCGATGTCGCCGCAGCGACGCCGGTCTCGGCGTACGGGGGTCCGGTCGGCTGTCATCGATGAGGCCCGGACCAACGTCGAGAAGTGTATCGGCTACCGGCGTCGGAACGGAACCCAGGGTCAGGCCGCGGTGGTGCGGTTGAACTTGCGGCAGGCGAGAGTGGCGAAGACCGCGGTGATGCCGATGGCCCAGGCGATGGAGATCCAGAGGGCCGAGCCTGGGTCCTGACCGTTGTACATGGCGCGGGTGGCGTTGGTCAGCTGGGTGAAGGGGTTGGCGTCGGCGATGGTGGCCAACCAGGTGGGCATGGTGGCCGTGCTCACGAAGGCCGAGGAGATGAAGGTGAGGGGGAACATCCAGATGAACCCGGCCGAGTTGGCCGCCTCGACGGACTTCACCGACATGCCGATGTAGGCCTGGATCCACGAGAACGAGTAGCTGAAGGCCAACAGCAGCCCGGTGGCGCCGATGGCTGCGCCGACGGAGCCGCCGAGGCGGAAGCCGATGAGCAGACCCACGACGAACATGACGACAAAGGTGAAGACGTTGCGCACCAGGTCGGAGATGGTGCGCCCGATGAGCACCGCGGGCTGGAACATCGGCAGAGAACGGAGACGGTCGATGAGGCCCTTCTGGAGATCCTCGGCGACGCCGATGCCGGTGAAGGCCGAGCCGAACAGCACGGTCTGGGCAAACACGCCCGGGAGCAGGTACTGCGTGTAGTTGTCGTACCCCGGGATGGGCCCGATGGCGCCGCCGAACACATAGTTGAACAGCAGCACGAACATGATCGGCTGGATGGTGGCGAAGATCAGCAGCTCGGGGTTGCGCGGGACGATCTTGAGGTGGCGCAGGGCTTCGGTCCAGCTGTCGCGCCAGATCCAGACGGGGCCGTGAGGCACCTCGTGGCCGACCGGGGTGGCCGTCGGTGCTGTTGACGCGGGGGTGGGCAGGGTGGTCTCGGTACTCACGATGCGTCCTCGTCGGTATCGGCGGTGATCTCTTCGGCGGCGTGCCCGGTGAGTTGCAGGAACACGTCGTCGAGGGTGGGGCGACGGATGACGACGTCGAGGACCTCGATGCCGTCGTCATCGAGTTCGCGCACGATGCGCGGGACCAGCTTGTGGGTGTCGGTGACCGGGATGCACACGGTGCGGGCCTTCTCGTCGACCGACCCGGCGCCGGTGGCGCGCGGGCGCAGCAGCTCGGTGGTGCGGGCCATATCTTCGTTGCGGGCAAGGGTGACTTCGACGCGGTCGCCGCCGATGTCGCGCTTCAGTTCGGTGGCCGTGCCCTCGGCGATGCACGTGCCGCGATCGATGACCATGATGTTGCCGGCCAGTCGCTCGGCTTCGTCGAGGTACTGGGTGGTGAGCAGCGTGGTGGTGCCGTCGGCCACGAGTTCCTCGATGAGCTCCCACATGCCGATGCGGCTGCGAGGGTCGAGGCCGGTGGTGGGCTCGTCGAGGAACAGCACCGATGGGCGCGAGATGAGACTCATGGCGATGTCGAGGCGGCGACGCATTCCGCCCGAGTAGCCCTTCACCACGCGGTCGCCGGCTTCGGTCAGGTCGAACCGGTCGAGCAACTCACGGGCCCGGTGGCGGGCGTCGGTGACGGGCATGTGGAAGAGCCGGCCCACGTGTTCGAGGTTCTCGGCGCCGGTGAGGCGCTCATCGACGGCCGCGTACTGGCCGGTGAGCCCGATCCTCGACCGGGCGCCTCGCGGGTCGGCCACGACGTCGATGCCGTCGATGAAGGCCCGACCGGAGTCGGGCTTGAGCAACGTGGCGAGGATGCGCACGGTGGTGGTCTTCCCGGCGCCGTTGGGGCCGAGCAGACCGAGCACCGTGCCGGGTTCGACCACGAGGTCGACGCCGCACAGCGCCTTGGTGTCGCCGAAGCTCTTGGTGAGGCCCTGGGCCTCGACGGCGTAGGTGGTGGTGACGGTCATGGGGATCTCGACTCCTGGACGCGCCCGATCTCATCGGTCGGTCCGGGGGCGCCGCTCGGACCACGGGCAACCTACCGGCGGGGCGGGACAACTCCGGTCGGGTTTCGGGCTGGGAACCGGGTGTTCGTCCGCCGTTCAGCTCCCGATCGGTCGGCGCCCAGGCCCTTGTCAGGGGCCGGGGGTCGGCCAGAGGCGGGCACCGAGGCCACTGGCCCGCACCACCCGCCGCTCGATGGCGGCGCGCAGCGCGGCCTCGTCGCCGACGAGGGTGACCCGACGTCGGGCCCGCGTCACTGCGGTGTACAGCAGCTCGCGGCTGGCGAGGCGCGACTCGGCCGGTGGCAGCACCACCACCACGTGGTCGAACTCCGAGCCCTGGCTCTTGTGGATGGTCATGGCATGCACCGTCTCGACCGACTCGAGTCGGGACGGGAACAGAAGGCGGGGCCCACCTTCGTGGGGGAAGGCGATGGTGCGGGTGGCGCCATCGGCGATCACGACGCCGAGGTCGCCGTTGAACAGGCCGTTGGCCGGATCGTTGGCGGTGACCAGGACCGGGCGCCCGAGGTAGAAGCCCCGGGGCGGCGT
>Ga0105047_10002452_pt1 | contig 33056 bp, 25 predicted proteins | sample MAT04_FD_78384 | JGI IMG/M metagenome (GOLD analysis project Ga0105047, IMG submission 78384) | Freshwater microbial communities from Lake Fryxell liftoff mats and glacier meltwater in Antarctica - MAT-04 (megahit assembly) | ecosystem: Environmental > Aquatic > Freshwater > Ice > Liftoff... | reverse complement strand
GTTGACGAACATCATCACCACCGGCTTTGGGCAGGACTCCGAGAAGAACCCCAGCGCCGACTCGCTGCTGTTCAGCGGCTGCTACTTCGCGGCCACTGGCGACAACGACGACCAGCAGGCCTTTGTCAAAGGGGTCTTCGACAAGCTGGTCGACGAGCAGGAGGAGCTGGAATGGAGCCGCGCAGCACTGGCCAAGCACCGTCGCTACCAGCGGCTGGCCTATGTGGGCATCACACTCGACGTGCTGCTGGCGGCGTCGCTGGCGGGGATGATTTTGTATCGGACGTTTGTGAAGTAGGGGAGGAGAGGGATCGGGGGTCAGCCCGCGGAAGGGGAAGAGGTGTTAGGTGCTGGGTGTTGGGATGTTGGGGCAGAGCGCAGCGAGGCGCACCGCTGCGGCCAAGCATTTCCGCCTCGAGACGGAGCCGATTCATGACCGCGCGGCGACTTGCGATTGTGGCCGCACTGTTCTTTATTGCGTTCTTGCTGCTCCCCTTTGCCTCGCAGGTCGTTTGGGACGGGTTCTTTCCGCTCGATCTGGAGATCATAGCAACCGAGCCGATCGAGCCAGACCTCTTCATCGCGCCATGCCGTCGCATCGAAGAGGTCGAACACGCGCTCGCTAAGGGGCGCCATGGCGAGGTTTCCTTCCGCCGGGCGGAGCGAATGGAAGAAGGCCGATACCTGATTGCAGTGCCTGCCTCGGGGCGCACAGGTCCCTTCGAGATGGAGCTCTCCTACTACGAGCCGCCGTTTCTGGTGCTCGAGTTTCGACTGGCCGCCGAGTCGACGCCACGGCGGAAGCGGGTCGATGTTCCGCCCGGCCGGGGGCCGCGATCGGTGCAGGTGACGCTTCCGTAAGTTGGCGGCGGTCCTGTTCGCCTTGGCCATTAGGCCAGATCCGCGCGGCGGGTTATCATTCCTATTCTCATGGAGAACCGGAGATCCCCCGATGCCGATCGTCCCTGAACTTGCCTTCGCTTCGATCCGAACCCTGGGCGAGCGGCTGCGCAAGGGAGAGTTTACCTCGCTCGAACTGACCGAGTTCTTTCTGGCGAGACTCGAGAAGCTGGGGCCCCAACTCAATGCCGTCTGTACGGTCACGCGCAAGCTGGCGCTCAAGCAGGCAGAGCAGGCCGATCGCGATCTGGCCGCGGGAAAGGACCGCGGCCCGCTGCACGGGATTCCCTACGGCGCCAAAGATCTGCTCGCGACGGTGGGCATTCCCACGAGTTGGGGCGCGGCACCTTTGAAGGAACAGATGTTCGACGAAGACGCCACGGCCATCGTGCGGCTTCGCGAAGCGGGCGCAATCTTGTGCGCCAAGCTGGCGATGGTCGAGATCGCCGGAGGTCTGGGCTACGACCAGGCCAACGCGTCGTTCACCGGGCCGGGGCTGAATCCCTGGGACACCAGCACCTGGAGCGGCGGCTCCTCCAGCGGGCCTGGCAGCGCCGTCGGAGGAGGGCTGGTCCCTTTCGCGATCGGCAGCGAGACCTGGGGGTCGATCATGACTCCCGCCAGCTACTGCGGCATCACCGGTCTGCGCCCGACCTATGGTCGGGTGAGCCGTCACGGGGCGATGGCCTTGAGTTGGACGATGGACAAGCTCGGTCCCATGGGCCGCACGGCAGAAGACTGCGGGCTGGTGCTGGCCGCGATCGCGGGGCACGATCCAGCCGATCCGAGTTCGGCACAGCAGGCCTATGAGTATCCGTCGCCGCGCGAGCTGCGTCGGCCTTTCCGGCTGGCCACCATCAAGCACGGCATCCAGGGGGCCCAGCCCGAGGTGAAGGAGAACTTTCGTCAGTCGCTGGAAGTGTTCTCCAAACATGCCACCTTCGAGGAGATCGAACTACCCGACCTGCCTTATGGCACTGTGGCCGCTACGTTCATCTACGCAGAAATGGCCGCGGCATTCGAGGGGCTGGTTTCAACCGGAGACGTGTGGGAGATGACTGCGCCGGAGGATCGGATCGGGGGACATGCGCCGCAGTTCATTCTGGCCAAAGATTACATCAATGCGCAGCGGATTCGCCCTTTTATCCAGCGGGCGCTCGACGAGATCCTGTCGCGTTTCGACGCCATTGTGACGCCAACCCTGGCAACCGTGGCCAGCCCGAACGACCGGCCGTTCAACGAATACGGCGCACGATTCCACGTCGACACCTTGGGCGGGCCGGGTAACGCAGCGGGGATTCCGGCGCTGTCGGTTCCCAACGGTTTTGGGGAGCGGAATTTGCCGACCGGCCTGCAGTTCGTCGGCCGAGCCTTTGAAGAGAATCGGCTGCTGGCGCTGGGCCGGTTCTATCAGGAGGCCACCAACTGGCACGAGAAGCACCCTGCGATGTAGCGTCGGGGACAGCCCGCAGTAGTGCGTTTACACCAAACGGTGGGCGCCATGGGAGAGTGGGCTGTGCCACTTAGACAATCGCGCTTCAAGGAATCTCGTGCGATCTTCGAGAGAATCGCACACTTAGTGAACTTCGTAAACGGTCTCGCAATGCCGTGGTGGGCACAGCCCACCCTACTTAAGATGCTCGACCCTACGATTTCTCTTACTTGGCCTCGAGCTTCTTCTCTTCCGGCTTCTTCTCTTCCGGCTTCTTCTCGGGCTCTTCGGTCGGCTTTTCATCCAAACTCTTGCCGGTCGCTTTCTCCAACGCGACCTTCAGTGCCAGGATCTCGAGTTGCGACTTGCGGTTGGCATTGTCCAAGTCCGCGAGGGCTTCGCGCAGTTTTGCCTCTAACTCTTCGTTCTTCCTGTTGTTTTCAACAAACTTCTTGTCGCCCCCTTCGATCACCCCTTGCAGCTCGCTGATGTGCTTCTGCTGCTCGCGAATCTGCGACCGCAGGGATTCCAGTTCGGCCGCGCGATGCGGTGCATCGCAGCCGCAAAACAGAAAGACGCACAGCAATGCCAGACCGCTAAGAGTGCGATGCATGATAGGTGTCTTGCGTGGAGAGATGCGGGCGGTTCGCCCTGGGGAGACCCGATGGAGCGGGCTCCATTCTAACGCAAGACCGGTGGGGCGGGGAATCCTTGTCAGCCCCCCGAGAAATGAGCGGCCCGAGAATCGGGACGCCATCCCTTAAATGCAGAAAACCCGCAGTGCGGCGGCAAGCCTGAATTCTGGCTCGCCGCCGCACCCGGTGCATTGGTTCTGCATCGCGTTATCTTCCCGAGGCAGAGTTCGCCGGGGAAGGTTCAGCGACTAGTCGTCGATGCCCCAGATGGCCGGGCCGACGCGCTCGGCGTCGACCTGGATGATCTTCTTGTTCCGCTGCGGGGCGGAGGTCGAGGGAGCAATCACCTTAGTCTGAGTCACTTCGCGGACAGCGACCTTGGCGGGAGCCGGGGCCGGAGCCTGGGCTACCGTCACCTGGGCTTCTTCCGAAGCCTCGTCGGCGATGGCCACTTCAGCGGCCACGGCGGGGGCGGCCTTGTTGATCACAACCTTGTCACCCTTGCTGATTTTGTCGAGCTTGGTGTTGCCCACCGGCTTGGCGTAAGCGATGGGGCCCCGGTGCCCGACAATGTTCAGCTCGCCCACCTGCGTGGTGCGGAGCAGCGACTGATGGAAGACCTTCACGGTGCTGCCGATCTGCGGGGGCTGGCCCTCGCCGAACTGCAACTGCACCGTACCGTTGTGGGGATTCACCACCGCCACGTCACCCTGCGAAGGATTGCCCTTGGCCGCGGGGGCCTTGGCTGTCTTCTGCGGGATCGGAGCGACGATCTCTTTGGGCATGGCAGGCTTCGATTCCACCTCGCGGCGGCTGGCCGGGGTGACCGCCGAACGCTGCGGCTTCTGCGGAGCTTCGACCGCTTCTTCTTCCACCGCGGGCTGCGGCTGGAAGAGCTTCACCGCGTCGTCCAGGTCCTTCGACTCTTCCGACTGCTCGGGCTTCACGGCGACCGGCTCGGGAGCGACGACCACTTCCTTCTTCGCGATCGGCTTGGCGGGGACCTTGGCCACCTTGACCGGTGTCGCACGCAGCACGGCAGCAGGCGGCACGGGGGGCAGGTCGATCTCTTCGTTCTCGACCTGAGCCACGACCACCGGAGCCGACTTCTCGACGCTCACCTGGCGAGCGGAAACCGGAGCCTCGACCGACACGCTACGCTCGCTGCCGGCGGGTACCGAAGCGGCGGGCGGCGGCGGCGGGGGAGGGGTCTCGGGGCCTTCCTTCACCGGGCCTTCGACGGGACCTTCGATGATCGGCTGGGTCACGATCTCGGGCAGACCCGGCACGCTGCAGGCACACAGGGCCTGGCGAAGCATGCCGCGGACCCGTTCCGAAGGCTCGATCCAGCAGCCCGCGTCATCACGCTCGTAGGCCCGCTTGTACATGGCCTCGGAAACCTTCTCGCTGCAGCACGAGCCGTTGCAGGTGCCGCACTTCTGGCCGGCAGCGTCACGCAGGGCCCGGGCGGCCTCGTAGCGGACTTCCTCGGTGCAATCCGACAAGGCGGCGATCAGGGCTTCGGCTACGCCTTCATAGCAACCGCAACCCGTACGCGCCAGGAACTTGATGGCCTTGATCTTCTGCGGCTTCAGATCCTCTTCGACCTTGATCTCGGCGGCCTTCTTGATGGCCGGGTTCAAGGACTCGAGGTTCTTCGGGTCGCCGATCCGCAGCATGGGCGGCTTGCGCTCCAGGCTGGGGAACTTGCCGTGCATGTTCGTCAATGCGTCGCGAGCGACGCGCAGTTTCTGGAAGCCCAGAAACTTCCACAGGGTCGCCGGGGCTCCGGTGGCCACCGGCAGTCCGGGCGACTGCGGAATTTGAGCGAACGCCGAACCGCCCATGCTCACGCATAGGGTGGCGACGATCAGGGGCTTGAAGGCTTGCATGGGTCTCATCGTCCTGATTCCCTCCGAGTCGAAGTCCGTATCTTTGGCGAGCCCAAGACTGGCTGACCGTCCGGTTGCGGGCGGTTGTCCCAGCTTTTCCGCCAACCTGTCGGGGGTTGGCTAGCGGGGCTCATTTCAGCAAGCGTGGTGGGTTGTGTACTGGCGGGCGCACAAATGGCGTCTGGTCCATGAATGCCATCGGCACTCCAGACGGGCGGGCTTAAGTATTTGGGAGGAAAGCCAATAAGGCCTGCCCGCAAAGTTTTCGCAGATTACCAAGCCACCCAGATGTGTGCCGTTTTTGCGGGCGAAATGGTCAAAGAGTGTGAATCATCCGGGCGTGGAAACTGGAAAATGGATGCGCTTCCGCAGTATGTTCGCCTAAGACCGCTCTCTCACTCCACCTGACGGAAGCCCGGTGTGCCATGGCGATCGTTCATCTGATTGACGGCACGTACGAGCTGTTCCGGCACTTCTACGGCCAGCGCAGCTTTAACGGTGGGAACGACAAGCCGCACGCCGGGGTGGTGGGGGTCTTAGGCACGGTGTTGAAGATGTTGGAAGAGGGCGCCACGCACATCGGCGTGGCAACGGACCACGTCATCGAGTCATTCCGCAACGACCTCTGGCCGGGCTACAAGACAGGCGAGGGGATGGATCCTGTGCTGTGGGCCCAGTTCCATCCGCTGGAGGACGCGCTGCGCGAACTCGGTGTGGCCACGTGGCCCATGGTCGAGTTCGAAGCCGACGACGGCCTGGCGTCGGCCGCCCATCGGGCGTCCGCCGATGTGAGCGTGGAGGAGATCCGCATTTGGACTCCCGACAAAGACCTGTCGCAGATGGTGAAAGGGACGCGGGTGGTGCAGGTGGATCGCCGCAGCGGAGAGGTCCGCGACGAGGCGGGCGTGCTGGCGAAGTTCGGCGTCCCGCCACCGCGGATTCCCGACTTCCTGGCCCTGGTTGGCGATGCGGCCGATGGCTATCCGGGCGTGCCCAAGATCGGCAAGAAGACGGCCGCGGTGCTGATTGCCAGGCATGGCCCGCTCGAGGCCTTCCCGCCCGAAGTGCTGGGCGATCACCGCGAACACGCCTTGCTGTTCAAGCGGCTGGCAACGCTGCGGACCGATGCAGCGTTGTTTCAGGACGTCGAAGAGCTCCGCTGGAGCGGTCCCCAGGCGGGGTTTGAGTCGCTGTCCAAGGAACTTGGCGCACCGCGGCTGTGGGAACGGGCCTGCAATGCTGCCGAATCGCTCAACAAGGCAGAGGATCGCCCTGCGGCAGTTCCGGCACCGAAACGCCGCGGAGGGTCTAAGCGAGCGTGAGGAGTGCGCCGTGAATGACGGGACCCGTCCATCGAACAGAAATCAATGCAGTGTCCTCGCGCCGTGCTCGGTTGATCGTCTGTCGCTATGGACAGATGAATACCGCCCCAACGGCGTGAGGCTATCGCGCACCAGTCGCTCTGCGTCAGTGAAAGGCCGAGACCATGCGACTTGTTACTCACGAGCCCGGATTTCCGCTTGCGAAGTTCGTTGGCACTTTCTGGGACTGCACCGATGCACCCCCCCATTCGCGCGAGAGAATTTTGCCGAGCGGAACCATCGAACTCGTCATCAATCTTCGCGAAGACGAAATTCGGATCTATGACGCAGGCCAGCCAGATCGCTGCGAGCGGTTTCCGGGCATCGTCGTCTCCGGAACGTATGCCCGTGCGTTTGTCATTGATCCGACACAGCATGCCTCCATGATGGGCATTCATTTCAGGCCCGGGGGTGCGTATCCCTTTCTCGGAGGCAACCTCGCGGAACTTGCGAACCGTCACCTTGCACTGCAGTCCGTATGGGGCAGGCCAGCGGTTGCGCTTCGCGAGAGACTGTGTCATGCTGCGACACCTCAGCAGCGGTTTAAGATCCTGGAGGAAACGCTCGATGCTCAGGTGCGACTTTCCCCGGAACACCCGGCAGTCGCACTGGCCCTTGATATCTTTGGGCCCCTGGGCGTCGGCGAAACAGTTCGCGCAGTCTCAAAGGTCGTCGGGCTCAGCCAGCGACGATTCATTCAGGTATTTAAGGACTATGTCGGGCTGCCGCCCAAGCTGTTTTGTCGCGTGTTGCGGTTTCAGCACGCTCGGACCGTCATGGACGAGACCGCAACGCTGAGCTGCGCCCAGTTGGCATTTAGCTGTGGCTATTACGACCAGTCTCACCTGATCCGCGATTTCCAGGAGTTTTCCGGCCTGAGTCCGACGAACTATCTCCGCTTGCGCTGCAACCGCCTCATGCGAAATCATGTCCCTCTGATCGGCTAGGTCATTTTTTTCCAATCCGGCGCTCGTCCTGCTCTATACCATCTCAACATGGGGCGCAGGCCCCCGAACGATCAGGCACGATCGCAGGAGAAGGCCCGTGAATAAATTGGTACCCTCGGCAATGTTGCTTTGCCTCGCAATCTGTTTCGCTGATTACAGCCAGACCAAGAGCGACGGCAAAAACGCGACGCAGGAGACGAAACAGGAGAGTAAGCCGATGTCCAGAGTCAGCATTCGCTACATGATCGACGACGTGCCCGCGGCCGTAAAGTTCTACACCACACACCTGGGTTTCGCCGTCGAACAAGACGCCAGCCCTGCATTCGCATCCGTAATTCGTGACGGGGTGCGACTCTTGCTCAGTGGAAAAACGAGTTCCGGCCGCCGTGCCATGCCCGACGGAAGTGAACCCGTCCCTGGCGGCTGGAATCGGATTCACATCGAAGTAAACGACCTGGAAGGAGAGGTCAAGCGACTCCGCGAAGCGCGGCTCAAGTTCCGCAATGAGATCATCACCGGCCCGGGTGGTTCCCAAATCCTCCTCGACGACCCCTCGGGCAATCCGGTCGAATTGTTTCAGCCAAAAAAGAGCGCCAACTAACCGGAACCATGTCCGAAATCAGGGCCGAACGTTTTAGCTCTGTGCGGACTTTCTGCCAGTCGCCCGGCCTGCACCATCAGAGGGAAACTTGCAGGTGAAAAGGAAAGCCGATGTTCATGCTGCTGTTTTTCGTCTGGGGTTGGGTGATCCTGCTGGTTTTGGCGGCGGTGCTGGCCGCAAAGCTCCCATGGAAAGCAGGCCTGCCGCTGGCCGGGGGACTGGTGCTCCTCGCACTCCCCTGGTTTTGGGCAATGCGTTCCGCCACCTTGGGCATCCGGCACGCATCGGTCATCTCCCCGGCGGGCTACGAGGCTTGGTTCGAGCACCAGGGCTTTTGGACCTACACCGTGCACGTGCGAAGGTCCGGCCGGACGTTTGACATGGGTTATCACCCGGGCCAAGACGTGCCGCCGGTTCAGCGAGTCCGTTGGATCAACGACTCTCTGTTGGCCATCGACCGCGCGGGGCGCGACGACTTCGTCTACGACCTCGACATCTACGAGTACGTGACCTGGGAAAATGTCGGTGAGCGCGGGCCGAAACCCGATTTTGATCCCAACGCCACGCGGCCGTGGCTGCGCGCTCCGCTGTCTGGAGAGGAAGCCTTTTTCACCGATGAGTAGTCGCGGCCCGCGCCGACCGTGTGCGGTTTTTTTTGAGAAACCAAATAGCGCGCGAAGGTTCAGTCTCGCTGACGCTTCGAGGCTGGGCGGCCTTTGTGGTGCAGGTGTCCCGCCTGTTGGAACGACATCACCACTTCCAGCAAGCGGGACGCCTGCACCACAATCAATCACACCCGCTTCGGGCTGGGATGTGACGAGAGAAGCAGCGAGGGCGGCTACTTGCTGCGGTCGACCAGTCGCACGGCGTCGATAAAGATCGACATGTCTTCTCCGCCCATACCCGCGTAGGTGAGGGACAAGGTCTTGGCGCCGGCGTCGGCCGGGGTGTACTCGCCATGAAAGCGAGTCCAGTCGAAGACGTCGAGCCTGTCGACCGAGGCAACCTCGGCATCGCCAAAGGCCACGACAAGCTTTCCTTTCGGGGCTGCTGCGCCGGTCCGCCGGCGATAGACGCCGGAGACCTCGTAGCGATGTCCGGCTTCGAGCATCACGTCCTGAGTCAGGCGGCAGGTGACCCCCTCGGGCTTGTTGGACTGCATCATGAGCCACGAGTTGCCGTCGGGGCAGATGACGCTCTTGTCGTCTCCGATTCCGCCGCCATTCCCCTTGGCCACGCCTACGCCGGGCGAGTCCACTTTCCAGTCCGCTACGAGCTGCGCACCCGGCTCGCCCGCGAGGGTGAAGTTGTCGTCACTCGCAGAGTTGTTTTCGAAGGAGGGATTGGCCAACAGGTTCTCGCGGTGCTCGTCGTTGGGATTCACCAGGTCGGCGATGTTCCGCGAGGTACGGACAACCTCCGTAGGAGTGTTTGCCGGCGGCGCAGGCGCAGGCGGCGGAGCTTTGGCGACTACTGCGGGCGGTGTCGCTGCCGGAGGAGCCGGCCGAGGAGTTGCCCCCGCAGAAACCACTGGTGGCAGGGCGTGCGGGGGCGTGCTGTCAACCGTCTTGCCGTTCCACTCGCCGGAGTTAGGCAGCGTACGTGGCGGTTTGTGGGGAGCGTCCGAGCGGCGATTCGCCAGCAGCAGATAGGAGCCGATCAACACTGCCAACACGACAGCGCCCGTGGCCGCCCAAACCCAAGGGGGTAAGCTCTCGGGCCGTTGCGTCGGGATATAGGCCGAGGACATCGAAGGATCTTCTTCGGCCTCTTGATCCAGATTCGCCAGAAAACCGGTCAGGGCCTCCTCGACATAGGGAGCCGCCACGGCGCTCGGCCGACTGGCTTCGACGGGTAGAGCCGGAGCGGGGGGTAATGGCGCCGGGGCTGCCTTGGAAATCGGTCGGGCAACAGGAGGACCCGCCGCCGGAGATGGCGCCTGCCGGGCTGGCTTGGCTTGCGGCACGCCCGGAGCAGAGATCATATCCTGCTTGGTGATGGTCGTCGGCGCCTCGGCGTTCACGGCCGTGGACTGCCGCGTGGCCGAAGAGCCCTTCCGCTTGCTGCCGCTTCCCGAATCCGACGCGCTGCCTTGATCGGCTTCCCAGTCCTTCAGTACCTGGGCAAGTTCGGCCGCCGACTGGTATCGCTGCTCGCGCTTTTTGGCCATCATCTTGCGGCAGATGGCCAAAAGTGCGGGCGGAGCGTCAGGTCGCAGCAGGGCGATGTCTTTGGGCTCTTCGATCTGATGCTTCATCAGACGCTGGGCCATTGTCCCCTCGGGGAATGGCGGATGTCCCATCAGCAGATGATAGAGCGTGCAGCCCAGGCTGTAGATATCCGTCCGATGGTCGACATTGTGGCTATCCAGGGCCTGCTCGGGGGACAGATAGTCCGTTGTCCCCAGCACGTTCTCATTGTGGTCGATCGTCAGCGAAGTTTCGTCTTTGCCGGTCAGACGCGCCAGGCCCATATCCAGGATCTTGATCGTGTCCTGGCGGTTCACCAGCAGGTTGGCGGGCTTGATGTCGCGATGGATCATCTGCCGACCGTGAGCGTGGTCCAGCCCTTCGGCCGCCTGGCGGATGTAGCGGACGGCGCGGGCGTAGTCGAGCGGCCCCTCTTGCGAGGCGATCTTCTGCAGATCGAGGCCGTCGACATACTCCATCACCATGTAGTAGACCTTGCCGTCCTTATCGACGCTGTAGGCCTGCACGATGTTGGGATGATCCAGCGAGGCGATCGCTCGGGCTTCCAGCAGAAATCGCTCGCGATAGGAGCTTTCGTTGTTGCGCTCGACCGGCAAGACCTTGATCGCCACGCGGCGGCGCATCAAGGTGTGCTCGGCCAGAAAGACGCTGCTCATGCCGCCCGTGCCCAGCAAGGTGAGCAGCCGGTAGCGGCCCAGGAAGAAACCCTTGTGACGGCCGGCCTGAAGCTTGTCGTTTTGCCAGGGAGTGACCAGTCCGGCGGCGACCAGCAGGTTGCCCAACAGCTTGTCATCTGGCGGGCCGCCTTGCTCGCGCTTGACATCATTGATGAAACGAGCCAGCTGATCGGGAGCGACCAGCCCGCTTTTCTTCACCAGCGAGAGAAAATTGGAAGCGACTTGCTGCGTCATGTTGAACGAGCCACCGAGGCGCTCGCCGTCGAAACGGCCCAGGGCAGCACGGCCCCAGGACGTGGGAAGGGCAACGACAGAAAGGAGCCGCACGCACGCGCGGGAGGAACTTCCGAGTGGACCCCCCCAAAGGATAGCGTTGATCCCGTGATTCTAGCGGGAGCTTTCAAGATAGGGCAATCGTTTTTTCCGAAGAAAGCGATTTCGCGGGGAGGAGCCACGAAACTCCAGCCCGGCAATCAGAATGGATGATGAGTATCAATTGGGAAATGGGCGGCTGACTCGGGCCGCTTGTTTTAGTCTACGCAGGCGGTGCTCGCTCGCCGAGGGGCAAAACTTGCATTTCTTGAAGATTCTGGAAATTTCGCGATTCGTCCTTTTCGCTGCCGTCTGAAGCGGTTCGCGCGACTCTGACGCCAACGAAAACGCCCACTCGGGAACTCCCTCGTTGCCCCCCCGCTTTCCCGCGGGCTATAATCTCAGGTATTGAACATCCACGCGGATTCGGCCAGCGGGTTCGCGAAGGGGAGACCCACCATGACGCTTCGGTCTACAGGGCGGCTCGAGACGATTGCCGCTTGCCTTGTCTTTGCGCTCGCTGCGCTTTCGTCGCCTTCTGTCGGAGCCACTGAGGTCTTCAACCTCAGCCAGGGGGGGCAGCTGATCGGCAAGTGGCTGAACCAGGAGGAGAACCTCCGCACCCACTACGATCTGGAAACGACCACGGGCATCAAGATCAAGCTCGATCGGACCCAGGTCGCCAAAGTCGTCCATCAGCGTCCTGCGGAAGAAGAGTACGCCCAGATCAAGACCAAGTTCGCCGACACGGCCGAAGCCCAATGGGAATTGGCCGATTGGTGCCGCGTGCAGAACCTGGCCCATCACCGCGAAGTCCACCTGAAGCGGATCATCGAACTCGATCCGGATCACGCCCGTGCTCGTGCGGCGCTGGGTTACACCCGCGGCCCTGACGGCTGGATGACGCAGGCCCAGCGGATGCAGAAGGGGGGCTACGTTCTGTATCGCGGCCGCTGGCGGCTGACGCAGGAAGTGGAGTTGATGGAGCAGAAGGACAAGAATGAACGTGCCATCAAGGAGTGGTACCGCAAGCTCAAGATGTACCGCGGCTGGCTGGCCGACCGATCGGACCGCAAGTTCGACGAAGCGAACAAACGCCTGAAGGCCATTGATGACCCTTATGCGGTGAAAGCCCTGGCCGACGCGCTGAAGGAAGAGCCCGATCCCGACATGCGCAAGAAGCTGGTCGAGACACTGGCCCAGATCGACTCACTGGATGCCAAAAAGGCCCTGGTCTTTCGGACGCTCGACGATCCCGTGGACGAAGTCCGCTACACGGCCATGGACTTCTTCAAGGAACGCGACCCCGACCTGGTGGCTATGTATTTGGGGGCCTTGCGCAGCAAGGACAACGTCATCATCAATCGGGCGGCCGAAGGGCTGAAGCGGTTGAAGCACCCGGCTGCCGTCGGCGCCTTGATCGACACCCTGGTCACCACACACAAGTTCAAGGTGACGGTGGGGAACCCCGGCAGCATGAGCATGTCGTTCGCCCAACCGGCCAGCGGCAGTGCCCAGAGCGCCGTGGCCTCGCCGGGCGGTACGGGCTTTGGCGGCATGGGCTTTTCGGCGGGCGGCGGCACGCAGGTCGTGACGCAGATCGTCTCGAACCAGAAGGTGCTGGACACGCTGGTCTCGCTGACGGGCGAGAACTTTCAGTTCAACGTGAACCAATGGAAGTTCTGGCTATCGACGCAGAAGAGCCCGGCCTCGGCGGCCACGCGGCGGGATTAAGTGAGCCGATCGCCGACGGCACACAGCTTCATGGTCGCCCTGCCCACCGCTCGATGATCTTTCAACTCAAGCACCGCTGGCAGTCGGCGCTCGTCGCCACGCTGCTACTGGGCGGACTGGCTTGGTACGGATGGGGATGGCAGACGCTCTGGCGCTGCCCCTTGCCGATCGGAACGCAGATTCTGTTGGGGCTGCTCGTCGGCCTGGCTTCGCTGGCGGTCGATGGTCTATTGCACACGCTGCTGAGTCGGCGGTTCTCGCCCGGATATGCGCCGTTGTTTCGATCGCACGGAGTTGCCGTGAGCGGCGCGATGGGCCCGGCCGAGATCGTGACCGGGGGATTGATGGCCGGCCTGGGCGAAGAGCCCTTCTTCCGCGGACTGCTGTTGCCGGCCTTGGCCGTGTCCACAGGGCATACGGGACTGGCCGTTGCGATCACCAGCCTGCTGTTCGCCTCCTGTCACTGGCTCAGCCCGCGATTCTTCGGCTTCTGGATCTGGGCCTGTTGGGAGGGGATGCTGTTCGGCGTCGTCTTTGTGATGACCGAGTCACTGCTGGTGGTGATGCTGGCCCATGCCCTGCACGATTGGGTCGGCTATGCGGTCTTCCGCTGGAAGTACCGACTGCACGAAGGGGAAGCGGGCGCATAAAAAAGGCAGGCACACCAAGGCGTGCCTGCCCTATTCAACGCTTTACATCGGCTCTACTTCTTCTCGGGCACGCCCAGCTCCTTGAGCTTGGCTGCCACGTCCTTGCCATGCGACTCGGTCTTCACACCTTTATCGACGAACAGCAGTTTGCCGTCGACACCGATGTAGTAGGTCCAGCGCTTCGCGGGATTGCCCAGGCCGTACGCCTCGGTGGCTTTCCCTTCGGGATCGCTGAGGATCGGATAGTCCAGATCCAGCGACTTGGCGAACTCGGTGTTCTTCTTCACGTCGTCCGTGCTGGCGGTGAAGTAGGCGACGTTGAACTTGCGGATCTCGGCGCCGTCGGCCTTGAGCGACTTGCACTCCTTGGTGCATCCGCCGGTGAAGGCCCGTGGGAACCAGGCGACGACCACAGCCTGCTTGCCTTTGAAATCAGACAAGGTGTAGGTCTTGCCGTCGGACGCCTGCAGTTTGAAGTCGGGGGCGGGCTCGCCCACGGCCGGTTCGGCGGCCGAGGCGGTGCGAGTGGCAAACAGCAAGGCCCCCAGGGCCAGCAATCGAGTCAGAATCTTCACGGGGGAGGGCTCCTAAAGAGGAAGTTGAGAAGGCAGGCAAACGCATCGACCTTGGCCGATGCTTGAGGAAGTATAGCAGTCTCGCAGGGGCGGGGTAGTGAGGTGCCTCACATCTACAGATCACGCGTTGGGTCCCATTCTAGCCGCGGAACTCTGCCCACCTCTTCTGGCGCCACACCAGCAGCCGCTCGGAAAGCGCATGCGTTCCCGCCTCCTCGACAATCCCTTGCGACAGTTCGCGAAGGTTCGCGATCCCTTCGGGCGATTGACTGCTGCAGAACAACACGATGTCTCGGCTGGGGACAGCCACCACTATTTCACCGGGCATCTTGGTGGCGACTTGATCCCAGAAGGGCCCCGCCAGCAGCGTACACGCCTCGAGGTTTTCTCCCGTGACAATGCGATGGACGTTCTCGACATCCGCAGTGCCGATCTGGGGGAGCACTCTTCGGAGATTTTCGACCGCGACGCTTCGGGTTTCTTCGGGGCTGATCCCCAGTTCGGCCAGGGCTGCGCCACTGGCCATCTGAAACATCCCTGGCAGATCGAAGGCATACGTGACGAGGAGATCGGCCACGAGCGGTTGGGTGAACGGCAACTGATCGTCTGGAATGCCCATCTCTTTCAGCGCCGCGGTGAACTGCAGCGTCTTGATACGGGGGACCACCGACGATCGATCTGGCCCGGTAGCAACAGGGTCTTTCTTCTTGAACCAGCCGAACATGGGATACTTCTCCACTGCCCAACAGGTATTTCGAGGCAGAATTGCGGTAAAACATTGCTGCACTTTGGCGGCGTATTATGCGCGTGTCAAGAATTGACGACGGATCATGTTCTGCCGATTCAGACGGCGCCTCGGAATCGCGAGCGCCACTGCAAAAACGGCCGCTCGAAGAAGTGATGCGAGGCGGCGGCCATGGCCAACGTCAGGGCGAACGCGACGGGGTAGAGGAGCAGATCGCCAGCCACGAACTTCATGGCAATATAGATCGCCAGACTGTGAAACATGTAGATGCCGTACGAGATCGATCCCAGGTAGCGGAAGACGGGCTTGTCGAGGGTCAGCCACGAATCCGCGGTGGTAATGAACGACAGAATCACGCCGGCGTAGAGGATTGCGTTGAGCGAGCCAAGGCGGAGAACTCCGGCCAACAGAAGGGGCAGGGCGATCAGCGACAGCGCCCTTGTTGCGGGATGGCCGAGGAATGGAAGGCTGACCCGCTGACGCACGATGGCCGCCAGGGCGCCGGTAACGAGATACTCGATATGCAGCGAGAGTAAATATGCCGCTGCGAAATTCCAGGGGTACGGCCAACTGAAGACGAGCCGTCTCGCCTGGACGGGAAAGAACTGAACGGGAAGAGCGATGGCCAGAACGATGCCGCAGAACCAGAGGAGCCTGCTTCCCCTGAAGATCCGAACAACCCACGGCCAGATCAGATAGAACTGCTCCTCAATACCGATCGACCAGCACTGAGAGGCCATGGGCACCGGTGCGAAGAGCTTCAACGCGATATTCGGGAGCAAGAACAGGAACAGCAGGAACACCGTCCCCATCGATCCATCCAGCCGGCGGTACAACCCTCTGAGCGCTTCGTCGAGGGGAGAGCTGCCTGCGGCGACAACCAGCGGCATGATCGCGAAGGCCAGAAACACGATCAGGTAGTAGAGGGGCAGGATTCGCAGGGCGCGTCGCAGCACAAAGTTGCTGATGGAGATCGCGCCTGTGCGATCCTGCTCGATCAGCAGTAGGTGCGTGATCAGGAATCCGCTCAAGACGAAAAACAGATTCACACCCTGCGGGCCCAGGGCTTGAATCGACGGATAGCCCCACAGATTCGGGTACCCCGCCATGGATTTGATTTGCTCGATGTGGTGGACCAGAACGGCCGCGGCCCCGGCAAAGCGGAGCCCCATCGAGACCTGGCAGATAAGAGGCAGCCATTCCGTGCACGCTTAACAGGAAGGTCGAAAACCGGTTGTAGAGCGACCCGATCGCGAAAGCAACCAATCAGTTGGACGCGAATGCGGAGTGGGGGCTTATGACAGAGTGGTCGTCTACGGGGCAAAATTCCGCGTGAACGTGGCGAAATCGGCTCTCGTGCCACATTTCTTAGATACCCACCCAACCTCTTCATTCCGTCCCTTCCCGAATTTCCCTCCCCACTTGCTTTTTGATTGCCCGCGGTCGATAAATATATGCATTGGGTTTGATGCGTTGTCAGCGATCGGGTGAGATACCTCACAAACAAGGCGTACGGATGAATCGTCTTATCATTACCTTGTTCACAGGGTTTGCCGCTTTCGGCGTTGTTTCGACGCTGCCCGCAGCCGAGCCCGCCGCAACCGGACCGCTGACGCTGTCGCCCGCTTCGGTTCGCTTGACGGACCTCTTCGCCCGCGAGCAGGTGCTGGCCAGCGTGCCGGGCAAGTTCTCGCCGGTCGACGTGACGACCATCGCGAAGTACGAAACGGCCGATCCCCAGGTCGCGCGCGTCGATAGCCGCGGCACCGTGCAGCCGATCTCGGCTGGTAAGACCACCATCACCGTCCGTCACGGCAACGAGCAGGCCACGTTGGCCGTGGAAGTGCAACTGGGCCAGGCCGATCGCCCGGTCCATTTCTCGCGCGATGTGCAGCCGATTCTGACCCGCTTTGGCTGCAACTCGGGCGGGTGCCATGGCAAGGCCAGCGGCCAGAACGGTTTCCGATTGTCGCTGTTCGGCTTTGATGACGAGTTCGACTATCAGGCCCTCGTGCTCGAAGGACGCGGCCGCCGCGTCTTCCCGGCCGCTCCTGACACCAGCCTGCTGCTGGCCAAAGGCTCGGGCCGAGTCCCCCACGGCGGCGGCAACCGACTCTCGCCCGATCGCGAGGCCTATCAGGTCCTGCGTCGCTGGATCGCGCAAGGCATGCCGCGCGAAGCGACCGACGCTCCGCGGCTGGTCAGTCTGTCACTGGAACCGAAAGAGCGAATCCTGGGGAAGGGCCAGCTGCAGCAGCTTCGGGCCGTGGTGACCTACAGCGATGGCTCGACCCGCGATGTCACGCGGCAGACGCAATTCGAGAGCAACCACGACGCGGTCGCGATCGTCAACGCCGACGGCCTGGTCGAGACCGCCGAAGGGACTGGCGAAGCGGCCATTATGGCCCGCTACATGGGAACGGTCGCCGTCTTCAAGGCGGTGGCGCCGCTCGGTGAACCGCTGAACGAGATCGCCGACTTCAAGCCGGCCAACTATGTGGACGAACTGGTGCTGGCCAAGTGGAAGCGGCTGGGCATTCGCCCGTCGCCGCCCGCCGACGATGCCACCTTCCTGCGGCGCATCACCGTCGATCTGACCGGCCGCCTGCCGACGGTCGCCGAGTCGCAGGCCTTTCTGTCCGATACGGCCCGCGACAAGCGGGCCAAGCTAGTCGACAAACTGCTGGAATCCCCCGATCACGCCGCGTACTTCGCCATGCGTTGGGGCACGATCCTGCGGAACTCGCGACTGGCCGGCGCCGATCAAGCCGCTTATGCCTTCAACAACTGGCTCCGCGACCAGGTCGCCCGCAACCGCCCTTACGACGAGATGGTGCGCGGCATCGTGGCCGCCAGCGGCGAGTGGCAGGACGCGCCCGCGATCAACTGGTTCTGGCAGATGCGCGACGACCAGCTCCATCAGTCGGTCTCGGATACCGCCCAGGTGTTCCTCGGCCTGCGGCTGCAATGTGCCCGCTGCCACCATCACCCGTACGAGCGCTGGAGCCAGGACGACTACTACGGGCTGGCCGGCTACTTCATGCGGCTGGGTCGCAAGGGTTTTGGCGAGCCGCCGCCTTACTACGCGTCGCGCAAAGTTACCAATGGCGAAAAGAACCCCCGCACCGGCAAGACGCCTGAGCCCAAACCACTCGATGGCCCGGTCGTTGAGATCCCGGCCGATCAGGACCCGCGGCATGTGCTGGTCGATTGGATGTCGAAGCCAGAGAATCCGTTCTTCGCCAAGGCCCTGGTGAACCGCCTGTGGGGGCACATGATGGGCATGGGGATCGTCGACCCGATCGACGACCTGCGCGAGACCAACCCGCCGTCGAATCCCGAGCTGCTCGACGCCCTGTCGAAGGACTTTGTCGCCCGCAAGTTCGACATGCGGCATGTGCTGCGGACCATCGCCAACAGCCAGGCGTATCAGCTCTCGAGCGAGCCAACCCCATCAAACGCCAGCGACTCGCAGAACTTCGCCCGTTACTACGCTCGCCGACTGGTGGCCGAGACGATGCTGGATGCGGTCGATCAGGTGTGCGGCACGCAGACCAACTTCAACAACATGCCCGCCAGCGCCCGGGCGGTCGACCTTCCCCACGAAGGCTTTGGCTCGTACTTCCTGGATACGTTCGGCCGGCCTCGCCGGGTGAGCGGCTGCGAATGCGAGCGTTCCAGCGGGGCCAACGTATCGCAGGTGCTGCTGCTGTCGAACTCGGACGAGATCGAGAATAAGGTGGCCTCGGACAAGGGCCGTCTGGGCCTGCGGTTGAAAGAGAAGAAGCCGACGGGCGAGGTGGTGGAAGAGATCTACCTGGCCGCCTTCTCGCGCAAGCCGACCGAAACCGAACGGACCAAAACGGCAAGTTACATTGCCAGCAAGAACGATCCCAAGCGGGCGCTCGAAGACATCCTGTGGACCCTGCTGAACAGCAAAGAGTTCATTTTGAATCACTAGTTTGTGGTGCAGGCGTCCCGCCTGCGTAATTGTGGTGCAGGCGTCCCGCCTGCCTAGTTTGCTCGAAACCTCCGCCCTCTCGAATTCCAGCAGGCGAGACGCCTGCACCACAAAATTAAGACGAGAAACTTATGCTGAACATCCTCGGCAACAGCGCCCAGTACTGCGACAAGATCGAACGTCGCTCGATGCTCAAGATCGGCGCCCTGGGCTTGGCCGGGCTGTCGCTGCCGAACTTGCTTCGACAGCGCGCTCAGGCCGCCGAAGCGACCGGCGCGGCGCGCTCGGGGAACAGCAAGGCGGTCATTCTGGTGTGGCTCGGCGGCGGCCCCAGCCACATCGACATGTACGATCTGAAGCCCGAGGCCCCGCGCGAGTTCCGCGGCGACTTCAATCCGATCGCCACCAACATCCCCGGCACCATGATCGGCGAGCATCTGCCGCACGAAGCCAAGATCATGGACAAGATGTCGGTGGTCCGCAGCGTCACGCATCCCAATGCAGGGCACGGCATGGCCTCGCAGTGGCTGATGACCGGCCGCATGCCGACCATCGAGATCAACGACAACATCTTCCCCAGCACCGGCTCCATCGTCTCGCGGATGCGGGGTCCCAACGAGCCCAGCCTGCCGGCCTATGTCACGCTGCCGCAGGATGCCCCCTATGCCGACGCGGCCTATCTGGGCCCGCAGTTCAACCCGTTCAATCCGGGTGCCGACCCCAACCAAGAGGGCTTTCAGGTCCGCAACTTGCGCCTGCCGGGCCGTGTGGATCTGGAGCGTCTGAACGATCGCCGCAAGCTGCTCTCCGAACTGGACACGCTGCGTCGCGACCTGGATCGCGAGGACACCGCCAAGGGGCTCGACCAGTTCTATGTCGAGGCCATGGACATGGTGACCAGCAAGAAGGCGCTCGATGCCTTCGCCATCCAGAAGGAAGACCCGCGTCTTCGCGAGCGCTACGGCCGCGATCCCTGGGGGCAAAGCTGCCTGCTGGCCCGCCGCCTGGTGGAAGCCGGCGTGACCTTCGTCACGGTGAACATGGGCGGTTGGGACACGCACGGCAATAATTTCAGCGAGTTGAAGACCCGACTGCTGCCCAAGTACGATCAATCGGTGGCTGCCTTGATCTCGGACCTGGCCGAGCGCGGTCTGTCGGACAAGGTGCTGGTCATGACCATGGGCGAGTTCGGCCGCACGCCGCGCATCAACCCGCAGGCCGGCCGCGATCACTGGCCGGGGGCCATGAGCGTGGTCTTTGCCGGTGGCGGATTGAAAATGGGCCAGATGATCGGCACCACCGACCCGCGGGCCGAGTACCCGGCCACCCGGGCCGCCAGTCCGGCTGATGTACTGAGCACGATGTACCGCGTGATGGGGATCGACACCAAGCACATCTTCATGGACCAAGGCCGCCGCCCGATGCCGATTCTGTCGGAAGGGGAGCCGATCCAGGAGCTGTTGGGGTAAGTCGAAGTCTCAACCCGCGGCGGAGTCGACTCGATCTCAGATTTGAAATTTGAGATTTGAGATGCTCCAGGACAACGTCGATGTCCGGCGATCTGCTGCGCCGCGGTCCAGCCGTTCATATGCCCAAGCGCGAGGCATCGCCCCACCCCTCAAAGGTCCGCCCCTTGAAATCTCAAATTTCAAATTTCAAATCTCAAATTCTGGCACTGGCCTTTCTCTCGGTCTTGGCTCCTCTCGCCCGCGCCGAGTTCCCTCAGCCGCGGCTCGATCGCGTTAAGCCACTGGGTGCTTCCGCCGGCACCGAGATCGACTTCGAGATCCTCGGCCAGGAGGCCGACAAGGCCGACCAACTCTTGTTCGGCCACCCTGGCTTGTCCGCCACGCCGGTCGACAAGAAACCCCGAAACTGGAAGCTCAAGATCGCCGACAACGTCCCCATCGGTACGTACGATGTGTGGTCGGTCGGCCCGCAGGGAATCTCCAGCCCGCGGCTCTTTTCCGTTACCAAGGGCTTGAAGGACATCAGCGAGAAGGAGCCGAACAACTCGCCCGAGACCGCCAACGCGATCGACATCAACTCGGCCACCAATGGAGAGAGCGACGGCTCGGATCATTTCAAGTTCACCGCCAAGAAGGGGCAGCGGCTGTCGATCGACCTGCTGGCCGCACGGTTGGACTCCGATCTCGACGGCAACATGTCGGTGCTGGCCAGTGATGGCCGCATCCTGGCCTCGTGCGCCGACTACTTCGGCCTCGATCCGTTCATCGACTTCACCGCCCCGGCCGACGGCGATTACTTCATCCTGGTACACGATCTCTCCTACCGCGGCGGCCGGCCTTATCGCCTGATCGTGAGCGACAAGCCGCACATCGAAAACGCCTTCCCGCGCGCGATTGAGACCGGCAAGCCGACCGAAATCACCCTGTTCGGCCGCAATCTCGGGCCGGGCAGCACTCCGTCGAAGTGGCTGGCCGACGGCGTCGCGATGGAAGAGCGCAAGATCACGCTCTCTCCCACGGAACCGGGGGAACTGGTCCCCGCGTTCGACTTCCTCGCCCACCCGACCGACTACTCCACCAGCCCCACGGCGGCCACCTGCACCGTGCGCGGTTTCGAGTACCGCCCCGCCGATGGCGAGCCGCTACTGCGAACCACTGGCTTTCTGCGGGCTACGACTCCACCGACGAACGAAGCCGAACCCAACGACACGGCCGACGCACCGCAGGCGCTCACGCTGCCCGCGATTGTCAACGCTCGCTTCGATCAGCCGCGCGATGTGGACATGTACACGTTCGAGGTCCCAGCCGGGCAATCGGGGCCGTATCAGTTTCAGATCTATTGCGAGCGGATCGCCGGACGGGCCGATCCGTACCTGGTCGTGCTCGACGAGCAGTCCAAGGAGATGGCCGAGCACGACGACTTCGGGCATCGCAACAAAGCCTTCGACGGCCTGGTGCGCGACCCGATGGGCGTGGTCGGTCTGACTGAGAAGAAGAAGTATCGCGTCGTTGTGGCCGATCGCTACGGTCGGGGCAGCGGTCGGCATCAGTATGTTCTGTCGATCCGCAAGGAAGAGCCCGACTTCCACGTGGCTGCAATTCACTCGGCCAATCCCAACGTGGCTGGCACCAGCATCCGTCGCGGCGGGAGCGCGTGGGTCGATCTGATTGTCCACTACGAGGGGAGCGTCAAGCCGAACGTCGTCGTCACGGCCGAGGATCTGCCGCCGGGCCTGCACGCGGCCCCCTGGCATGTGGCCGGCGAAACCCGCGCCAGCTTTGTGTTGTGGGCCGATCCGCAGGCGGCTGAATGGGCCGGGCCGATCAAGCTGGTGGCCACCGCCGAGATCTCCGGCAAGCAGGTTCGTCGATTGGTCACGCCTTACACTCGCGTCTTCGGCCAGGGGACCAATAGCAGCCGACCCATGCAGCAGATGATGGTGGCCATCAAGAACGACGCCCCGTATCTGCTCACCTGCGAACCGCAGACCCTCGAACTGGCCGCCGGCGCCAAGGGGGAGATCAAGGTGAAGCTCGAGCGCCGTTTCGCCGACTTCACGGGCAAGGTGCAGTTGGCCACCCAGTTCGCGCCGGGTCGCATCAAGATCGGCACGGGTGAAGTGCCCGCGGGCAAGAATGAGACCACGCTGACCGTGGAAGTGCAGGCAGGAACCGCGCCGGGCGAGTACACGTTCGATCTGCTCGGCGACGCCCAAGTGGCCTACAGTCCCGATCCCAAAGCGACGTCGAAGCCGAACATCCGCGTGGCCGATTCGTCGCTGCCGGTCACCGTGCGCGTCACCGCGCCGCCGGCAGCTCCCGCCAAGAAATAGCCGGCCTATTCGGCTCGCTAACTCGGCTCGCTGGCCTTGCGCCAGATGCGCCAGTGCTCGGTCGGCTCGAAGTTCATCGGCAGTTCCGTCTCGAAGCCCAGCCCGTTCAGCACGTAACCGCCCGGTCGAAGCTGCTCCACAATGCGATCTTCGAATCGCAGCTCCATCGCTTCATCCTCGAACGGGCGATAGAAGTAGACCACGTCGTACGGGCGGTAGTCGAACTCCAGCGCATCCGCCTGCATGACGTTCTTGTCCAGGTGATACAGCCGCCGTGCCTCCGCCAGATACTCCGGCACGATGTCGATCCCGTGGACCGTTTCGAAGTTCAGCCCCTTGGCATGCTTCAGCAGGAACAGGTTCCGGCCGATCCCGCAGCCAACCTCCAGGAACTTGATCGGCCGATAGGCCGCGGCCGGGTCTTCGTCGTGATAGTGCGGATCGCGGCTCAGGATCGCCTTCAGATCCAGGATCATCTTCAGGAACATCCCCAAGTCGTAGGCGATGTACTGAAACGAGCCCTGCCGCATCTTGGGGCTGTCGGCCTTAGCCCGCTCGTCGAAGAAGTCGAACGCCGAGGAGACGATGCTCAGCATCTCCTCGTGCCGCTTCAGGTCCATGGCCTGCCGCGTCTGCCGCAGGCGCTCGGCCTCTCCGGTGGTATCAAGTTGCGACAGAGGGGCCATAGCAGAGGAGATGTCAGAGTCGGGAGGATTTCAAAGGCGAGGAGTCATTAAAGCTCACGCTAGCAGCGCACACAATCGTCGACCACTGGTGCAAGAGCGCTTCGCGACGCTGCGCGCTGCCAGCATCACCGGCACTCGCCTTCGTTCCCGCAAAAACCTCTCTTGACCCCCGGGGCCCTTCTTGCGACACTCCCGCCCCAAGTTCGTCGCAAAGCGATGAATGGATGCAAAATTGAACCCGGTGCGCCGCGCGTGCAGCCTGCCGGAAAGGACCCAAGAAGGGTCCGTGGGATCGGCGCATCGGCGCCGTCCATCGACCCGAAATCACGGAGGATTCGTACCATGCAGCGGAGCTGCCTGCATCGCGGTGGCTGGGCTTCCTTTGGCGCCATCGTGTTGGCCATCGGACTGTCGGGCTGTGGAAGTTCCGGCACCACGACCGCCGAAAACAAGCCGTCGACCCCTGAACCCGCGGTCGCCACGACCGCCACGCCGCCGGACGCTGTGAAGGCGTTCCTGCAGGCCATCAAGGTCGGCGACGAAAAGACCGCCGACACCATGCTGACCAAGATCGCCCGCGAGAAGACTAAGGAAGCCGACTTGCACGTGGCTCCCCCGGGCAGCGACACCGCTCAGTTCAAAATCGGCAAGCACGTCGTCGAGGGCAAAGAGGCCAAGGTCTCGAGCACCTGGACCGACGTCGATGAAGAAGGCAAGCCGCACACCGACGAGATCGTGTGGCTGTTGAAGCAAGAGGTCGAAGGCTGGCGGATCTCGGGTATGGCCACCGAGCTGTTCCCCAACGAGGATCCGCTGATCCTGAACTTCGAGGATCCCGAAGAGATGCTCGATCGGCAGCAGAAGGCCGAGGCCGAAATGGTCCGCCGCGCCACCGCTGCTCTGAAGAACTCTTCGGGAACCAAGACCGCTGCCAAGCCCGCCGAAGGCACGCTCCCCAAGTAGTTTTGCAGCCGCCCGCAGCCGGCAGAACAGGGGTTCACACGAGTCCCTGCCTCCCGCGGAAGGGCTAGTCGCTGTCTTGTCTGTCTGTCAAATCCAATGGCCTGGGCGTGACCAATCGGCTCCGCCCGGGCCATTTTTGTCGAATCGAGGGCGTTTCGCCTGTTGGGGTTATCTTGCGTCCCGCCGGTTTTTCGCTACGATAATCAAACCCACGCACCCATAGCTCAATTGGATAGAGCATCGGTCTACGGAACCGAAGGTTAGAGGTTCGAGCCCTCTTGGGTGTATTTTGATACGTAAAGGTTTACGGCGATTTCTTCGCCGCGCGGACTGCCCGATTCTACTGGCAGACTGCCCGATTTTCGGGTATGGGAGCATCTTATGAAGCTCCCCAAATACCGTCTCCACAAATCTTCAGGCCAGGCTGTCGTCGAATTTGGCGGCAAACGCCACTATCTCGGCCGCTACGGATCGCCCGAATCCAAGAAGGCCTACGACCGCATCATCCGCGAGATTCTCCTCGCCCGCGACGGCCAGGATGCCGCCCCCAAGGTTCCGGCGGCCGTGAAACGCCGCCTGACGGTCGACGAACTGGTCTGGCATTTCCTTGAATGGGCCGAGCAGTACCACTCGGACGAGGATGGCCCCACGAGCGAGTACAGCCATTTTAAGTACGCCTGCGATCCGCTAAGCGAGGTCGCGGGCGACGAGTTGGCCGAGGATTTCGGTCCAGCGAGGCTTAAGGCCGTCCGCCAGAAGATGGTTACGATGGGCTGGGCTCGGGTTCACGTAAACCGCATGGTCAATCGCCTACGACGCGTGTTCAAGTGGGCTGTCGAGAACGAACTGGTGACGCCGACGGTCCTCGAAGGACTCCGCGCTGTCGCGCCGCTTCGCAAGGGCAAGACCAAGGCACCCGAGCGCCCGCCCGTGGCGACGGTCGCGGACAAATGGATCGAGCCGGTCCTGCCCCACGTGTCAGCCCAGGTCAAGGCGATGATTCAGTTGCAAAGACTGACGGGGATGCGGGCGGGCGAGGTGGTGCTGCTACGCCCGTGTGATGTCGATCGCACAGGCGAGGTGTGGGTGTATTCGCCGCCTAAACACAAGGGCGCTTCGCGAGGTGCGACGCGGCGGATTTTCATCGGGCCCAAGGCGCAGGCGAACTTGCTGCCGTTCCTCGAACGCAAGGCCGAGGAATACTGTTTCTCGCCCCGAGAGGCGGAGGCTACTCGCAATGCGGAGCGACGGGCCGCCCGCAAGTCGCCCATGACGCCCAGTCAGGCGGCGAGACGCCAGCGGCGCACGCCACTCAAGCAGAAGCGATTGCGCTACGACGTGGGTTCGTATCGCCGGGCTATTACCTACGGCTTAAAACTTGCGAACAAGGCAATCGAGGCCGAAGAGAAAGAGCGTCGCAAGAAAGGCGGCAAAGAAATGACATTGCCTCGGGTGTCTCCCTGGAGTCCGCTCCAGTTGCGGCACAACCGCGGCACCGAAGTTCGCCGCGATTATGGCCTGGAGGGGGCGCAGGTCACGCTGGGCCACGCGTGGGCAGACGTGACGCAGGTGTATGCGGAACGCGACACGGCGCTGGCAATCCGCATCGCCCGCGAGACGGGATAGAGCGACCCGGCCGGATCTACCACGATCCGGCCGGACTCGCGCCAGAGATCTTAGGCGATGGATGCTGGCCGCAGAACTCGCGACAACGGCTGTACGATCTGCGGAACCAGCGCCGCCGTCGACCCCGTTCCACTACAGAGCCGATTGAACGCAACGGCCCGCGTGGCAGCGGACTCAAGCGTTAGGAATTCCTCGGCAATGCGGTCAACCCGCTCGCCGTCCAGCGTAATCACGGCAAACCGCGCTTCGCCCTCCAACTTGGACGCTGGCAGCACGCGCACTTCCCGCATGCTCCCGGACCAGAAACTCCGGAAGCTCCCCCGCATCAGATCGATCCCGGTGAGTAGCGCGCCGGTTCGCTGCAGATTTGGTTCGATCTCGAACGTCCGGGGACGCAAAGGCTGCTCGTCGGGCAATCGTATCTTCTCGACCCGTAACATGCGCGACTCCAGACGCTGCCGTCGAACGCCTGCATAGTTCGACGTGGGATAGCGGAATTCGACCACCTTGCCGACCAATGACGGGTCGAGCCATTCTTCATGAGATGCCATGCAATGCTCCTGCTCCGGTGGATAGAAAACAGACGCGAGGCAGCGCGACTGACTGGGAGCCACTCCCTGAAATGGCCCATCGGAACTTTGTTCGGCAGCTGCTCCTAAGCGGCTTCGGCCCGCCGCTCGGCCAATGGCTGGGGCTGCGAGAGCGCTTGCAACTCCCGGTCCAGCTTGAAGACAAGCGTCCGCCAGTCGGATACGCGCATCCGACGATAGATCGAGTCCATGCGAGCTTCGCCCGCCGGCAGCGACAGTTTCAACGTGCTCGCAATCTCCGAATTCGAGTGGCCATGCAGCATCAAATCAAGCACTTTGACTTCACGGTCGGTCAATCGCCACAGCCTCGTTACGCGATGCAAACTGATCATCAGAGCCTCCGTTTTGCACCCCCGCGCGCAGCGGGAGCACAGGCCCTTCGTTGGGCCGGGGTGAAAAAATGGTGGTGGCGTGGCATGGATGCCTACGCCACGGCTCACGCGTGCTGGGTGTCGGGGGACCAGCGTCCGGGGCCGCAGCTCTGCCCGAGAGCGGCCGTCGTTACAAGAGGTGACCCTCTACTCATCGAACTGCAAGACGGGCGCTACGCGCGGGGTCACGAACAGAGCATCGCCTCGGCCGGCTCTTCGATCTCATCGTGCCATTCGAAGCAACTCGACAGGACGATGATGCGATTGTCGTGGTCGTAGAGACGGCAAGCATCTTCACTGTTGATGTACGCCACGAAGACCTCGGCGTCGCGGAACGATTCACGGCGATTCAGGCTGCCCGCCGGAGGTGGCGCGGACTGGAATCGCATAAACGCGAACTGGCCGTCGATCCAGGCCAATACATCGACCGCGGCGCCGTAGGCCAAGCGGCGAATCACAGTGCTGAGTTCGTCGCTGTCGAGGTCGCTAGCGAACTTGCCCTGGAAAGGGTGCTTCCAGAGGTTGAACTTCACGGCCTGTCCGCGGGCATCCGCAACTCGGCTGATCTCGCCGGTGGGAACCTTGATGCGAAAAAGCAGGTCCGGGTGGCGGAATCGCTCGGCAACGTCGGACGAAGAGGCATTTCGTCGATTGATCATGGCTTCTCTCCAAGGTGATGAACGTTTGGTTGAGTTCAGCACACGTTGGGCGGCTTGATGGCTAGACTTGCCAGATGGGAATGCGCCCCGGCGTGTCCGGGTTCGCTGCACTCAGTGAGTGTCCCTGCCGCTGAGAGTTCCTTGCCGGTTTTCCGGCTTCGGCCCGCGATTCACCGCGGCCGCTGGTGGAGACCTGTTGCCAGTCTTTCGGTCCGGGTTATCCCCGTGCTTTCATGTGCGGAATATAGTGAACGCATGACCACTACGCAAGCGAAAAGATACATTTTATTGGGTTCACCGACGGTCAAGCGAGGATGGCAACTGCGAAGCGATTGTCGCGCGTAACCCAACGCACTCCGAGATACACTGAGCCTCGGGTCGGCCGACAGCTCAAGTCCCTCAATAGCCGTAGAGCCGGAGCCAGCCGGACCTGGGGGCGAGCGCTGCCGCAGACGCCCATCGTAGCGGTGCTTGACACACAGCTGGGCGAAACGCAGTGGGCAAACAGTGGAAGGCTATGGCTGGCCATGGTATCTTCTAAATTAAATAGACCTTCACCCGCAGGTCTCCCCTGGGAGTCGTTTTATGTCTCTGCGCTCGAGCTGTCTCGCGTGCGTCTTATTGTGGGTGTGGATCCTGCCCGTCGCCGCCCAAGACGCTGCGAACCCGAAAGCAGGCCCTCCGCCTGCCGCGTTGGCCGGGCCCAAGCTGCCGCGTGCGGTGGTCGCCGCCTTGGCCGAGCAGCGCCGCAAGATCGGCCGCGAGCTGCGGGGCGGCGCAGATAGCTACTACATCGTGATGCTGGGAGAGGTGATCGATCGCCCGCGCGAGCCCACGTTGCTCGATGAGCTGGCCGGACCGCTGACGGGTCTGGCCCTGATGTGGGACGTGATGGTCTTCCCCCTGGCGGTTATCACCGGGGAAGAAGGGATCTTGGTCTCGAGCCATTTACCGGCCCGCCGCTCCAATATCGAACGGATCTACAAGCACGAGTTCCGCGTGGTCCATACCAAGCTGGCGACCATAGAGACCGTCTATGAGCACACCGCGGCCTTGGTCGGTCGTCCTCCCGCGCCGAATGAGCAACGCTACCGGGGCTGGGCCTTCGTGGGGGTCGCCACAACCGAAGAGGCGGCCCAAAAGGCGCGGACTGCCGCGGAAGAGAAGCTGGCCGGCCCCGAGCCGCCCCAACTGACCGAGGCCCAGATTGAAGAAGGCTTCCGCATGCTCGATGCTCTGAAGAAGGGCGAGCCCGCCGCGCAGCCGCCGGCCGGGCAAAAGGGCAATGCCAAGCCTGGGGCACTGAAGCAGCCGCCCGCCAAGCAGCCACTCGCCAAGCAGCCAGCGAAAGCCAAGGCGCACGAGGCCCAGTCGCCCGCCAAGAAAGTGGCGCCTCAGCCGGCGCCGGGGGGTGTCTCCGCGGAGTTGCTCGAACGGATGCGCGAGCGTCTCGAGATGGGTGACCCGGAACAGGCGGAGAAGCTCCGCGAGCTCATGCGGCGGGATTTCTTCGGCCCCAGACCGCAATAACCTGGTCAGCTGTTTCATCAATCGAATTGGAACTGAATGGACCAGTACTTCCCGCTAGTGCCGATCATCAGGCCATGCTGACAGCTGAGCAGCTAAAGGATCGCGAACGCCTCCGCAGCCACATCGAGCGCGAAGGCCTCACCGCCGTCATGAGCAATGTAAAATGGGGACGGCTTCAACGCGTTTTGGCCGAGTTTCCGTTCCCCGTGTCATTCCGGCGACGCGAAGTCCGTGACGTAGGGCCTGATCCGGTTCATTGGGATCGGGACAAAGCCCACGTCTTCGGCGGGCTCGTTTCGATCGAATGGCTCGAGATCAGCGCCCGCCACGAGCAGCGGCGAGGCAAACTTGTAGCGCCGATCGTGCACGACCGCACCGTCGAACTGCGGGCCGCGCTGCTGGCTGCGAGTATCCCATTCTCAATTGTCGACGGAAACGTTCGCGTGTGGGGCTACCTCCGGTCCGGTGTTTCCCCGCAGTGGGAGATGACCGGATAACCCGCCAATGCAGACGAAATTGCCGCTCCATCCGCCGAGGCAAGTTCCCTAGGCCTTAAACCAGCGTACCCCGCCGCCCATTTTTGAGATATTCAAGAAAACCTCGTGGCGACACCGATTTCTCGCAGACCGAGCACCTCGACCGCTGGGATGCGGATGACGCCGAGTTCCTGTTCGGTCTCGACAACACGGCCAGCCACCGGCGCCCCCAGATAAACCCGGTCCGCGGATTCCAAGCCTCGTCCTCCGCATCCTTGTACTCGAACCGAACGCACGTCCCCTTCGGCAACAACGTCAGCATGATGCACCTCCCTGGTCTGTGTGTGAAAATAGCCGTAGAGCCCCGTAGAGCCGGAGCCAGCCGGACCTGGGCGCCGCAGACGCCCATCGAGCGCGGGCGCGGTCTTGCTTCAATGGGGCCGTGATCCGAGGATCACGGAAGGCAGCCTCGCGAGCAACTCTTCTATTCAGCTTGGCGGCTTCAATGGGGCCGTGATCCGAGGATCACGGAAGGCGCTCGCATTGCTGCTTGATGCTGCGCGCACTTTGGAGGCTTCAATGGGGCCGTGATCCGAGGATCACGGAAGGGACGTGACGGCCGCCACGATCGCCGCCAATCATCCGGCTTCAATGGGGCCGTGATCCGAGGATCACGGAAGGGCGCCCGCCGTGAGCGTGGCTGTGTGGATTGGCTGGCTTCAATGAGGCCGTGATCCGAGGATCACGGAAGGCACTCGCGAGTTTGTGAATGAACTTAAGGAGGCAGTGCTTCAATGGGGCCGTGATCCGAGGATCACGGAAGGTGGATCATTGCTCTCGAAGACCATCATGCGAGACAGGCTTCAATGGGGCCGTGATCCGAGGATCACGGAAGGACGTCTCCACGCTGCGCGGCCAACCGTGGCCGAATGGGCTTCAATGGGGCCGTGATCCGAGGATCACGGAAGGAGATCGACCCGGGCCGACTCGACGCCGCCGAGGCAGAGCTTCAATGGGGCCGTGATCCGAGGATCACGGAAGGTACTTGGAAAAAATCCTATGCATCTTTACACCTGCGGGCTTCAATGGGGCCGTGATCCGAGGATCACGGAAGGTTGAAGCCCGGGGAGCAACTGGCCGAGTCATGGCGAGCTTCAATGGGGCCGTGATCCGAGGATCACGGAAGGGCGGAGAGAAGAAAACCGTCGCGCAACTTGTGGACGCTTCAATGGGGCCGTGATCCGAGGATCACGGAAGGGACCCTGAACGGCGCAGTCGTCAGCGGGACCGGCTTGCTTCAATGGGGCCGTGATCCGAGGATCACGGAAGGAACCTGGCCGACTCCGGAGATATCGCATGGCGATCGGCTTCAATGGGGCCGTGATCCGAGGATCACGGAAGGCATTACCATTAGAGATGTACCACGCTGGTAAGTGTTGCTTCAATGGGGCCGTGATCCGAGGATCACGGAAGGTGCTTGCTGGCTGGCTGGCTGCCCGGGGGCATGGATTGCTTCAATGGGGCCGTGATCCGAGGATCACGGAAGGGACGATCTGCCTGCCCTATCCGTTTAAGCTCGATGCGCTTCAATGGGGCCGTGATCCGAGGATCACGGAAGGGTCCGCTCTCTCGGTCGGATTCTCATTCGATTGTAGCTTCAATGGGGCCGTGATCCGAGGATCACGGAAGGAAGCACGATCAACAGCCTTGCGTGGGCTGGCTGGACGCTTCAATGGGGCCGTGATCCGAGGATCACGGAAGGGAAAATATCTTCCGCGCTTGCTCCCGTGACATCCGCGCTTCAATGGGGCCGTGATCCGAGGATCACGGAAGGTCGGCATGTGCCTTGATGTACAACGGCGCATTGCGCGCTTCAATGGGGCCGTGATCCGAGGATCACGGAAGGCGCTATAGGCGAAACTGGAGACAGCCTACAGGTTGGCGCTTCAATGGGGCCGTGATCCGAGGATCACGGAAGGCGAACCGTCGTTGATTCTCGCGTTTTCGTCCACCATGCTTCAATGGGGCCGTGATCCGAGGATCACGGAAGGAGCCTCTTGAGTTTGGGTAACGGACGACGCGGGCAAGGCTTCAATGGGGCCGTGATCCGAGGATCACGGAAGGTATCAACAGCGCCGGCAAACTCCGCCTCATCGTCGAGCTTCAATGGGGCCGTGATCCGAGGATCACGGAAGGCCCGGCCCGGCACTCGGCCGAGTGCCGGCCGTCTGGAAGCTTCAATGGGGCCGTGATCCGAGGATCACGGAAGGGATCGTCCGGAACTCGATTTGCGACCAGTCCACCGACAGCTTCAATGGGGCCGTGATCCGAGGATCACGGAAGGACCGCAGAGAGACGATAGTCGCCGGTATTCAGAATGCTTCAATGGGGCCGTGATCCGAGGATCACGGAAGGGCAAAAATGGGAATTCAAAACGTCCACCTGTTCGAGGCTTCAATGGGGCCGTGATCCGAGGATCACGGAAGGCTTTTTGCAGTTGGTTGGCTTTGCGGTCGGAAAACTCGCTTCAATGGGGCCGTGATCCGAGGATCACGGAAGGCAAGCTATCGGGAATCGTCTCCGAAGATGCAGACGGGCTTCAATGGGGCCGTGATCCGAGGATCACGGAAGGAGCGGTCACCCGGTCTCCTCGACGGAACGGAGTAGCTTCAATGGGGCCGTGATCCGAGGATCACGGAAGGCGCCGCGTCCGCCTTGCCACGGATGCCGACGCAAAGGCTTCAATGGGGCCGTGATCCGAGGATCACGGAAGGAAGGCCAAACGAATTGGCGGGATGCATAAGCTGTACGCTTCAATGGGGCCGTGATCCGAGGATCACGGAAGGGCGAAACGTTTCTTGGGATGATTCGCTTTGGCATGCGCTTCAATGGGGCCGTGATCCGAGGATCACGGAAGGCCGCAGACCGCAGCCGAAGCCCGCGCAGCCGCAAGAGCTTCAATGGGGCCGTGATCCGAGGATCACGGAAGGAGCGTGACGGTAGTGCCCGTGCGTGCGGAGACTCGGCTTCAATGGGGCCGTGATCCGAGGATCACGGAAGGCGGTCATGCGGGCGATGCGTCGCTCGATGTCCAAATGGCTTCAATGGGGCCGTGATCCGAGGATCACGGAAGGGGGCATAGCCGATCGCGTCGATGTCTGGCTCGTAGTAGCTTCAATGGGGCCGTGATCCGAGGATCACGGAAGGGCGTCGCAACAGTTCATCGAGCGGCACACGCGGTGTGCTTCAATGGGGCCGTGATCCGAGGATCACGGAAGGGCCAGCACGCCGGCCTGCCCTTCCCGCAGTCGACCGCGGCTTCAATGGGGCCGTGATCCGAGGATCACGGAAGGGTAGAGCTTCCGCTCGCGGCCGGTCCCGTAGCCCTTGGCTTCAATGGGGCCGTGATCCGAGGATCACGGAAGGCCGGCGGATCGTACAAGGCCTACGATTCGACCGAAGCTTCAATGGGGCCGTGATCCGAGGATCACGGAAGGCGCCGTCCGCTTCGGGGCTGTCCATCGGTCCAACCAGCTTCAATGGGGCCGTGATCCGAGGATCACGGAAGGGTCCCGCGGTTCGCCTCTAGTGGCTGGGGTCGGGGTTGCTTCAATGGGGCCGTGATCCGAGGATCACGGAAGGGGGTTTCGTTTGCCGCCGCCGTCCAGTCGATTCCGATGCTTCAATGGGGCCGTGATCCGAGGATCACGGAAGGCCCGAG
>Ga0105047_10002449_pt1 | contig 33072 bp, 33 predicted proteins | sample MAT04_FD_78384 | JGI IMG/M metagenome (GOLD analysis project Ga0105047, IMG submission 78384) | Freshwater microbial communities from Lake Fryxell liftoff mats and glacier meltwater in Antarctica - MAT-04 (megahit assembly) | ecosystem: Environmental > Aquatic > Freshwater > Ice > Liftoff... | reverse complement strand
GTCGGCGCGCAGCGCCGAATCTCGCCTCGGGAAGGCTCGCCGCGAAGCGGCGAGGGGGACCGGAGGTCCCCTAATTGGAGCTGCGGCGACGGCGGGCGGCGATGGCGAGGCCGAGGCCGACGAGAAGCGTGGCGAAGCCGCTGGTGGAGCCGGAGCCGGCCGCGGCGGTGGAGCAGCCACCGTCCTCCGGGGGCGCCTCGAGATCCTTCACGCCGCCGGTGCGCGGCTTGCCGTCCGCGCCTTCCTCGCCCACCGGGTCGAGGGATGCGCCGTTGGCGGCAACGCGGAACGTCTGCTCGGGCGAGTCCGGGTCGTTGGAGCGAACCGTGATCGTCGCGGAGGCCGCGCCGTCGCTCGACGGCTTGAAGACGACCTTGAGGTCGTGCTTGCTCTTCGAGCCGACGCGAACCTCACCGCTCGAGACCGAGAACTGCGGGTCGGAGCTCGTGAACGTGAGCTTGGCGCCCATCTCGCCGGTGCTGTCGATCGAGACCGTCTTCTCGACCTGCGCGCCCGCCTTCACGTCGCCCATGGCGAGGGTGGCCGAGGGGACCTTCACGTTCGGGAGCGGGATGTGGATCTGCGTCTGCTCGAAGTTGACGGGGACCGGAGCGGCGCCGCCGATGTCCTTGGTGACGGCGCTGAAGCTGAACTTCGTGAGGCCGAAGGTCGGGTAGCCGGCGACGGTGGAGATGTTGACGACGGGGCGGATGTCGAGCGTGCCGCCGAGCGTGACCTCGCCGTTGACCGCCGCGGTGAGGTCGATGAAGTCCTCGTCGCCGATCGCGATCTTCGCCGAGCCGTCGGCCTTCGTGATGACGCCGTTGTCGAGGCGAATTTCCTTCGTGAGGTAGTTGAACGTCGGCTTCGCAGCGGCCTGGATGGCGAGCGTGCCCTCGACGGTGCCGGTGCCGACGCCGAGGTCCGAGAACGGAAGCGCGAAGATGGTCGACTGGTCGAGCGCCGGAGCGGGGACGCTGAGCGCGGCGGCCGTGAGGCCCCAGGGGAGGATCGACGTGGTCGCGGTGGCGTCGTAGTTGAACTTCGCGCCGGGGATCTTGTTGATGAGCTGCGACGCGTTGTAGTTGACGCCGATGCCGTAGATGGAGGCCTCGAGGCTCGGCGTGAGCGTGTAGCGCGCCTTGTACGTGCCCTGCTGGCCCTGCTGGGCGACGGGCTTCACGACGATGAAGCCCTTCTCCGACCACGAGGCCTCGACGAGCGCTCCCTTGGGCATGTCGATCGCGATGAGCGGGTCGGTGCCGACCGGGTCGATCGTGAAGCGCGTGCGGATCTTGATGAGCCCCTTGTCCATCACGCCGCTGTCGATCGTGGTCGGCAGCTGGGTCTTGATCTGCGCCTTCAGCGAGGCCGCGCCGACCGAGCAGGTCAGGGAGGCTGCGTCGCATCCTGCCGAGGCTGCCGCCGGCGCCGTGTCGGCTTCGGCGCGGGCGGCGCCGAAGGTGGCGAGGGCGCCGAGGAGCGAGGCGATACCGACGCGGGCGAGGCTGCTGGTGGAGCGCATGGCTACCGTGTGTGCAAACGTGAGACCAGCAGCGCGACTTTTGGAACCATTCAGTTTTACTAGAAAATAACAGCGTGTGTGTGTGTGTCCCACTCCGCCGCCTTGCTCCATGCGGGGCACGCTCGATCCACCACCGCGCGCGCGAGCGAGCCTCTGCCCCTCCTCTTCTCCTTCTCCTTCTCCTGCGACGCGGCTCGGGTGTGACGCGCTCGGGTCACAGACACTTCGCGCTGGTCTCGTTGCAGGTCCCGCCGCCCTTGTGTGCAGCGGCGTGTCGTAGGAGGCTGGGCCGGTCGAAACCCAGGGGGAGCATCGTGACCGCACCTTACAACCACGACGACGACGATCAGCCGACGCTGCAGCGAGTGGCGCCGACGTCCTCCAAGATCGCCGCGGCGCTCCCCGTGCTCGACGTGTTTCCGGACGAGTCGACGACGGCGACCGATCTCGACGTGCTCGGCGCCGACGCCGCGCCCATGACGATGGGACCGATCGCGGACGCACGCGACTTCGACGACATCGACACGCAGAAGATGCCCGTCGAAGTGCGAGCCGGGCTCGTGCGCGCGTCGCAGCTCGACGACGGCGTCTAAGCGAGCTCAGCTCACAACGACTCGAGATCGAGGTAGCTCAGGTACCAGCGCTCCCGGAGCGTGACGACGTCGTCGACCGCGGGGTCGAGCGCACGCACCCCGACGTGCACTTCACTCGCGCCGAGGCGGCCCCGGCCCCCGCCGCCCGGCGACATGAACGCGTGGCGCGCGAAGAGCGGATAGCTCCCCGAGTGCGGAAGCGACCACGCGAGCGCGGCTTCCGCGCCGGCGTCCATCATCTCGCGCAGCGCGAGGCCGAGCAGGTGGGAGGCAGCGCGCAGACCGGTGACGCTCCGGTCGTGGAGCAGCTCCATGACGTATCCGGTGAGGCCGGCCGGCTCGCTCTTCACCTTGAAGATGCACATTGCACGTATTGCGTACCGGTCACCGTCCTCGAAGATGAAGACCCGATAGCCCTCGTCGAGTCGCTCGAACACGCGACGGTCGAAGAAGCTCGCCGTGCGCTCGACCGCGACACCGATGTCGACCGAGAAGCGATCCCAGAGCCGCGAGATCCGCGGCTCCTTCACGGCGATCTCCCTGAAGCCCGTGCGACGCGCACGACCGAACGGAGCGACGAGCGGCACCCTCGCGAGCAGCCCTCGCGCCGCTTGCGGAAGCATCGACCCGAGGGCGGTCGCCGAGAGACGGAGCGGGCGCACGAGCAGCGGCGCCGGCCCGAGCGACTCGAAGCCGAGCGTCTCGAACACGCGACCCGCCTCGGGCGCGTCGGCGAAGCCGTAGGCGAGGACCGCGCCGCTCTCCTGAGCGCGAAGGAGGCTCGCGGGAGCCTCTGCATTCGCGGCGGCCTCGAGGGCGAGCGCATGGCGACGCTCACCACCGAAGCGCATCGGACGCAGCAGCTGCGCTTTCGGCTCGTCACGTCTCGCGACCATCGAGGATGGCTCTAGCGAGCGCGGAAGGCGCGGTCGAGACGAAACGTCTGCCGCTCCAGCTCGGGCGTTAGATTGTGCGTCGCTCTGCGCAGCAGGTAGCCTTTGCTCCGTGGACGACGCACGCCGCTCAGGTCGCCGCCTCCTCGCCACCTTCGCCCTGCTCGCGCCCGTTCTGGCCGCAGGCGCGATGGCGGGCTGCGGCGGCAGCTTCAACGGAGACGACGGAGCGCCCCTCCCGGCGCGCGAGGACGCGAGCGGCGACGCGCCCGCCGACGGCCGGAGCGCGAACGACTCCGGCGTCGATGCGAGCCCCGACGTCGTCGACGCGAGCGTGCCCGCGTGCGACCTCACCAAGCCCTTCGACGCGCCGACGGTGATCACCGAGCTGAACAGCGCCGCCGAGGACTCCGTTTCAGGCGTGTCGCCCGACGAGCTCACGATCTACGTCAGCACCAACTACCAGCTCACGGGCGAGCATTCCTTCTACGCGACGCGACCGAGCAAGACCGCGACCTGGGGGGCGCTCCAGCCGCTCTTTCCGAACGGCAATTTCGACGACTGGTCGGCCTCCGTGACGACGGACGGGCTCACCGCGGTCGTGAGCTCCGACCGCAATGGCAACAACTCCGAGCTCTACGTCGCGACGCGCGGCTCCGCGCTCGCCGCGTTCGGCCCGCTCGGCCTCATCGCCGGAGCGACGAACTCGAGCGCCAACGAGGAAGGCCCGCACTGGTCCGCCGACGGCAAGACGCTCTACTTCGACTCGACCCGGGGCGGCAGTCGGGACCTCTACCGCGCCTCGGTCGTCGGCGCGACGTTCGGCGCGCCGCAAGCGATCACCGAGCTCAACTCGGGCGCGCTCGACGCGGTGCCGGTGGTCAGCGCCGACGAGCTGACCGTCTACTTCCTCTCGGGGCGAGCTCCGACGTCCGACGGCGACATCTACGTCGCCACGCGAGCATCGAAGGCCCTGCCGTTCGGGCCCCCGAAGGTCCTCGGGAACGTGAACAGCCCGCAGCTCGACGTGCCCGGCTTCCTCACCGCGGACGGTTGCACGCTCTACATGACGAGCACTCGCCTCGGTTCCGCTGACATCTACGTAGCTCGACGGCCCAAGTAGCGGCCGTTTGCGGCAGTGTCCGCGACGTAAAGCCTCGTCCATGACGAGTGATTGACAGCGGCGCCTTCCGGGGGTCTTACTGTAGGTCTACGTGCGGCGAGTTTCGTCTGAACACCCTAGTTACGTGCTCCCTCGAACGACCGCTTTTTCCAAGGATGAATCAAATGGCTGAAGGCACCATCAAGCGGTTGACGGACAAGGGTTTCGGTTTCATCGAGACCGGCACGGGCAAGGACCTGTTCTTCCACATGTCCGCATGCGAAGGCGTCCGTTTCGAGGAGCTCAAGCAGGGCCAGCGCGTCTCGTTCACCGAGGGCGAAGGCCCCAAGGGACCGCGCGCCGAGAACGTCAAGCCGCTCTGAGCTTGTAGTCCGGATCACCGGCGTCGCTCGCTCGCAAGAGCGCGCGCGCCGGTGAACCGAGCGATGGGACGATCGGGCTCAGCGTAGCTCTGCTAGCTGACGACCCAGTCTCACCGCAGATGTCTGCAGCACGGCGAGCGTCCTCGCCGTCGCGACGCGGAGCTCCGAAACCAGCTCGGCGCGTAGCGCGCGATCCTTTCCGATTCCGAAGGCGATGCCGAAGGCCGCCAGGAAGACGACCCACGGCATGATCGAGCGCCGTCGCGGTCGCGGCCGCTTGCACGACACCGTCTCTTCGACCGCGGCGAGCGTCTCGGCGGCGGCTCGAGCCGGCGGTACCGGCGCCAGCGCCCGGAACGGCGACGGGCTCGACCAAGGCAGCGGCGGGTCCTGCGGTGTCCACGGCTCGAGGAACACGTTCCGCCACGCCTGGGGAGTCGGACGCACGTAGACCCGCGTCTCGAGGTCGTCCTGGGAATCGCGCCTGCGCGCACGCCGCGGAGGCGGCGACGCATAAACCATGGCCATGCTGCGCCCTCTGCGCGGCATGCGATGCAAGGCCTCGGCCGCGACCTGCGCTGCGTGAATCGACGCGAACGCGAGCCGCCGCTGCGGCCACCGACCTGCAGCGTAGCGGGTGCTCGCCATCGCCTCCGAGGGGCGCGTGCAGCAACGAGCCTGGGCTACCCTGTGTGGATGGATCTTCCTCGGATCGAACGACGCTCGCTCGTTCTCCTCGGCGCGACGGCTGGGCTCGCTCTCCTCGCCTCGGGTTGTGGCGAGCGAGGTGAGGCCCGCTCCGCGGGCGATGCGAAGCACGACGACGCGAACGAGGAGGAGGTCTCGCCGGCCGAGGACCTCATGCGTGAGCACGGTGTGCTCAATCGCCTGCTGCTCGTCTACGAGGAGGGAGACCGGCGCCTGGCGGCACCGCGCGCGAACGAGCCCATCCTCGTCATCGCGTCAGCCGCGGGGATCATCAAGCGCTTCATCGAGGACTACCACGAGAAGCTCGAGGAGGACTTCCTCTTCCCCCGCTTCGAGAAGGCGGGAAAGCACGTCGCGCTCGTCACGACCCTGCGCAAGCAGCATCAGGCAGGGCGAAGCGTCACCGAACGCATCACGCGCCTCGCCACGGCCCAGACCTCGGAGAACGCCGAGGCCAAGAAGGACCTCTCCGGCGCGATGCGCGCCTTCGTTCGCATGTACCGGCCGCACGAGTCCCGGGAGGACACGGTGCTCTTCCCTTCCCTGCCGCAGGTGGTGGGTCACAAGGAGCTCGGGGAGCTGGGCGAGCGCTTCGAGGAGAAGGAGCACGCGCTCTTCGGCAAGGAAGGCTTCGAGGGCATCGTCGCGCAGGTGGCCAAGCTCGAAGAGCAGCTCGGCATCCACGAGCTCGACGCGTTCACTCCGACCTGAGCGTTCACGCGCTCAGGCGCTCAGGCGCGTTCCATCTGGTCGAGCACCTCTCCGCTGTAGACGGCGAGGCGCTGGAGGTGAGGGAGCGTGTCGCGGCAGCCGGTGAAGCCGAAGTTGAGCGACCCCGCGTAGCTCTGCACGGTGATGTTGAGCCCGTATCCGTGGAACGGGATCGAGAGCGGGTACATGTCGTCGAGCTTCCAGCCGCGGAAGTAGAGCGGCTTCTCGGGGCCCGGCACGTTCGAGATGACGACGTTGAACGCGGGACGGAAGCGCCCCACCGCGCCCGGAATGAACGACAGCATGAGCGGCGCGAGGACGAGCGCGCTGTACTGCATGATCGCGCCCTTCGACATGCCCTGCAGCTGCGCCTTCGCGCGCTTCGTCGAGGCGATGACGGCATCGAGCGATGCACGCGGGTCGGCGACGTTCGTCGCGAGCGAAGCGAGGATGGCGCCGACGGCGTTGCCGCCGCCCGGGTCGTCCTTCGGGCGCACGTTCACCGGGACCATCGCGACGAGCGGTTTGTCGGGCAGCGCGTCCAGCTCACCGAGGAAGCGCCGCAGGGAGGCGCCGCAGATCGCGAGCACGACGTCGTTGACGGTGCCGCCCGCGGCGGTCGCGATGTGCTTCACGCGCTCGATCGAGACCCTCTGCGTCGCAAAGCGACGACTGCGCGAGATGCGTTGATTGAGCACCGATTTCGGCGCCTGGAGCGGGAGCGCGAGGCCCGAGGCACCGCCGCGAATCGACTGCGCGACGGTGACGAGCGCGCGGCCGATGTCCTTTGCCACGCCGACCTGATCGCGGACGGCGGCGAGGAGCGCGTCGAACGTCGGGGCGACGTCCTCGTGGTCCTTTGCTCGTTCACTCGATTTTCGCGAGAAGAAGAGCGGCGTGTCGAGATCCGTGGGGTCGGTCGAGAAGCTCTTCTGGAGCAGCCGCATCCCCGTGTAGCCGTCGATCAGCGCGTGGTGGACCTTGAAGTAGATGGCGATGCGCTTCTTGTCGAGCCCCTCGATGAAGTGCGCCTCCCACGGCGGCCGGTGGAAATCGAGCGGCGTGCCGTGAAGGCGCGACACGAGGACGCCGAGCTCGCGCTCGTCGCCTGGCGACGGGAGCGCGGAGCGACGCACGTGGTACTCGATGTCGAAGCCCTCGTCGGCGACCCACGCCTGGAGCGGGCTCGCGAGGAGATCCGGATGGAGGAGGCGCTGGTTCCAGGGCGGGTCCACCTTCTCCGTGCGCGAGAGCTCCTCGCGCAGCTCGCGGGAAAAATCACGCGACCACCCTTTCGTCGGCGACAGCTGGAGGAGCGCGCCGACGTGCATCATCACGTCACGCCGCTCGGCCGCGAGGAACGAACGATCGAGTGCCCCGAGGCTCCTACGCTGCCCACTCCCGGCCATGCAGCGAGCTTACGTCAGAGCTCCTGACAGGTCTTCTCCTTGACCTCGTGGCCCTGGGAGTCAAGTCGATGATATCGTGGAGGCCGTGAAGCAGGAGCATCCGACTCTCGACGTTTCGACGCTCTACCGGTGCATGCTCGTCGGCATGGACGACACGACCTTCGGCGCCTGTCGGCTCTCGGTGAGCCCGCTCGAGGCCATCCGCGTCAATACCGCGCGCGACGCTTGCGCGAGGATGTCCGAGGTCCTTCCCCTCGTGGTGGTGCTCACCGACGACGCGCCGCAGAGCGATCTTGCCGAGGTGAGCGAGCTCGCGAAGGCCTGTGGAGCCGAGGTGATCACGGTGGCCCGCCCCGTCGAGCGCTCGACGTTTGGCCGGCAGATCCTCGACGCGCTGCAAAAGGGAGAAGCGCGGCGCGTTCCGCGCTGAGCCCCCGCCTGGATGGGTGCTCTCACCGAGGCCAGCTTCACCGAGCTCGTCGACCGCGGCTGCACCGCATGCAACACGAAGAAGCTCGTCATCGAGGCGTACGTCGAGGGCAAGTTCCCGCTCATCGGCGGCGAGCCGGCCGGGGTCGTCACCTGGGCGTACAAGGGCGAGACCTTCGTCGACGGCGTGTTCGCGATCCGCTGTGCCGCGTGCAAGCACGAGGTCTTCGCGGACCCCATGTGCCCGCGATGCCACGCGGAGGGCGGCCTCGAACGCGCCCTCGAGGCGGAGAACACGCACGTGGTCCCGAAGGCGTGTCCGGGCTGCGGGATCGACAGCGTGACGTACCGCGCGTTCGTCCCCGCGACCGTGACGTACGAGGGCAAGCGCGCCGGCAAGGCCCGGACGGAGTGCGACCTCTACGACCCGGGCTACCGTGGAATACGTGCAGAATGCAAGTCGTGCGGCTCTTTCGACCCGCGCGAGGGCATGTGCCCGCTCTGTGACGCCCCGGGGCTTCTGGTGGGGCTCCGCCCCTCACGCTTCGCGTGAGCCTCCCCGTGAGCCCCCTGCCCGGCGTGATTCGCCTCCGGCGAACGGCGCTCCGCGCCGATTTCACGCCTGCGGGGCGCGAGGCCGGGAGCTTCCACTTGTGAGGTTCTTCGCGGGAACCGGGATCCGCGCACCTCGAGACCGCACGAGTGGAAACTCACGGCTCCTGGCACCGCAGGCGTGAAAACGGCGCCGTCTGCGGCGCCGTTCGCCGAAGGCGAGTCACGCCGGACAGGTCGCGCCTCGGGGAGGCTCACGAAGTGACGGGCGTAACCCCACCTGCTAGACGACAGCGCCGACCTCGTGGAACTCGCGGCCGAACTCGTTCGCGAGGAGCGCGGCTAGCTCCGGCGCGAACGTGAGCTTCGCGTCCGCGACGAAGCACTTGCTGCAGTCGACCTTCAGCGCGAAGCGATAGGCCGCACCGCCGAAGACCTCGCTCTTCGTTCCGTCGAACGGGTTCGTGAGCGTCGCCGTGCCCTTCGAGGGCTCGAACGTGCGGCTGCACTCCTCGCACTCGGCGAAGATGCCCGACGAGGCGCCGAAGGCCGGCACGAGCTCCTCGTCGTCCCACTCGAAGCCCTGGTCCTCACCGCAGCGGCACGTGGTCGGGACGGGGCCGATCGCCTCGGCGACCGGGTAGACGTACTCGTCCGCGCGATGGATCTCGATCGCGTAGTGGAGCGGGCCTTCGGGCGTGCGCGAGAGCGGGTACTTGAGCGGCAGCGGCGCATTGCCGTCGACCGGCCACACGAGCCGGAGCTCCTCGCGGCTCGGATGCTCGAGCCACTCCGCGGTGAGCACCGCCGGAAGCGAATCGGTGCTCGCTGCCAGCTTCGCGGCGGCGTCGGTGCCGAACGTGTTCTCGACCGTCTTCACGCCATAGCCGCCCGTCGCCTTCGCGCGCTGCCCGAGCGCGCCCTCGAAGCGGAGCGAGGCGAGGTCGGGCGACTTCGGATCGATGATCCAGCCCTCCTTGCGCAGCCGCTCGACGAGCTTCACGATCGAAGCCGCCGCCGGCAGGAACGAGGCCCCCTTCGCAATCAACCAGCGCTGGTATTCGCCGCCCATGGGAGACAGAGCCTAGCCGAGAATCAGGCCCTACCGTGCGGGCAAGAGCGGCAGCAGCGGCACGCACGTGCCCGCGCCCGACGTGCACACGCGTCCTGCGTCCGCGGTGTTTCGCTGCTCGGTTGTGCTCGTTCGCCACGCCGCGCTGCAGAACGCGACCTCGCGAGCGGCTTCCGAGCTACTTGGGAATGTCGCCCGGCGTGCGCCCCATGCGGATCTCGATCGTACGATCGAGCGCCCACGACGCATCGTCCGTTCCCTTCGACTCGCGCTCGCCGACCGACGCGGTCGAGAGCCTGCCCGCGGGCACGCCGAGCTCGACGAGGTAGTCCTTCCCGGCGATCGCCCGGTAGAGCCCGAGCTGCTGGTTGTACGAGGGCTCGCCGCGCGGGTCGGTGTGGCCGACCACCGTGAGCGGCTCGTCGCCGAGCTTGCCGGAGACGACGCACGTGGCGATGCGCGCGAGCGTGTCCTCTCCGCGCGGCCTCAGGCGTGCCGAGTCGAGCTCGAAGATCGGGGCATGCCTCCGCTCGAGCGGGAGGCTGCAGGCGCGACGCACCTCCTCCGCAACGACGACCGAGACCCGCGCGTTCGGGACGTCGACGCCCTGCGGACGCGCGCCCCCCGTCGAGCTCGCGGTGGTGTGCGTCTCGCCGACGGGCTGCACGAGCTCGGGACCGCGATGGATGCAGGCGACGGCGAGCACCACGACCGCAGTCACGCCGAGCGGGACGCCCCTCATGAGCTCCCCTGCGGCCTCGTCGGTTGCATGGTCGGGCCGATGCAATGAGAGGGCCGAACCGAGGACGCGCTTGCTGCGCGCTACGCGCGACCTAGCTTCTCGTGGACGTCCGTTCGTGTCGAGACCATGTGTGAAGTGGGGTGCCGCAGTGCGACTCGCCGAGTTCATCCACCGGAACCGCGAGGTGATCATCTCCGAGTGGGTGACGTTCGCGCGCTCGCTCCTCGCACCGGACCGAACGGCCAGCGTGGCAGCACTGCGCGACCATGCCGTGGCCATCCTGGATGCGATCGTCCTCGACATGCTGGGCTACGAGAGCACGGAGAACCAGTCGGCGAAGGCGCAGGGGCGGCGCGACCTCTCGCCGCTCGGCGGCGTGGGAAAGCTTCATGCGGCGACGCGCATCGAGACCGGCTTCAGGCTCGACCAGGTCGTCGCCGAGTACCGTGCTCTCCGGGCCAGTGTTCTGCGTCTCTGGGCGGAGGGCACGCCGCACGCGGTCGACCCCGAGGAGGTGACCAGGTTCAACGAGGCCATCGACGAGACGCTCACCGAGTCGACCAATCGATACGTGGAGATGCTCGACCGTCACCGGGACCAGTTCCTCGGCATCCTCGGTCACGACCTGCGCAACCCGCTCGGCGCGATCATCTTGGGCGCCTCCGTTCTCTCGGCGACGGAGGGGCTCGACGATCGGAGCGCTCGCATCGCCTCGCGGATCCTGTGCAGCGCCCGACGCATGGATCGCCTCGTCGGCGACCTCCTCGATCTCACGCGCACGCGGCTCGGCACCGGGCTGCCGATCGTTCGCGCACCGACCGATCTCGCGCACGTCTGCCGCCAGGTGGTCACCGAGCTTCGAGGCGCCCATCCGGATACCCCCGTCCGCGTCGAGGTGAGGGGCAGCATCCCAGGGCTCTGGGACTGTGACCGCCTCGCTCAGGTCGTATCGAACCTCGTCGGCAACGCGCTCCAGCACGGAGCGAAGGGACGGCCGGTCGTGGTCCGCGTGCGGGCCGAGGGCGACGAGGCGTTGCTCGAGGTACACAACGAGGGAGCGCCCATCCCCAAAGGCGCCCTCAACGCGATCTTCGAGCCCATGGTCCGGCTCGGAGCGGCACCGCAGGACGCGAGGTCGAAGAGCCTCGGGCTCGGCCTCTTCGTCGCCGAGCAGATCGTCCTCGCGCACGGAGGAAAGATCGCGGTCACGTCGACGAGGAGCGGTGGGACCACCTTCAGCATCCACCTCCCGCGCGCGGCCCCGGCCGAGGGTGACGCGGCGAGTTCTGCTCCATCGAGGCCGCTTCGCGCAGACGCGCGCGCGAGCTCGCACGCGCACGCATCGTCGCGTCCGCGGCGTGCACCGTCTCGCCCACCGCGGTCACCCGGCGAGCGCCCGGAACGGGGAGCACCAGCCCTGCGTCGCGCGCGCTCGCGTTGAGCGCGCGCGTCACTGCGCGTTGCCTGTCTCCATCTCGAGGCGTGCGCGGAGGGCCGCGCCAGCGACGTCGACCTTCGCCGCATAGGGACGGACCATCGGTGTCGTGATCGCCGGGCATCCAGCGTGCTGCGCGAGCGGCGCCGTCGAGTCCGGTGCGATCCAGGTCCCGCGCTCGTCGATGACTCCGCCCGTCTCGCAGCGCGTCACGTCGTTGGCCTGCGAGGCGACGTCGTAGCCGTGCACGTCGCGGCGAACGAGATTGTTCTCGAAGAGGACCCTCGCGCCGTCCTGCGCCTGCGCGCCGAAGGCCTCGCGGTAAGGGCTCTCCCATGCCCAGCCGAACATGCGCCAGTCGTCCCAGAAGTTGTCGTAGAAGTCGTACACGCCGTAGCGCGCCTGCGCATGTCTGCGGCCACAGGCCTGCGCCCAGTTGTGGTGCACCGTCACGCGGATCGCGGCGTCGACCGCGGGGGTCGCGTCGCCGTTTCCGAAGAGCATGACCTTCTCCCAGCGGAGGAAGCGACACCAGGCGATGGTGATGCTGCGGCTCCCGAAGATCACCGAGATCGCCTCGTCGACGTTCACGGAGTCGCCGCCGTTGCCCGTCTGCTCGAAGCGCAGGTGGTCGAGCACGATGAATTCGCTCGGGCCGTTGGTCGGGTGGCCGATCTGCACGCCGTCCTCCGTCTTCGGGCCGACGTCGGCGATCGCGAAGCCGGTGAGGATGATCTGATCGCTCCCAGGGATGACGAATCCCTTTCCGCGCAGCGTGATCTGCCGGCCGCGACCGTCGATGGTGAGATTCGACGGGAGGACGAGCGGCCCCGCGAGGACGATGTCGCCGTCGAGGTCGAGGTCGAACAGGATCACGCGTGGCGCGTCGCTCGTGCGCGTGCCTTCGCGGAGTGAGCCCGGGCCGTCATCGGCGAGCGAGATCACGTGATAGACGTCATGCTCGGCCTGCCAGCCGCCCAGCGTGCCTGCGCCGTAGCCTTCGATCGGGAACGGCTGCCCCGGGACGGAGACGAAGGCGGGCGCGTCCCCGTCGGCCGCTGCGCCGGCATCGGCGCTCGCGTCGCCGGGCGGGGCAAGCGGCGCTCCGGAATCGGGAGCGACCGAAGGCGACGCGCCGTCGCTCTCCGTTCGGGCTCCGTCATCCGGCGTTGCGACGGGCGTGCTGCTACTGCATGCCGTGAGGAGCAGCACGCCGAAGGCCCTGGTCCCCGAGCGCGACCAACCGTTTCGAGGGCTTGCCATGGGCGGGCGTCGGCCTACCAACGCCCGACCGCCGGGCAATGACCCTACGCGCCAATCACATGTCGAGGATCGGCGGCATCGCGCCGATGTAGTCCATCTTCCCGAGCGGCACGCCGTTGTGACGGAGGATTGCGTAGGCGTGGACGAGGTGGAAATAGAAGTTCGGCTGCGCGAAGTAGACGAGGTAGTCGGTGCCGAGCGCGCCCTTGTTGCCGCCGGGTAGGAAGGACAAGGCCACCTTCCGCGTCTCTGCGCCTTCGAAGTCCTTCTCGGTGAACGTGTCGAGGTAGGTGACTCCGGGGGAGGTTGCGGCTCCGGCCGGTACACGCTGAAGTCTGCGAGCTCCACGTCACGGCCGCCGCTCCGCGCGAAGATACGCCCGCTCGACGCAAAGACGAGACGATTGCGGTGATCCCGTCCGGACCACTCCGCCCCGTCGACCTCCTCGGTCGAACGCTGGTACGGGGCCTCCCCAGGCACGACTTCGATTCCGCGCAACGGATGCTCGGGATGAGCCTTGCCCGCACCGCGCAGGACCAAGCGCCGATTCTCGACGAACCTCCCCCCTCCGCCGTAGGTGGTGCCCTTGGGCCAGAGCACGAGAGCGTGCAGCCAGGGCGGTCTGCTGACCGCCGTCCACGATTGGGTGTAGCTGGTTTCCAGGCGCGCTCCCTGGAAGGCGGCGTAGAGGAACAGGCGACCGTCCGGCGACAGGTCACACTACTCTTCGTAGATGCGACCGCGAAACCACGCGCCGGGGGTGAAGTCGTCGCTGTCGGTGTTCCACAGGGTGAGCTGCGCCCACGAGGCCGGTCCCCTGCGCACCACCACGGCGAGTGACGCGTCCCGCGCCGTGATCACGAACAGACGGGGCGCCGGCATGGCGAGCTCATCGTACCGCGTCACCGCCACGCGGGTCTGGCGCTGCACCGACCGCGATCGAGAAGGGGGGGGGATAGAAACGATCATGGCCGGTTCGATCGCCGACAGCACGAAGCAGCGATGACGAATCGCGCACTTGGAAGCTCCGTCGCATCGCCGTCGTCCCGGGAAGGGTGACCTCGAGCCGTTCTCGCGATCGAACCGGCCATGATCGTTTCAATCCCCCCACCTTCGATCGCGAGCGGGGACACGCTCCGTTGAAGCGAACCGCGGTCAGCGCCGCGGGTGCGGTGGTCGGCCGGACAAAAAGAAAAACCCCTCGCAGGACCATCGAGGGGTTTCGGGGGCGTCCCCGACGGGATTCGAACCCGTGTTAGCGGCGTGAAAAGCCGCGGTCCTGGGCCTCTAGACGACGGGGACCAGTACGAAGCGTCCCCTACGTACCGTCCCGCTCCCCGGCTGTAAATAGCTCTTTCATATCGCGGCCCCTGCCTCGGGCCGCAGGCGCTGGGAGGCTCAGTTCAGCATCGACGAGGAGACCGGCGCCTCGTCGAGCTCCGACACACCGTCCACCGTCGCAGCGCGCACGCGCTCACCGGCGATCGCGACCACACGAAAGTGCCCCGAGACGAGCGGGGCCTCGAGCCACATCGCGACCGCGATGCGCGTGCTCGTGTCCACGTTCGACGCGCTGAGAATGCGCGTGAGGACGTCCTTCGTGACCATCAACGAGACCACGAGCTCCTCGCCCTTGTCGTTCGCGGCCACGATCATTCGCTCGACCTCGGCGCGCGCCGCGGCGCCCTCGACGCCGAGCTCGCCCGCGATGTCCGAGGCGATGAGCGCAATGCCGAGCTCACTCGCGCCGTCGAAGCTCGCGAAGATGAACTCGCGCGTGTCGCGGCCGTCGCGCAGGAGATCGCCCACCGCTTCAGGAAGGCTCGTCAGGGCGTGTTCGAAGAGCTCGTCGGCTTCCATGGCTGGTCTCCGCGGGTCCGTCCGTACGACGCAAGGACCACGCCATTCGCGAGGGCGCGAGAGCGACGGAGGGGCCTGCGGCGGACGGCGTCACGCCCGCCGCGGCAAACGCCGCCACCAGCGGTCAGCTCAGAACTGGATGCCGAGCCCGAGCCGGACTCCGGCGCGCGTGCTCGGCGACGAGTACAGCATCCGCTCGTTCGTCTCGTTGTCGCGCGTCGTTCCGACGCCGTGCATGTTGAAGAACGCGACCGCCTCGAGGAAGAGCGGCCCCACGTCGAACTGCATGCCGAGGTCGACGAGCCACGATGCGGCGACACCTGAGCCCTTGTGCGTCGCCCTCACGCTGTTGCCGAGGCTCTTCGTGGCGATGTCGGCGTCGACCACGAGGCCGTGCACTCCGACGCCCGTGGCAGTCGTGAACCGGATCCGGCCGATCGTGGCGAAGCGGAGCATGGGCGTCAGCTGCCAGTGGACAATCTTGGTGGTGCTCGTCGCCGTCTCGGGGGCAATCGCGTACGTCTCGGTGACCTGCCCCACGTCGCCGTAGAGCTCGAGCGCGAACGAGCGCGACGCGCGATACCCGGCGCGCCCCCCGACCGAGACGCCCGTGAACGAGCGCGGCGCGCCGCCCGCGTTCTCGCCGAGCGCTGGCGCGAGGCGCATGCTCTGCCCCTCGTACGCGATCATCGGGACGAGGTAGCGCTTCTTCTGCTCGGGCAGCGGCTTGCGCGCCGGCATCGTGTACGAGGGCGGAAGCTCACCGGGCCGGAGCAGGGTGATCGCGTAGTCGACGTTCGCTTCAGAGGAGACGACCACGTCCGTCGTCTGCGTCTGGTAGTCGGGCGCCGACACCACGACCCGATGCGGTCCGGGAGGGAGCTTGCCCGTCCACACGCCGCGCCGCGGCTCCGAAGCGTCCACCTGGATGACCGCGTCCGGAACGCTGGGCGTGACCGTCAGCGTCCCTTGCCGCTCGCCGATCTCGAACGTCGCGTCGACCGGCGAGCCGGCCAGCAGCGAGAGCTTCTTCTCCGGCGGGTCCGCGAGGCCGTCGACATGCGCCGCGAACGCGTGGATGCCAGGCTCGAGGCGCACCGGCCTCCGCGAGGCGCCCGGCGCGAGCGCGACCTTGTCGACCGTGATGGTCGCATTCTCGATCGGACGCTTGTCGTCGGACCGGATCACCGTGAGGCGCACCGTCGCGACGACCCGAGCGAGCTCCGCGAGCTCCTGCTGCATCGCCGCGCGGACGTCGGGCTTGATCGACGACTCGCCTTCGTCGAGCGCCTCGTCGAACGCCGTCGCGGCCTCGACCGGACGGCCCAGCCCCTTGAGACAGAGCGCGATGTTCCGCTTGATGCCGGCCGCGGGCTTCTCGGCGTACGCGGCGCGGAAAGACTCGAGCGCCGGCTCGTACTGCTTCTTGTCGTAGAGCTCGACGCCGCGCCTGAAGTTCGCGCGCGCCCCGGCCTCGTCCGCGCGCGCGGCGGAGCTTGCGAGCACGAGCACGATCGCGAAGGCGATCGAGAGCGCTCGTGACGAGCGCAGGAGGAGGGGCGAGGTCACGGGAGGTCGCGCTGGATGTCGAGGGGCTTCGTCGCGGTCGGCCGGGGCAGCGCCGGGACGGGGGTCCCGGTACCGCTCGGTCGTCCACTCGAAGAAGTACTCGGCTTCGCAGATGCGGTCGAGACGGACGCTGGGGACGACGGGCCGGCGTCCCCAGGTGCGGCGGCCGAGCCACTCGTGGCAGCCGCAGGCGTCGAGGCCGACGCAGACGGTGCAGCGCTCGCGACGGTCACCGTCGTCGTGGCCGAGGCCGCTCCGTTCGCGGGCCTGCTGCTCGCGGAGGAGGACGACGACGCCAGTGAAGGACCGACTGGTGGCTTCTTCTCGAGCATCGCGATGACGCCGAAGGTCACGGCGACCCCGGTGAGCGTCGCCAGCACGGCGGTCCCGAGCGCCACACCGATCGGCCGCTTCGCGGGGGCCGCCGACGAGCGAGCGCCGCTCGGCCGCTTCGCCTGCGGCTCGGCCTTCGCCTTCGCCTTCGGCTCCGCCGTCGCTCGCGGCTGCGCGGCGGCCGTTCCGTCGGCGCGTGCGTCTGCCTTGGCGCTCGCGCCACCGATCACCTCGTCGCGCGCGCTCTCGAGCGTACCGACGCCGAGCCGCGTCGCGGCGCCGCCCACCTCCGCGGAAGGTCGCGAAGAACGGACGGGCGGCCCGCTGTCGAGGACCGTCGCAGCCATCGGGTTGACCGGCGATGCGAGCGTCGCCATCGGGGCGTCGAGCGGAACGCGCGTGCGCTCCTCGGGCGCGACCTCGTGGAGCGCAGCGAGCATGCGTTCGGCCGATGCGAAGCGGTCCGCCCGATCGCGCGAGAGCGCGCGCGCGACGAAGGCCGCGACCGGCACCGGGATCGACGGGTCGATCGTGCGTACGTCCGGAGCGTCGCGCATGCAGATGGAGAGGATCACCTGCTCGTAGCTCTCGCCGGTGTGGGGCGGCCGGCCGGTGAGGCACTCGAAGAGGATCGCACCGACGCTGTAGAGATCGGTGCGGCCGTCCACGTCGGAGGAGGCCTGCGCCTGCTCGGGGGACATGTAGAAGGGCGTCCCGAGCACGGTGCCGCGCCCGGTGAGGGCGAGCGGGTGCGTCTTGTCGCGAGGGCGCTCGATCTTCGAGATGCCAAAATCGACGATCTTCGCGAAGAGCGGATCGGTGTCGTGCTTCACGAGGAAGACGTTGTCCGGCTTGAGATCGCGATGGACGATCCCCGCGGCGTGCGCGCGCGCCAGCCCGCGAAGGACCTGCGCGACCACGTGCATCGCCTCGCCGAGCGGGACGCGCCCCATGCGGCGGAGCCGCTCGCCGAGGTCCTCGCCCCGGAGCAGCTCCATCACCAGGTAAGGACGGCCGTCGTCGCTCCCGGCGTCGAACACGGTGACGATGTGCGCGCTCTCGATGGCGCTCATCGCACGTGCCTCGCGCGCGAACCTCGCGATGACGTTCTCGTCGGTGGCGAACTCGGCGTCGACGAACTTGATCGCCGCGCGCTTGCCGAGCCCGACGTGCTCGGCCTCGTAGACGGCGCCCATCCCGCCATGGCCCACGAGCCCACGCAGGATGTACTTGCCGGCGATCGTCTTGCCGATGAGCGCCTCGCGGGCTGTCCGCGCGCGCTGCCGCTGCTCGTCGAGATCGATCACCACGGCCTCCCGCTCCTGCAAAGAAGCGTACATCCGCGTCGGCGCATCACGCGCGTCTCTCCACACAGCCGCTCTCGTGCTCGGGCACGAGAGGGGCGAAGCTGGACGCGATTCCGGGCCTGCGGCCCGGCTCTACCGCTACTTGGCGGGCGTCGCGAGCTTGTGGACCTGCGCCGTGAGGCGCGAAATCGTGCGGGAAGCTGCCTTCGGGTGGAGAACCCCCTTCGTGGCGGCCTTGTCGAGCGCGACGGTCGCGACCTTGAGCGCGGTGGTCGCTGCGGCTGCATCCTTCGCGTGGAGCGCGGTACGAACCGCCTTCACCTGCGTGCGGACGGCGCTCGAGACGCCTCGGTTGCGAAGGGTGCGCTTGACGCGCTGACGGTTGCGCTTCTCGGCTGACGGGTGGTTGGCCACTGCGGAAATCCTCGACGAATAAGCCCTGAAAGGGGGCTAGGGACCGCGCACTTTACGGGGGGCCCGAGGAAAGTCAAGGGTGGCAGCCGACCCTACCGCGCGGGACGGCCGACCCAGGCCCCCGCGCAGGCCAAACCCCACGCGATCGGCGAGAAAGCCAGGGCAAACACGAGCGCGACCGGCGCGGCCGCCCCGAGGAGCACCAGCATGAGGACGATGGCGAGGCCGGAAGCCATCGCCGGCTCGAGCAAGGTCGGCAGGTTCGAGGCCTTCGCGATGAGGAAGCCACTCACCGGGAAGGCCGCGAGGAGGCCCGAGCCGAGGAGCGCGACCGGGGCCGTCGTCGTCACGTCGTGCTCGTCGACCCCCGCGAAATCGACATGAGCCCAGTTCCCGAAGGCCACGGAGAGCGCGAGCCCGGCCGTCATCGCGCCGATCGTGACGAGCGCGCCGAACAGGATCCAGCGCAAGGTGATCGGCTGGCCCTCGCGACGGAGGGCGTCGCGGACCGTGCGCAGGCTCGGCGGCCCGGACATGTAGAGCGTCGAGACGCGCTCGAGGAGCATCGAGCTACGCGACGAGCGCTCGCCCCGGGCGCGGAGATCGCGCACCGCGAAGAACGTGATGAACCCCATCGCGAGGAGGAGCGGCAAGGTTCCGACCAGCGCGCCGGGGCCGCGGCCGTAGACGAGGTGCGCATAGAGCCCGTGCGCCGCCGTCGCGGCCAGCCAGGCCGCGGGAAAGAGCGGGCCCGGCCGCTTGATCCGCTTCACGCGCCCGAGCGCATAGCCCCAGAGGCACGCGAAGAAGACGTGCGCGGGCAGCGCCACCGCGGTGCGAGCGATCCAGACCCAGCCGACCGGGTTGTCGCGCAGCGTGAGCGCGTTCTCGATGCAGGCGAAGCCGAGCGCGGCCGAGGCCGCGTAGACGAGGCCGTCGATCGGCTCGTCGAAGTGCTTCGAGCGGAACGCCGGCCACATCGCGGCGACCTTCGCGGCCTCGCGCATCGGCGCCGCGAACCCGAAGAGGAAGAGCATCGAGCCCGTGTTGCCGGCCACCTGCGAGCTCATGTCGAGGCCCGTCCACGCGGACGCACGGTGCTCGGCGTACCAGGTCACGCCCTTGCCGAGCCCGCCCAGCGCGAACACGAGGAGGACCAGCGGCAGCGGCTCGCGCCGGCGATCGCTGTAGTAGACGACGGCAAGGAGGAGCAGCGCCGGTACGAGCGACGGTCCTAACCAGCGTATCCACGACAGCACGCGCGCAGCTTAGCGCGCGGCAGGATCCCGTACAAACGAGCCGCCTTTTCCGGGCTCGCCGGCTCGTGCCACCATCCGCTCGAGCGCCTTCACCGCGTCCGCGAACCGCACGGGCAAAGAGCCCATCGAGCCCATCGGGTCGGGGCTCCCCTCTCCCTCCGACAGCCGCCGGACGACCTGGTCGAGCCCGGCTCCGGGATCGAGGTCGGCCGCGAGCTCTTCCCACACGAGCGGCAGCGACGCGGCGGCCGCCTGCCCAGCGACCCGCGGGACGACGACCGCGAACGGAGCCACCGGCGCGCGGAGGAGCTCGACGGTCACGCCGAGGCCCACCGCCGCCGGCGCGAGCATGTGCGCGAGCAGCGCTCCGAGCGCGGCGCCCGAAGCGGCGGGCGCATCTCCCAGCGGCACGAGCACGTCGAGCGCCAATGCGGACGCTCCCTTCACGAACGGCGAGAGCCCGGTCGCCTCGATGAGCTCGCGCGCCTGCAGCGCCACGCGCCACGCCGAGGCGCCCTCGATGCGGAGCGCGACGAAGTCGGACGTCGCCGGCGCCGACTCGCGCACCGGCGTCACGAGGAGCGAGGCGTAGCCCGCCTCGACCAGGAAGCGCAGCGTGTCGACGTCGTCGACGATGACGCCACGCACCTCGCCGTGCTCCCGCGTGGCGACGCAGGTGCGAACCCAGCTCGGTGTCCATTCCGGCAGCGGCCACGCGGGAAGGGCCGGGAGCCCACGCCCGCCGGTGGACGCGTCACCGCGCACGGGGCAGCAGATGCGACCGCGGAGATGAGGCAGCATCGCGGGCGCGACCGCCTCGTAGTATGTGCACAATGCACCTTTTGTGGTCCCGTCGGAGAGGACGACGGTAGACGGGGCGGTCCCTCTCCTCCGTGGGGTCTTGCCCTCGCGGCTCGCGGCGGCCACGGTCGAGGGCAGAATGCAGTCCTCCGGCGCGAGGTCGCTCCGTATTCCGCGAAACACGGGGTGTCGAAGCGTTCCCTCGGAGCTCGTGCCCATGTAGCGGACCGACACCACGAGCTCCGGCCTCGTGAAGTGGCGCCCGCGCTTCACCCGGGTGGGCTTGCCCACCGCCACCGGCTTCGGCACCTCGAGCGCGAGCAGCCGCTCGAGGAGCTCGTCGATCTGGTCCTCGTCGAGCCCGCTGCCGACGCTGCCGCGAAGGACGAGGCGATCACCGTCGTAGGCGGCGACGTCGAGCGCACCGAGGCGCGAGCGCCTCCCCTCGCCTTCCGTCCAGCCGACGACGACGAGATCCGCGTCGAGCTCGCACTTCACCTTCACCCACTCCGCCGAGCGATCGCCGGAGCGATACGTCGAGCCCGTGCGCTTCGCGACCACGCCCTCGAGGCCCTGCTCGCGACAGAGCCGGAAGAGCGTCTTGCCGTCCTCGAACGTCGGATGGAGCCGCACGAGCGCGCCGGGCGACGTCGGCTCGCCGAGGATCCGCTCGAGGATCCGCTTCCTTGCCTCGATCGGCAGCCCGGTGACGTCGCGCTCACCGACGGCGAGCACATCGAACACGACGTAGACGACGGGAACGGTCCGCGCGAGGCGGCGGGCGCCCGCGCCGCCCGCGTGGATGCGCGAGCCGAGGCGCTGAAAATCAGGCTTCCCCTCCTCGTCGAAGGCGACCACCTCTCCGTCGAGCACGACGCGCTCCTCGGCGAGCTTCCTGATGGCCTCGGCGATCTCGGGGTAGCTCTCCGTCGCGTCGCGCAGTGTGCGGTACCCGAGCGACACGTGCGCGCCGCGCTTGTCGGCGACGATGCGGACACCGTCGAGCTTCAGCTCGAAGAGCCAGCCCTCGTGACCGAGCACGCGCTCGCCGGTCTCGTCGCGGCCGCAGAGCATCGGCACGAGCCTCTTGCCGTCGTGCTCCGCCGGCCACCCGAGCGGAGCGCCCAGCTCGATCGCCAGCTGCTCCGCGGCGGAGGTCACAAACCGAAGTGCAGGCCGAGACGGAGCGCGCCGCCCGCCTGGAGCCCCGCGCTCGTGCCCGACTGCTGGTAGAGCGGATCCTGATCGAGGAGCGCCGACTGCTCGGCCGTCAGACCGGCAGGCTTGTCGACGGGCGGGCGGCTCAGGAAGAGGCCGTCCACGAAGGCGCCGACGCCGACCGAGAACGTCGGGCTCACGTAGTAGTCGAGCGCGAGGTCGAGGCCGGCGTTCCAGCCGCGCACCTTCACGGCGTCGGCGTTGGTGGGCGTCGCGCTGTTGCCCGCCGCCACGGTGCCGTCACCGAGGCTGCCGACGAACGAGTATCCGCCGTGCACCCCGAAGAGGATGTCGACCTTGTCGATCGGGATCTTGAAGCCGACCTCGCCGTTGAGCTGCCACATGTTGAACGCGGAGAGCGCGTTGTACTTGGCGCGCACCCCGAGGACGAGGACGACGAGCCGGATGCCCGCGCCGAGCGCGAACATCGGGCCACCCGAGCTCGCGTTCTCGATCTGGAGCTTGTCCGACGAGAACTGGCGCATGTCGATGTACGAGCCGCCGAGGTAGCTGTCGATCCAGACGAGCTCGAGGCCGCGGCCGCTGTCCTTCTGCTCCGCCTCGTCGAGCTTGGCGGTCGTCCCCGCCTCCGGCGCGCCGGGCGCGTTCGGGTCACCGCTCGGCGAGCCGGGCGTGCCCGGGTCCATCGGCGGAGGCGGCGCGATGGCCGGCGGCGGCGCAGCGTCTTGCGCGCGCGCCGTGGTCGGGCTGGCGAGGAGCGTGGCGGCGGTGAAGACGGAAAGCGAAAGCGGGGCCAGGAATCGGCGCATCCATTTCAGTGTCGCATATCTGGTTTCGATGGCGAGTCGCCTTCGGCGGAGCCTGCGCCGGCAGCACCTGCGTGCGCCTCCGACTCGCCCTCGTCGCCTTCGCCGGCCTCATCGGGCGTCGCCGGTACGCGGTAGTCCTCGTTCAGCCACTTGCCGAGATCGATCGACTTGCAGCGCGCGGTGCAGAACGGGAACGCCTTGTTCGAAGATCGCGGCGCCACCTCCTTGCCGCAGATCGGGCAGATCGACATGGGATAGGTGATACCACGTCGAGAGATGTCGGCGATCTTCCTGCAGACGATCGAACGCGTGACGCGCGAGCTACCCGGAGCGTTCGCCGTGTGCGCCGAGCGCCTCGACGCGGCCGATGGCCACGTGCGACTCGCGGCGAACGAGGCGCGCGTCTTCCCCGCGGCGAGCGTCATCAAGCTCGCCGTCGCGCTCGAGGTGCTCTGCGCGATCGAGGAAGGCACGCTCGACGCCTCGTCGCGGCTCGCGCTCCGCGAGAGCGACAAGGTGCTCGGCTCCGGCGTGCTCTCCGCGCTCGATCCCGGGCTCGAGCTGCGCGTCGCCGATCTCCTCTACCTGGCGATGGCGATCAGCGACAACACCGCGGCCAACCTGCTCGTCGAGCGCGTGGGTGTGCACGCCGTGAACGCGCGGCTCACGCGCCTCGGCCTCGTCACGACGCGCCTTCGCGGCCGCATCTTCGTCGCGGGAGAGGACGGCGAGCGCTCGCCGTCGACGGCCGCGGAGCTCGTCGTGCTGCTCCGCGCCGTTCATCGCGCGGAGGGCCTACCGCCGCGCGCGTGCGAGAGGCTCCTCGCGCTCCTCGCGCGCACGCAGACGGCGAGCACCGTCGGGCGCGGGCTGCCCGACGAGCGCTTCCCGCGCCTCGGCGGCGACGCGCCGGCGATCACGCTCGCGTACAAGACGGGCTCGCTCGAGGGCGTGGTCGCCGAGGCCGCCGTCGTCAGCGCGCCGGGGGCGACCTACGCCATCGCGGTGATGAGCGAGGGCTCGGGCGACATTCGCCCGAACCACGACAACATCGGCCGCGTGATGCTCGGTGAGGTGTCGCGCGCCGTCTACGAGACGTTCCGCGCGACGTGAAGAGGCAGGCTCACTCGGCGGGAACGGCCTCGACCACTTCGGCGGCCGCGACCACCGGGGCGACCACGGGCTTCTCGTCGACCGCGCAGCTGAGGTCGAGGATCTCCGCGACGTCCATCTGCTTGATCTGGTCCTCGAGGTTCTGCGACTTGAGGCCGTCGGTGAGCATCGTCATGCAGAAGGGGCAGGCGCTCGCGACCGTCTTGGCGCCGGTGTCGACGAGCTGCAGCGTGCGCTTCACGTTCACGCGGTTCGTGTTCTGCTCCTCCATGAACATCTGCGCGCCGCCGGCGCCGCAGCAGAGGCCGCGCGTCTTGTTCCAGTAGTCGGGCTCGACGAGCTCGACGCCGGGGATGAGCTTCAGGATCTCGCGCGGCGACTCGTAGATGTCGTTGTAGCGGCCGAGGTAACAGCTGTCGTGATAGACGACGCGCCCGCGCACGGCCTTCTTCGGGTGGAGCTTGTTCTCGGCGAGGAGGCCGAGGAGGAAGTCCGTGTGGTGGACGACCTCGAGCTTCGCGCCGAAGTCCGGGTACTCGTTCTTCAGCGTGTTGAAGCAGTGCGGGCAGGCCGTGACGACCTGCTTCATCCCGCCCTGGTCCTTGTACGTGTTGAGGACGGCGGCGTTGCCCTCGGCGAGCGTCGCGAAGAGCAGCTCGTTGCCGGCGCGTCGTGCCGGGTCACCGGTGCAGCTCTCCTCCTGGCCGAGGATGGCGAAGTCGACGCCGGCGGCCTTCATGAGGCGCGCGGTGGCGCGGGCTATCTTCTTCGCACGGTCGTCGTAGCTCGCGGCGCAGCCGACCCAGTAGAGGACGGCCGCGTCGGGCTTCTCGGCGAACGTGGGGATGTTCAGGCCGTCGGACCACGCCGAGCGATCCATGCGCGAGAGGTTCCACGGGTTGCCGTTGACCTCCATGCCCTGGAACGGCTTCTGGAGCGCGTGCGGGAACTCGCCTTTGACCATCACGAGGTTGCGGCGCATGTCGACGATCTTGTCGACGTACGAGATGAGGACCGGGCACTGCTCCTCGCAGGCGCGGCACGAGGTGCACGCCCAGAGCACGTCGGGATGGATGATCTCGGGGACGAGATCGATCGCCTTGTACTTCGGCGGGAACTTGGCGCCCTGCGCGCGCGCGGCGAGGAGCTCCGGGTCGTCCGGCCGCGCCTCGGCGGCGCCTTCGGCAGCGGCGCCTTCGAGGCCAGGGTGGCCCATTTCCCCGCCCGAGAGGGCGGGGCCCCACGCCATCTCGCGCTCGGCGAGCTCGCCCTCGTGCTCGTACATGTGATCGCGCAGAGCGAGCGTGAGGTGCTTCGGCGAGAGGATCTTGCCGGTCTTGTGCGCGGGGCAGTTGTCCGAGCAGCGACCGCACTCCGTGCACGTGTAGAAGTCGAGCACGGCCTTCCACGAGAGGTGCTCGACCTTCGCGATGCCGATCGCCGCCTTGGTCGGCTCCGGAAGCTCGGAGGCCGCCATCGCGAGCTCCATGATCTTCTCGGCGCTGCCCATGGGAGCGAGGCGCCCCTTCGGGTTCAGGTCCTTGAAGAAGACGTTCGGGATCCCCGTGATGACGTGGAAGTGCTTCGAGTGCGGAAGCAGATTCAGGAAGATCAGCGGGAGGGTCGCGTGCGTCCAGAAGCCGACCTTCGCGACGATGACGAGCATTGCCGGCGAGAGCTTCTTCAGCGCGAGCGCCATGAGCGAGCCGGCGGGCGACGGGAAGAACGAGACGCCATCGGCGTGCTCGACGCCCGCGTGAGGCGCGACGATCTCCGCCATCTTGCGGCACTGGTCACCGAGAGAGACGGCGGAGCCCGGCGGGCAGAGCTCGGGGAACTTGTGCACGAGCGCGAGCGACGCGCCGTCGTACGTGATGTCCGCGACCATCATCGTGAAGATGATGCCGAGGATCAGGATGGCCTCCGCGCTGTGCGTGAGGCGCTTCTGGTGCTTGATGACGCGGAAGTAGAAGAAGACCGAGACGCCCGCCATGACGAGGACGGCGACGATGTCCTTCGCGAACTCGTAGACCTTGCCGAGCGGCTGCGCCGGTCCGAGGACGAGCAGGTTCCAGCTCGGGTCGAAGCCGCGCCCCCAGAGGACGAGGGTCCGGAAGAGGAGGACCCCGAAGCCGACGAAGATGAGCTTGTGGGCGATTCCGGCCGGCTGGTAGTAGGCCATCTTCTCCTGCGCGAGCGCGTAGCGGAGGACGGCCGAGATGCGCTCGGGGATGCGATCGAAGCGGTCGAGGAAGCTCCCGACCCGGAGGAGCTGCCAGCGCCGCATGATCGACCAGAGGAAGACCACGTGGGCGGCCACGATGAGCAGGAGCATTGCGGTCGGGTTCATCGTTCGCTCTTCGTTCGGAGGGCTCGTTCACACGCGGCCGGGAGAGGCCGTGCGGACGAAATTACCCCGGACATATAGGGACTTGATGCGCCTCGTCAATCGCGACGAGTGACGAAGCGCGACCGTGGCTGGCAGGGCATGTGACGTGCACCCTTTTACGCATGGATCCGATGAATCCGCGCTGGGAGGCGGAGGCGGCGGAGGCCCGCCGGCGCAGCGCGAGGATGTGGAAGATCCTCGTGTCGGTCGTGACCTCGGCCGCGCTCACGACGGTCATCGTCGTTTCTTGCCACGATCGGCGCGAACGGGCGCGACGCGAGATCGCGGAGCCTGCGTTCGTGGAGACGACCGGGGCGACGTCGACCGACCGGGCGGCGAGCGCGAGCGCGAGCGCAGGCGCGAGCGCGAGCGCAGGCGCGAGCGTGGGGATGGGCGCGGGCGCGGAAGAGGCGGCCGCACCGGTGCGTCCCGTGGTGACCGCGCCACCCGCGACCACGGTGATCCCTCGGGCCGCGGCCACCGCGGCAGCTCCGACCACGAGCGACGCGGGCGCAGGCCTCGTCGGCGTGCCGGGCTCCATCGTCACGGCGCCCCGGGTCGAGGCGCCCCCTGCCTATCCTGCCCCGAGACCCGCCGCGGGCGTCGCGCCCCCGACCGCCACCCCGACCCAGGACGCATCCGCGGCCGCCACCGCGGATGCTTCAACTGCAACGAGCAGCACGGAGTCGAACGACGCCAGTGCGACCAACGCGGGCGCGCGCGGCTCCGCGCCCGCGACCGATGCGCAGGCACCCGCGCCCGCGCCGACCGTCGGCGCAGGCCGCTTCATCACCGAGGCGCCCTCCTGGGGCTCGAGCGCGTTCCCGACGAACCCCGAAGCCGGCGCCGGCCCCTTCCGCGAGTGACCTGCCCGAGTGAGGCCCCAGCTCAGCTCAGTCGGGGGCGATGCCGGGTCCGAGAGAGTCGAGGCGAACCCGAGCAAGACGGGTGACGCCGGCGACGCGGACAGTCGCGAAGAGCTCCGTGCATGTGACGGCGAGCGGTTCGCTCCACCCAAAGCCGCCGGTGTTGGAGAGAATCCACGACTGGCCGTCGGACAGACGCACCACGCGGATATGCGCGCCGTTGGAACGCGCGGCGTAACCACACCCCACGATGAAATGCGAGACACCGAAACCAGGTCCCTGTTCCGTGCGCAGCCGACGTGGAACAACGAGTGAGGGTTCCGTCGTGAACGGCGCCGTCGTGATCGTCAACGTGTCATACGGACCGGTCTCCGTAGAGCGACCTTGAAGGTCTAGCCAGACGAGATCCGTACCGTCGGTCCCGAGATCGTCGTAGCCGTGCGTCGTGACCATACCTGCGTTAAGGAAGTCTCGGACCCCCGCTGCGGGGGTGTATACCTTCACCTTCTGATAGCGAAGGTTGTCCGACGGCCAGAAGGCCGCGCCGCCGGCGAATACCGGGACTCCTTGCTGCAGGCCGTTGTCCTGCGCCGCCGACCACAGGCTCGGAAGCCGCCCGCCGTCCGCCCACGAGTATTGGTCGAGCGTGAAGCCCGCAGTGAGGTCCAGGATGGCGAACGATCCGGCCCGGACGGTATGGGCACTCGTCGGAGACAAGTGAATCGCGATGCGCGGACCGAGGTCACCAAGCTCGCCAGCGAGCAAACCGCCCCCGGTCCCGCTCCCATGCTCGTAAACATCGAGGCCATAGTGGTCCTGATAGCCGCTTGCACTCCCAACCGAACACAGGCCAAGGTCCGTCTGTAGCAAGGCCGTGTGCACCGGGCCGTCGGCTTCAGCGAACAGGCTGTACGCCCAGCTTGGCTTCACGCTTCGGTAGGCTCCCAACACCACGCTTCCGTCCGCCCTCACCCAAGCCGCCTCTGCGCCTGCGGGAAACCCCTTGTCCGCAGGCTCGCCCTCGATCGCCATCATGCGACAATCGGCGCCCGAGGGCGTGGCAGAGGCAGGACACACCTCCCATCGGATCGGCGGCGGGAGTTTGTCCTTCGTCTGCGGAACGTAAATGCCGCAGTGCTTGCTGTACGAGCGTTCGATCGTCCAGCCCTCGGGCAGCCCCGCTGGAGGAACCGGGTCCGGGTCTGCGGCGTCGAGCGGCGTTTGACGATCCGGTGGGAGAGCGTCCGCGAGGACGGTCGGCCCCGCGTTGATGGAGGGCGCCGATGAGCTCGGAGCCGACGAGCAGCCGAAGGCGATGCGGCCGCTGCCGAGCAGCATGACGAGCACGAGAACTGTGCGGCGCATGGTCAGAACAGCTTCTCGACAAGCCGCACGTCACAGACCGGCGCGTCTGCGCACGCGGGCCGCTTGCGGTCTTCATCGTCGTCGTCGTCACACCCGACCGCCCTTAGGATATCGCGGCGCTTGACGCGCAGCGTGCCGTCCGCCGCCATGAGGACGAAGGAGTAGCCAAACGCATCGACGATCGGTGCGCGCACAAGCTTGCCTCGCTCCGTGCGGACCCGTCCAACCGCGATGCCGTTTGGTGTCATCCGCAGCCGAAACAGCGCGAAACGCGAGTCGTCTGCGAGCGCGAGAAGCGGGCTCCCGTCGCGATCGACGCTGAGGAACGGCGTGAGCCCGGGACGGCGCCGCGGCGCGAAGAACACGACGCTCGCTCCGCCGCCCGCCGGGTCGATGCGGACCAGACGCGTTCGTTTCCTGCGCTTCGCTGGGGATTCCTCGACTTCGTCGGCGATCCAGAGGCGATCGTCCCCGGGCGCGTACGTGGCCGCGAGCACGCTTCCGAGCTGCACGCTGCCGAGAGCGAGCTCGCTCCACGAGCCGCCAATCGGCAAGAACCAGGCATCGTGCCTGGGCGCGCCATCGCCGTCGACGCCCCCGATGACGAACACGCCTCCGGCGGTGCGGGAGAAGACCGAACTGAACGAGTCGCGAGGCGGCGGGAGCGGGCCGTCGAGGGCCGACGTGTTGAGCAGCGATGAGAGCTCCTCCGTCAACGACGACAGGCCAAGCGTGCCGTCGCTATCGATGGCGAGGTCGTCGATGCCCGTCCCATCCGAGCGGAGCGCGACGGCCTGGATCCGCGAGGACAGGCTGCGCGCGAACGCGTGCGGCTCGGCAGCGCTCGCCCACCTTCTCGACGCGATGATCCGAGCCGACGCGGAATCGAGCGCGCGACCGCGACAAGGGCTCGAGCCGTCATCGGAGAGCGCGATGAGCTCGCCGTCGGGCTGGAGCGCGCCGAGGATGCCGAGGTGCGCGCGGACGATGAGCTGGGTCTCGGGGTACGGCCGAATGTCGAACGAGCGATCTCCCCCCGCAGACGCCCAGAGCAGCTCGCCGATGTCAGTGCTCGCAGCGAACGGGCTCGGCGCGATCGGCAGGGCCGCGCGCGTCGCCAACGAGACGCTGGCCGAAGGCTCCGGACAATACTGCCTCACGACGTCCGGCTGCCAGTCCGTGTAGAAGTTGGCGAGCTGGTCCCCGTGGCTCGCCTGTCCTTCCAGCGTGTCCGCGTGGAGCCAGAAGGCGCCGTTCAGACACGTGCCGGCGATCGTGCCGCCTTGCTCGCAGGCCGCGCGGTCGGCCGGCAGCGGTGTGAGCGGGCCGGCGGGGCTCGCGAGCCAGAACGCGTAGTCCTGTTCGTATAGCCACTGGTTGGTGGCGTCCGTGCTGCCATAGTTCCAACGCTGCGTTGCTCCGCGTGGCGGAAAGCGCGTCGCGGTCGGGCCTCTGCCAAACGACGCCGCGCCAAACCTCACGCGATGCCAAGGGCGTGCTGGATTCGCTGCTTCGTCTGGGAAGCCGAGTTGCACGTCCTTGACGGCATCAAACGATGCGCAGTTGAAGGTCGGCGCGGAGCTTCTTTGCTGGCAAAACCTCGGAGAGGTCTCGACGTTCGCGACGATCGACGCTGCTCCCCCCGCACTATGCGAGCCGAGCGGCGTACTACGGAGTTGATCGCGAACGACGCGGGCCTCGCACGCCAACCCCTGGCCTTCGCCAAAAGGCCCCGCCGGGTTGGGCGCGCACGTCTTGACCAGATGCGACGGAGCCAGTTCGCTTCGCGCGCAGGGCACCGGATCGCACGCATCGCCGACAGGCGGAAGGTTCGGATGATTGATGCGCTCCGAGAGCCCGTTGCAGTTCTCCTGCAACGAATTTTCCACGTTCACGCAGTTGTCACACGCGTCGCCGACCCCGTCGTTGTCCGCGTCGCGCTGACCCGGGTTGTACGTGCCCGGACAGTTGTCGTGCCACGCATACCAATGATCGCAGTCTGGATCGCGGAGCGTATCGCACGGCCCCGTGTAGTCGGTCTCGCCGATCCAGAGATCCCACTTGCCATGCCGCGAAAGCCAAGCCGGCGTACGGGTCGCGTCCCGGGCAATGTCACGAATCCACTGAGCGGTCTCGGGCCGCGTGATGTCCGCCCAGTAGTTCGTGATCGGGCTGTTGACGTCGCTGCTGGCAGCGTTGGCCGATCGAACGCCGAACGGATCGCGTGTCTGCCGTCCTGAGCGTACCGTGAAAGAGCGGCCCGCCCGAGTCGCCGCCGACTTCGCGTACGTTCACGGTCGGTGTCTTGAAGCTGCCCTGGGACTGCTGCCAGGTGTCCGCGCCACGCGTGAGCTCGAGCTCCGCGAAGAACGCGACCTGGCGGACCTCGCTGCCGCCGAACCCAGCGACGCCGATCGGCTCCCGGAATCCGTAGAGGCTTCCATTGACCGTCGACGGCGGGACCGCGAAGGAGGGGCGTTCGCTTCGTATCTCCAGGAGCGTGTTCCAGAAGACGGACTCGTGCGCGAACGAACCCGTGCCACGGGCGGAATCGACGTTGGCCTGAAGGGCTGCCTCGTCCATGAAGACGAGAGCGATATCTTGTCCGAGCTCGGCGCCGCCGGTAGCGCGGCCAAGCTTGGTCACGGAGGACACGGCGACGAGATCCGTAACGTCGACGAGCTCAGGCCGAGGGGCACCGGCATTGACGAGGGGAGTCGGTCCCAACGCATCCCGAAACCCGGTCTGGTTGTTCCCGAGGATGCAATGTCCAGCCGTCAAGACCACGAGCGGCGAGATCAGCGTCCCCGAGCACTTCTTGTCGCCGTCCTTCGTCAACTCGACGACGACGTTCGCGGTCGCGAGGTCGACCGTATCGTCGCGGCCTCCGTAGCCCAAGCTCGTCCCGCTCAACGCAGAAGTCGTCCCCCCGATCGGTCCCTCACGCACATCGCCCCCCCCCTCCACACACGCGCCGAGCCCCAGGCCTAGCAACGCGACGAACCCCCGCCCGAAAAGCCGCTGTCGCATGGTCCCCCCTCCGCGGCGGCAGTGCCGCATGAACAAGCCGCCCTTACGCGCTAGCTCACCGTCGCGACGGGGCCAGCGAAAAGGGCCTTGCGACGCAAAAGTCGCGGGGTTCGTGTGGTGCTTCGACGTGCTTCCACATGAATGGGCGGAGATCGGAAACCACGTAGAGACCGCCGCTTCGCGTCTCTCACGAAATCAAGCTCACAGCTCGAACGTGAAGCCTTGCTTCTCCTGCGCGCCGCCCGGGGCGAGCACGAGGTCCATCGCGAACGTGCGGTTGCCGACGCGCGCCGAGAGATGCGCGCGCACGGGGAGCTCGCCGCCGTGCGGGTCGACGAGCTTCACCTCGACGGTGTACTTGCCGCGCGCCGGCTCGTTGCCGTCGAAGAACACGTTCTCCATGTTCTGACCGTGGCAGCCGTCCTCGGGGCAGTTCTTCTCGAGCTGGAGGCCCGTGGTCGTCGAGCGGTTCGATTTGTGGACCTTCGCGCCGTTCGGGTCGGTGACGCTGATGTCGATGTCGGCCGGGTTGTCGCCCCACGCGACCATGAACTGCAGGACGCCCGTGCCGACGCCGCAGCCCTCGTCGATCACGCCGTTGCAGTTGTCGTCCGCCGCGTTGAAGCAGAGCTCCGGGCCGGTCGGCGTGCACGCCGACGTGACGACCACGCCGTCAGAGGTCACGACGTTCTTCGCGAGGAGGTTCGACCCCGGCGAGTTGGCCGGCAGCGAGGGCCCACACGCGGCGACGAGCGACGACGCAAGCGCGAGGAGGAGCACGGCGGCGAGCTTCGTCATGGAGGGGTCAGCGCGCGAGGCGCGAGGGTGAGGAGGAACGGGCGCACGTGCATCGTGGAGCAGCCAAACGTGGGGTCGCGCCCGAATTCCCAGTGCACGTAGACGTTGCCGTCCGTGGAGCGGATCTCCGCCGGGGCTTCGCCGAGCGGACCGGCTTGCATGACCGAGTCGATGGCGAGCACGTCGAACGCGGTGACGCCGCTCGGCTTCACGACGCCGACCTTCGTGACCTTGCCGCTCGCGCCGTCGATGACGAGCTCGAGGCGCACGACGAGCTTCGGCTGGTTCAGCGGGTCATTGGGCGCCAGCGAATCGAGGTGCGCGAGCCCCTTGTCGGAGAACTCGCGATGGATCGGAACGTGGATCGCGTTGAGGTACGTCGCGAACGGGACGGCGACCGCCTTGAGCGGCCGCTGGTTCCCTATGCGCACGCTCCCGAGCGAGATCGTGTCGCCCCGCGCGAGCGGAGGCGCGTTGCCCTCATGCTCGTGGTTCGTGCGTGGCGCGCTGGGTGCCTCGGCCGTTGGCGCGTCGGGGTCGGAGTCAGCAGCGACGGCGTTCGCGTTCGCGCTCGCATCGCTCTCGGCCGCCGGAGGCGACGGGAGCGCGGTGGGCGCGACCGCGCTCGCGGCAGGAGCTTCCTGCCGCGCGCATGCCGCCACCAGCGCCAGTGCGATCGCCGCCGTGAACGATCGCGGAGAGAGCATCACTTCGGAGTGACGACGTTCGACCCGCCGGAGCCGCCCTTGGCGTCCTTCGCCTCGGGGAGCGACTCGGTCGAGGCCTTCGGGTTCATCAGCTCGAAGAAGGCCTGACGAGCGAGGTCCTGCGCGGGCCCCTGCTCCGACTTGAGCGCCATGAGCGCGCCCTTCTCGCCCATGAACTTCAGGATCTGGACGGCCTGACGGCGCTTCTTCTCGTCGCCGCCACGCGCGTCGCGGAGGAGGCGAACGCGCATCTGCACGCGCGTGACCGAGTGCGGGCCGTTGTCGTAGTCGATGCCCTGGATCGCGTGCGCGAGGATCGTGCGCGGCCAAGCCTGGATCGCATCACCGAGCTTCACGCGCGACGCCGCCTGCGCGTTCGTGATCCAGCGCGCGACGTCGCCGCTCTCGTAGTTCTTGTCGCTCCAGTATCCGAAGGTCTGGTCGTAGACGACCTTG
>Ga0105047_10002448_pt1 | contig 33081 bp, 20 predicted proteins | sample MAT04_FD_78384 | JGI IMG/M metagenome (GOLD analysis project Ga0105047, IMG submission 78384) | Freshwater microbial communities from Lake Fryxell liftoff mats and glacier meltwater in Antarctica - MAT-04 (megahit assembly) | ecosystem: Environmental > Aquatic > Freshwater > Ice > Liftoff... | reverse complement strand
CGACAGCTACAACCCAATGAAGAGCTACACCGACGAAGGCATCCCCCAATACGTCACCGACCCATTCACCTGGCACTGGGACAACATCCGCATCAGCGCCAACTGAACCAACACACCCCGTCGGCAGCGTGTGCCGTCTGGGGGTCAGAGCGGTCGAACGACTCGGGCCGGTACGCCGGCCACCAGCACGTTGTCGGCGACCGAGCGGTTGACGAGCGAGCCGGCGGCCACGACGGCACCTCTGCCGATCGTGACTCCTGGGAGAACTACCGCTCGTGCACCGATCCACGCGCCATCGCCCACGATGATGGGCAGGTCTATCGATCGGCCGGCTCGGTAGAACTGCGGCCCGATCTCGTGCGTCGACGTCAGCAGCATGACCTCATGCCCGAGGGCCACGCCGTTGCCAAGCGTGATCTCTGCGGATGTGTCGAAGGTGCACCCGTCGTTCACCCAGCAGTTCGTTCCGATGGTCACGCTCGAACTCCGGCTGGCGCTGGCACTCATGCCGACGACTCGCACCCGACCTCCGAAGGCTGTGCCCGCACCGATGACCATTCCAGACCTGCGGAGCAGCGTTGTGCGTGCTCGTACGCCATTGTGGGCGGGGATGTGGTTGGCCAGACCGACCAGTAACCATCTGCGCCACGCAATGTGCCGAACTTCTGATCGTGCCCGGCTCATCAGCCCGCTGAGCTGGAACGGTGCCTTGGGAAGATCATCAGCGACGACCTCTTCCAGGACCAGATCTACCATTGCGTCCTGCGCGATCGAATGTTGGTCGGTGGACGTCACCGCCACAGTGTGTCATGAACGGGTCCGATTCGTCCGTCGCGAGCCTGCCCCAAACGCAGAGTTCACTCCTGTGACATCAAACCCCTCTAGATGCAAGGGTGAGCAGTGTGAGTGAGAATGACTCGAACGTGTACGAGAGCTGACCGGCATCGACCGGGCCGATATCGGTGGGTGGGTAGTCGTCGAGGTTGGTCGAAGTCGGCGCGACACCGTTGAAGCGGACCTCGCGGGCGGCAAGCGATTCGGCGCTCATCACCTGGGCCGTGCCGGCGAGTGGGCCGACGAGTCCTTGTAGATCGATGCGGCTCTTGGTGGCCTGGTCGGTCGAGTTGAGTACGAGCAGCGTGATGTGCCCATCGGCGGAGCGGCCGGCATAGACCTGCAAGGCCGAATCAAGATCTGCAGCGACTGCCACTGGGACGAACGCGTCGGCAAACCGACTCCACAGCGCCATTGCGTAGAACGACGGATGCGCCGCACCCGAGTCCGCGTCGAATATGCCGTAGTCGCTTCCGGATTCAGTCATCCCGTTGACGAGGTTCCACTGGTTGGCGATTCCCGCACCATTGAGCGCCATCTGACCGATCGTGTCGGCGATGTAGAACGCGCTGATTGCCTCGGCCATCATCCCCTCGGTGTCGCCGTCGTGGAAGGAGTACATGTTGTACTCGGTGACGGCGATGGGTACCGCTGCGCCGGTGTTCCAGTCTCGGAGCTCGGCAACCGCATCGTCGAGATTGTCAGGCCAATCGTCCGACGGCCGGGCCAGCACCTCATCGACCGGTGCTGTCTGGTCGAATCCGTAGTCATGCACCACGTAGAAGTCGAGTTGGCCGGCCGTCCCCTCGATGACCTCGTTGCCGAAGTCTCCCCAACCGTCTTGGGGCCCACCGATCCCCACGGCGCCGATCTCGATGTTCGGATCTACGGCCAGCATCTCTTCGCGAAATCGGAGGAAGCCATCGTGTTCATCGTCGCCGGAAATGTACTCGGCTCCGTCGCAGGTCCACACCATCTCCCAGCCGTAGTCGGCGCAGTCGGACCCTGCCTCGGGCCGGGCGCCGAAGATCTCGTTGCCAATCTCCCACAGGTCCACTCGCACCGGTTCGGGGTGACCCGCGTCGGCTCGCATCGTCGCCCACCTGCCAACGGTCTCCCAGTCGCGACCGCGTCGATCGACGCCGATCACCTTGGTGTCGTCGACGTCGCCGTTGAAGAACGCAACGAGCGCCGCCGCTTCTTCGGCGGTGCCGTTGAACGACACGGTCCACATCCCCTCCAAGCCGGTGCCGGTGAGCAGCTCGACGAAGTCGGAGGGCCGTGCCGCCCAGCTCCATGGGCACCCGACATGCTGCTCGCATGCGAGCCAGTCGTACTCACTGCTCCAGCTACCGCCGGGCATGCGAAGCACGGTGGCACCCAAGTCGACGATCTCCTTGTGGAAGTTGGGATCGACCAGACGATCGGGTGAGATCCAAGCGGGAGCGTTCGTCCCGAGCAGTCGGCGGTCGAATGGCGTGGAGATACCGTCGACGGAGACGACGATCGACCCGTCAGCGGCCGGCGCCAACAATGTGGTGTCGGGACCGTTGGCAAGGCTTCGATCGTCGGATTCGCCAGAGCACGCGGTCGTGAACAACACAAGGCTGCACGCGGCCACCGCGATACAGCGGAAGGAGGACGAGGAATGGGTCATCAGGAAGGGGGGCTAGCGCTGGTCTCGATCTCTACCAATCGAGCCTGCACAGTCGCAGCCAGCTGCGGAACGAGCTCGTGGTAGAACATCGAGTGGTGGTTGCCAGGCACTGACCGTACCTGCAGATCGCCGGTCACGTGCCGCGACCAGTAGTAGTCGTACGGCTGGATCGGCCACACTTCTTCGGCCTTGAACACCGTCACATCGACGTCGTAGGTCGAGGCCTGATAGCGCTCGGCCGTTGCCGAGAAGTAGAAGTACAGGTTGACGTAACCCTCCACGTTTTCGTGCCCGAGCTCGCGGTTCTGCTGCGAGTTACCGGACTCGATGCTCGCCTGCCGGCCGCGGAGGGTGCGATACATTCGGTTTGCATTTGCGCGGTGGAAGGGTTTGACCGCGTTGAACCCCAGCTGGCGCGTGTTGTGCAGCAGATTGGTCGTCCGAGCTCGGCGGCTTGGCGTGGTACATCCGGGCGGAACGCTGTCGAAGAGCAACACATGCTTGACGTGTTCGCCGGCTTCGACGAGCTGGCGAGCCATCTCCAGCGTGACCAAGCCGCCTCCGGAATAACCACCGAGCAGGTACGGGCCGGAGTGGTTGGCGCGCAGCTCGGCGACGTAGCGAGTCGCCATCGCCTCGACCGATCCGTCGGGCATATCGCGTGCGTCGACACCTGCCGCTTGGAAGCCGTACACGGAGCGGTTGCCCGACAGGGCACGCGCCAGGCTCCACAGGAACAGAACGTTGCCACCCGCTCCGTGGACGATGAACAGTGGGCTCCCGTCGCCGCCCGACGAGATCTGGACGAGCGAACGGTGCACATGCGCTGCGCCCTCACCGGCTGCTCTTGCAACGTGCCCCGTGTCGGTTGCCGCGCTCTCCACCACTGGCATCAGCGGCTCCACCAGCGCAGCCAGCGCACCCAAGCTCGGCGCCTCGAAAATGTCGGTGAGCTGCAGCCGCACGCCGAGCTCTCGCTGCAACCGTGACATGAGTCGGATCGCGATGAGGGAGTGGCCGCCGAGGTCGAAGAAGTTGTCGGAGGGGCCGACTCCATTGACGCCGAGCAGCTCCTCCCAGATTGCACCGATGCGCTCGAGAGGGGTTGCAGTTGCCGACACAGCCTTGGACGCCTCGTCGGGAGCTGGCGGTGTGTTGACGGTGTCGACCGTGCGGAGCTGGTCGAGGTCGACGCTCGACGCAATGAGTCGCGGTGCACCGCTGGCGAGGAGCTGCTGTACGAGCGCTATTCCTTCCTCACGGCGGATACCGAGACCCTCGGCCAGTTGAGCAAGCGTGTGAATATGACCGGCCCCGCCTGCCGCAGTCTCGCGGACACCCAGCGGCGCATCGACCGCAACAGGCCACAGCTGGAGTCCGTCGATGACCATGACGCAGCTGCCGTCGGCGCTGAAGACCTGCACGTCGACATGCGGGGTTCTGCCTTCTGCTTCGTCGCGACGAGTGACGACCACCCTGACCGAAAGCGGCACCGGTTCGAACAATGTGACGCGGTCGTAGCTGATAGGGACGAACAGATCGTCCGTCGGTGATGCGGCTCTCAGCAGCTGCGAAGCCAGACCTGTGGCTGCGTCGATGATGGCCGGGTGAGCACGCCACAGGCCGACATCGGACGGCGCAACCGTCTCCAGGCTGAGTTCGGCGAGCACTTCGGCGCCGACGAACGCGGCCGTTGAATCCGGCTGCCAACGAGAACCGAGTAGAAGTCGGTCGCGCTGCCCCGCGAGAGGGTCGATCGCCAGCATTTCGGGCGCATCGCGCGGGTCTTCCGGCGCTGGCGTGGGCGTATCGTCGTCGATGACGGCGCTCGAGTTGAGCACCCACCCGACCGTTGGGCCGCCATCGCTTTCGATCTCGATGACACGCTGGCCGGCTCCTGCGGCGACCTTCGCTCGAATTGCCCTGCTGCTGGCATCGGGAACGGCGAGGGCCTCGTGAATGGTAACGGACCGCAGGGTGACGGGAACCGATGCAGCGCCGGACAGCTCGGAAGCGGCGAGGAGCAGCTCGAGATGGCCCGTGCCGGGCAAGATTGCTTGACCGTCGACGGTGCGGTGCTCGTCGAGCAGCCAGTGGCTGGAGGCGAGATGACCGACGACATCAACAGTGCCGTCGTCGCGTGTGGTGCGCTCCTCGAACACCGGGTGCACGATCGGTTCACCTTCGCCGAGGCCGAGACGATCACGTTGCGACGCCCGCTCGGCCATGCCGATGTCGCTCCACACGCCGTAGTTGAGCGTGACGACGCGGAGATCGTCGTGTGCGCCGGCCAGTGAATCGAGCACGGCATTGGCGGCGACGTACGCCACCTGACCAGCGGGGGTGAGCGTGGTGCTGGTGGACGAGATGAGGACGAGCAGCGTCGCACCCCGTCGCTGAAGCTCGGTAGTGAGTGCAACTGCACCGCGAGCTTTGACACCGATGACCTCTTCAATGTCTCGCGGCTCGACGAGTCCGATGAGCCGATCGCAGAGAGTGCCAGCGGCGTGCACCGCACCATCGATGCGACCGAACACGGCTACCGCGTGGTCGAGCGCGGCGACGATGCCAGCAGGTTGAGCAAGATCGGCAACGACGACCTCTACGCCGCCACCCATCGCTTCGAGTTCGGCCAGGCGGCGCAGACGCTGACTGGTGGCGTCCATCGGACCATGTGTGCGGATCCACTCCTCGCGATTGTCGCGTGTGGGCAGCTCCGAGCTGGTGACAACCACCACATTGGCGCCCACACTGCTGAGATGCGACGCGAGTGTGTGGCCGATGGCGCCGAGGCCGCCGGTGACGAGGTACGTGCCGCCAGTGACCAGCGGTGACGTTGCGTCGAGGCCGTCGACCGGGTCGAACTTCCGTTCCACGGGGACCAGGCGTTGTCCCTCGCGAAGTGCGACTACTCGGTTGCTGCCGCGACCGAGCTCGTCGACGAGCTCGTCGACCGTCGCATCATCGAAGGTGTCGCCCTCGGCGATGACGTCGATCAGCACAGTGTCAAGGTCGGGGTATTCGTGTGGCGCAACGGCGGCGATACCAAGTGCCAAAGCATCGACGGGACGCGTTGCGGCGGCGTTGAGACCGAACGCTCCGCGAGATACGAACGCGAGGCGGTGCCCGAGGGTTGCCGCTCCACCGAGTGTCCGCACCACGTCGAGACCGACCCCCAGCCATGTGCCGACGGCGTGATCGACGTCGAGCGGCTCGCTGAGTTGGTCGCCGACAAGGAGAACTCCGTCGTGATCGACGAGGGTCATCGAGTCGGCCAGCAACGGCGGGTGCGCGCGGTGAATCTCGAATCCGCGGGTTGTGAGGGCGGTGCACACTGCTTCGTGAAGTGGGTCGCCATCCGTGCCGACAACCCACCAACGTCGCGCTCGCGCCGGGGTGTCGCCGAGCGGAGTGGCCGGCTCCCAGACCGGCTGCCACCACATCTCCGACGGCTTCTCGAATCTGACGAGTTCGACGTCGTGGTGACCTGAGTGCTCGCCTGTCGCGGTGCTCTGTGCGGGACCGTTGTGCGCAAGCAATCCTGCAGCGCGCGCCGGCGGATCGATCCAGTAGCGCTGGCGTTGGAACGCATACGTGGGAAGTGTGAGCACCCGACGCTCGCTGCCGATGAGTGTCTCGAGCTGCACCGCCACGCCGGCCGCCCATTGCGACGCAAACGCGTTGAGGGTGTACGCAGAATCGTCGACCTGCTGGCGCGGGTGTCTGAGCGCGGCGATTGCCGTGATCGGCGCGTGCGTGCAGCGTCGAGCGTACGACGACAGCGACTGCCCGGGGCCGAGCTCAACAGTGATCGTCGGCGTGTCTGCCAAGGCTACCCGCAGGTTGTCGGCGTAGCGGACCGTGTTGCGCAGGTGGCTCACCCAGTAGCCGGGATCGGTGGCCTGCTCCGGCGTGATCCAGGTGCCCGTGAGGTTCGACATGTAGCGAGCGGTGGGAACCGACAGCGTGGTGCCCTCTACGACCCTGCGGAACTCGTCGAGCACTGGATCGAGCAGCAGGCTGTGTGCAGCAGCGGCGAGCGGGATGAGCGTGCCCTGCTCGCCACCGTCGAGCAGCTGCTTCTCGATGAGTGTGATGTCGTCGGACCGGCCGGCGAGGACACACTCGTCGGCGGTGTTGACCACGGCAAGCGAGACGTTGTCCGTGAGCAGCTCGCGTGCGGCCGCTTCATCGAGCGGAACGACGAGCATCGCCGCCCCGGGGCCGCCCACGCGTTCCATGAGTGCAGCGCGGGCGACGACCAATTCGAGAGCGTCATCGAAGCTCAGGACGCCTGCGAGGTGGGCCGCCACGTACTCGCCGAGGCTGTGGCCGATGTAGCTGCTGGGGGTGACTCCCCACGCCATCCACTGTCGGGCGAGAGCGAGCGAGGTGAGGAACACCGACGGCAGCGCGACGGTAGGCGCATCCATCCCGTCAATCTGCGAGCCAGTGGCGAGAAACGGTGCGAGGTCGATGCCTGACAGATTGCGCACCTTGCGACGTCCGTCGCTCATGACGTCGTGGAACACCGAGAACCGGTGGTCCAGCGCAGCGGCCATGCCCGGGTACTGCGAGCCGCCACCGGGGAACAGGAACGCCACTTCGGGCGCAACGTCGACGCTGTGATGTTGAAACGACCGACCGCGGTCGACTCGGCGCAGCTGATCGATGGCGTGTTCCCGATCGGTTGCAGCAACCACCCGTCGCACTGCGTGGTGACGACGGCGAGTCGCAAGGGTGAACGCAACATCACCCAGGTCGAGCTCGGGATGCGCCTCCAAGTGGGCCGCGAGCTTCTCAGCGGCATCGGTCACGGCCTGATCATCCCGACCGGACAGTGCGAGCACCTGCTCGGGCGCCGACGCAGTGAGCGCCTCGCGTTGCGGTGCTTCTTCGATGACGACGTGCGCGTTGGTGCCGCCCACGCCCAGCGAGCTGATGCCGGCGCGGCGCACGCGATCGCCCGGCCACTCTGCTGCGGTGCCCGACAACAGGAATGGCGTCGTCTCGAGATCGAGGAGCGGACTGGGTCCGGTGAAGTTAGCGATCGGCGGAAGCGTTCGGTGACGCATCGACTGCACGACCTTGATCAGGCTGGCGACACCCGCTGCGGTGTCGAGGTGGCCGATGTTGGGCTTGGTCGACACGAGCCGACAGAAACCGGTGTCGTCGGTGGAGGCGCGGAACGCCTCGGTGAGCGCGGCGACCTCGATCGGGTCACCCACGGGTGTGCCGGTGCCGTGCGCCTCCACCAATTGCAGATCGCGCGCGCCCACGCCGGCAACGGCCAACGCTTCCTTCACCACGTCGGCGTGCCCGTCGACGCTCGGTGCGAGGTACGACACCTTGCGAGCACCGTCGTTGTTGACGGCAGAACCCTTGATTACCGCAAGGATGGGATCGCCGTCGTCCCACGCGTCGGTGAGTCGGCGTAGCACCACGGCACCTGCGCCGCTAGTCAAAACCGTGCCGGCGCTCGCAAGATCGAACGCGCGACAATGGCCGTCTGGCGAGAGGATCTCGCCTTCCTGATAGTGGTAGCCCACGCGGTGCGGCGCCTCGATGGTGACTCCGCCGGCGAGCGCGACATCGCACTCGAGAGAGAGCAGACTCTGCACTGCGAGGTGTACGGCGACGAGCGATGTGGAGCAGGCGGTCTGCACATTGATGGACGGGCCGCGCAGGTCCAGTCGGTACGAGAGCGTGGTGGCGAGGAAGTCCTTGTCGTTTCCTGTGTGGCGCAGCAGGAACCAACCCAGGCGACGCAACAGATCAGGGTCGGCCAACAGGTTGTTGAGCAAGTAGGTGTTCATGCCGCAGCCTGCGAACACCCCGATGGCGCCGTCAAACCGCTCCGGTACCACTCCTGCGGCCTCCAGCGCCTCCCACGCACATTCCATGAAGTGGCGGTGCTGCGGGTCCATGATGGCGGCGTCGCGCGGGCCGATGCCAAAGAATCCTGGATCGAAGTACTCGACCTCGCGCAGGACGCCAGAGCGACGCACGTATGACGGGGACGAGGTGTCTGAAGGCGACACGCCCTCGGCGTCAAGGTCGGCGAGCGAGAGGTCGGTGAGGCAGTCGTCGCCGGCTACCACGCGGTGCCAGAGCTGGTCCACGTCGGGGGCACCCGGGAAGTGGCCCGCCATACCGACGATGGCGATATCGGAGTCAGAGATCTCGTGGAGGCCACTCATGTGGCAGGGTCCTTCACAGAGGGGTCCGCGCCGCGCCGCCGCTCCAGCATCGCGCGCCGCTTGGCGCCACGGTCAGAGCCGACGTCAGCAGCCTGAATGGCGCCATTGTTACCTGCGCCGTTGGCACCCTCGGCACGCGGGCGCAGCTGCTGCAGGTAGGCGGCGAAGCCGGCCACGGTGGGGTAGCGGAACACGTCGGTGAGCGCAATCCTCAAGCCGGTGGTCTGCTGCAGCGTGCGAAATACCGCAACAGCGAGGAGGGAGTGCCCGCCGATGTCGAAGAAGTTGTCGGACCGGCCCACGGGCCGGCCGAGTTGCTCGGTCCACACGTCAGCGACCAGGCGTTCGATGTCGTCCTTCGGCGCGGCCACTTCCGACAGTGGTGCCGCTGTGCCGCTGCGACTCACATCGGTGGGTAGTGCCGCGCGATCAATTTTACCGTTGAGTGTGAGCGGCAACGCGGCGATGGCAACCACGAAGTCGGGCACCATGACATCGGGCAGCGTCGACGCAACGTGCTTGCGGAGCAGTGGCTCGTCGATCTCGGCACCGTGCGCGGGAACGACGAATGCGATGAGACGCGCATCGGAGGCATCGCCGCGTGCGACGACGACCGAACGCTCTACGCTTCCGTGCGAGTCGAGCTGGGCTTCGATCTCGCCGAGCTCGATGCGGTGGCCTCGGATCTTCACCTGAAAGTCCACTCGGCCGGCGAACTCGACGATGCCGTCGTTACCGAACCTCGCGAGGTCGCCGGTGGCGTAGAGCCGGCCGTGGTGATCGCGATCGGCGAACCGTTGCTGAGTGAGGTCGTCGCGACCGAGGTAGCCGCGGGCCACTCCATCACCACCGATGTGAAGTTCGCCGAGTGCATGCACGGGCACGGGGCGACCCGATGGGTCGAGGATGTGCAGCGTGGTGTTGGCGATGGGTCGGCCGATGGGCACCGGGCCAACGGGCGCATGCTCGATCTCGTGGACCAGCGACCAGATGGTGGTCTCGGTGGGGCCGTACATGTTGGTGAAGCGACCCGAGACTGCCTCGCGCAACTCGGCTCCCAGCTTCTCGGGAAGCGCTTCGCCGCCCACCATCAGGTGCTTGATTGCGCCGAGCGCTGCGCGATCGCCAGGCTCTGCCATGAGCATGGCGGCCAGCGATGGCGTGCACTGGAGGTGAGTGATCGAGTGGCGGCTGACGAGCCCTGCCACGCTTTGGTCGCTGCGCTCCACGTCCGCGTCGACTCGCTGGGCTGTCGTGGAGTGGGTGGCGGAATCGGTCGCGGCTGCGGATGTGTCGAGGCGGGCCTTCAACGCGCCGAGCAACGGCATCGAGTCGAGCACGTCCTGGGTGTCGATGCCGAAGTCGATGAGGCATGCCAGTTCGTCGACGCCCATCTCTGACAGAGATTCGGCCATCTCCAGCGCATCGTCCGTGCTGCCGAACAGGCCACTGGTGTCGAGGTAACGAGCGGCCGCCATCGTGAGTAGTTCGTCCATCTCGCTGTCGGACAACGAACGGAATGCTTCATCTGCCGACGCGCCTGCGCTGGCGAAAGTCGGGAAGGCCGAGGCCATGTTCTTCAACAAGCCGGTGGCCGTACCGAGGTAGCGCTTCATCGGCTGCTCGGCCTTCTGTCGTGCGGTGGCGCTGTCATCGCACAGGAAGGTGTGGAGCATCACCGTGATGCGTCCCTCGCCGGCATGACCGGCGGCGCGCCAAGCCGTGCGATACACCTGGATGTTGTCCGCAAGCTGTTCTGCTGATTGGCCGAGCATGTGCGTGAGTAGGTTGAGTCCCATCTCGCCGGCCTTTTCGAATGTCTTGGTGGTGCCGGCCGAGGTGAGCCATACCGGCAGCTCTGTCTGCACCGGGCGCGGCAGCGTGCGTACGCTGACCATTGCCTCGTCGTGTCCCACCATCTCCACGTGGTCGCCACGCCACAATGCCCGCACCTCGTCGATGCGCGACTGCAGGTCGTCGCGAGCGGTGCGGTAGCCGCTTGGGTTGAGCACGAAGTCGTTTGGCTGCCAGCCGGGCGCAAAGGAGATGCCGACGCGGCCCTGCGACAGGTTGTCGACAACGGACCACTCTTCGGCGACGCGTGCGGATGGGTGCAGCGGCAGTACCACGCTGCCGGCACGAATGTGGATCTGCGAGGTCAGTACGGCGACGGCGGATGCAAGAACCGAGGGATTCGGGTAGGCGCCGCCGAACTCGTGAAAATGCCGCTCGGGTAGCCACACCGCTTCGAACCCATGCTGGTCGGCGTATTGCGAGCTCTCGCGCAGGAGGCGGTAGCCGTCGGAGGCGACTGCGTCGCCGGCAGCGAAGAAGAACAGGCTGAGGTTGGTCGGCCGACGGTTGCTGTTGGCGGTTCTTTCGATCTTTGCGGGCGCTGTTCCGGGGGAGGTGATGCCGAACTGCTGGATGACCACCTCGAAACCGCGGGTGACGGTCCAGAGCAGTTCGAGCACGGAGATGTCGAACGACAGGCTGGTGACTGCCAGCCAGATCCCGGGTGGGTCATGGTCGATCACGGCGTCCATCGCGGCGAAGAAGTTGACGACATTGCCGTGCTGCAACATCACACCCTTCGGGCGACCGGTGGAACCCGAGGTGTAAATGACGTAGGCAACGTCGTCGCTGGTGTGTCGAGACGTGGCCGGGCCCTGGACCGACGGATCACTCAACGACGGGCTGAGAACCGTCAGATCAGGCCCGGCGATGCGGGTGGCGACGTCGGGTGTGGCGACCAGGATCTGCAGGTCGGAGTCTGACACCATGTATGCCAACCGCTCCTCGGGGTACCCAGGGTCGAGGGGCACGTAGGCGGACCCGACGCTGAGGATGCCGAGGAGTGCCACGAGCAGGTCGATGTTGCGTTCGAGCGCCACACCCACGAGGCTGCCGCGGGTAGCCCCTGCGTGTTCGAGGCGGGCTGCGAACCGATCGACCGCATCCAGCAGTTGCGCATAGGTCACAGTTGCATCGGCGCAACTGGCCGCCGGTGCGTCGGGTGTGCGCAACGCTTGCTCACGGAACTGGCGGTCGACGGTGGCGGTGCGGTCGTAGGGCAACCCGGTGTCGTTCCAGGAGTCCAGCAACGCTCGTTCGCTCGACCCAAGGAGATCGAGCGAGTGGAGCGAGGCGTCGGGTGCGTGGTACGCCGCGTGCATGAGAGCCGAGATCTGTTCAGCGGCGCGCTGCAGCTCGGCCTCTGTCGAGGTACGGGCGGCCAAGGTCAGCGTGGAGTCGAGCGGGTCGATGGTTGCCGCAAAAAGGTGCGAACCTTCAGGCTCGTCAGAGTCGACGATCCCGATGCGAAGCTGCATCGACGGTGCGACAGAGCGGTGGCGCGTCGCCGGGCTGCGACCAATGAGGTCGCGCAGGTACGGGCCACGACGTGTGAGCGTTTGCAGCTCCTCTGCGACCGCCGCGCTGGCCGAATGAAGCGTGTCGTCTGCTCCGCTCTCGGCGGTGTGCAGCGTGAAGCGTCCGAGAGGACGTGCCGTCAGCGGTGCCAGCGAGTGGACCACAGCGTCGATCTCGTCGTTGCTGAACTCGAACCACACCGTCTCGCTGTTCGAGGTGCGGCTCCACCAGGCGAACACCGCCGCTGCTACGTCGCCCGGGTTGGCACCGACGGGTGCCGGCACGGTGGTTCGCGCCCAGGCGTGCTCCGGGTCGAGATGTAGGTGGGTTGGTTGCGCGTCGTTGAACTGAGCGAGCCGGTGGAGCCAGAACGTCTCATGGCGCGCGAGGTGTTCGTCATTGCTGGTGAGGCGTGCGAGCAGGGCATCGTCGAGGGGCTGAGCATGTCCAGTGAGTGCTTCGAGCGATGCCGGTTGCAGGTCGACGCCCTCGAGTGTGGTGAGCTCGGTGATCAGAACGTCGCCGTCGGACGTGGCCAGCTGCACGCCGCGGGCAGTGAGCGCCACGGCACCAGCGGGACGGCCGGACACAGGGACGAGCTCGGTGGCGGTGATGACCAGGGCTTGATCGCCAACGATCCAACGCACAGCCCCGAGCCGGTTGCGGATGCGCGGGCCGAGCGCGAGGGAACGGACGGCGCGGTCGATCTCGGCCGCAGGCTTCGCCGGATCGAGCACGGCAACCGGGCGCTGGTAGCGGCCGAACCACTCGCCTGGCCTATCGGGCTGAGCGGTGAGCATCGGCCGTCGGCTCATCACGGCGCGCAGAACATCGGGGAATGTGCGCAATGCGGTCTCGTAGCAGCGCGCATTGAGCGAGAAGGCGGTCTCGTCGGGCGAGAGATCAAATGTCTCAGCCAGTACGATCTCGCCGGCGTCGACCTCGCTGGTCATTGTGTGCCAGGTGACAGCGTGCTGCGACTCGCCGCGGAACAGGGCCCACGTGGTGACCGCCAGCCCCCTGTAGTCGGGCAGCGGACCATCGTGAAAGTTCACTGCCATGCCGACCTTCGTGAGTATGTCGTCGCTGACCACATACTCATTGGCGATACTGAACAGCACGTCGACATGACGGTCGGCCAAGAAGATCTGCAGCTCTTCGGAGCTCAAGACGATAAAACCTTCGGCCTCGGCGCGCTCCCGTGCGACCGCACTGCGCGTCGAGATCGCGACCACATCCGCGCCAGCAGCACGCGCAGTGGTGGCGCACTCGATCAGGAGCGACTCGTCACCGACGAACACGGTGCTGGTCAAAGCCCCTTCGTGGACGCCGAGGCTCACCTTTGCCTCCGAGTGTGTGAGCACGTTCTTGTATTCATCTCTGTGTCCTCCGGCTCGGGCGGACTCTATCCGTAGTTGATTTGTTCAGTGCAGCGTGGAACGGGCGTGTAGTGTCCAACGCAGCGTTTACCGCTTGGGTTCTATCGGCCAACGTCAGCGAGAACTGAAACGGTCCATCGTGGCGGGGTGTGACCGAACTCGTCGTTCAGCTCACGGAGACTTTTCAGATTCATGACGATTTCGAGTTCCTCCCCCACAGCAGAGCGGCCCGTGCGGGCAGCGTTCGTCATCGAGCAGACGCTCGGCCACGTGACGTTTGGGCAGAACCTGAGCACCATTCTTGCCAACCACCATCAATTGATCTCGACGTTCGTTCGCATCCCATATGAGATGCCGCAATGGGCCTCTTGGATACCGGGATACTCCAATTGGACCATTCGATCCGGACTCCGGGCGCGGCACGCGCTGTGGGTGCAGTCACGAACGACCGACATCGATGTGATGTTCGTCCACACTCAGGTTCCCACGTTCATGCTTCGGCGCTGGATGGAGCGTATTCCCACGGTGGTGTCGCTCGACGCCACCGGAGAGCAATACGACCAGTTCGGCGTCCACTATGAGCATCGTCGGTCTTGGGGACCCATCGAGTTGTGGAAGAAGCGAGCGGCGAAGCGTAGCTACGCCCGTGCTCACCACATCGTGGCGTGGTCAGAGTGGGCTCGCGACGGGCTCGTGAAGGAGTACGGAGTCCCCGCCGCCCGTGTCACGGTGATCGCTCCGGGCGTGAATGTCGAGCAATGGAAGCGAGTCGACACGCCACCCGACGATGCCGTCGTCAAGATCCTCTTCGTAGGCGGTGACCTCGTACGCAAGGGCGCTCCGATGCTGCTGGAGGTGGTCAGACGGCTTCGCGCAGACCAGTCGCTCCCACCGTTCGAGCTGCACGTCGTCACTACCGGCGACCTTGAACCGGAGCCTGGCGTCATCGTTCACCGTGGGATGAAGCCGAACACCGCTGAGCTCATTGCTCTCTATCACTCGTCGCACGTGTTTTGCCTACCCACGCTCGGTGACTGCCTGCCGATGGTGCTCGCCGAGGCCGGTGAGGTGGGGTTGGCCGTCGTGTCCACCGACGTTGGTGCGATTCGAGAGATCGTCGTGCACGAAGAAACCGGCCTGCTGGTTGCCGTCGGCGACTCGGAGGGACTCGAATCGGCCCTGCGCCGACTTGTTGCGGATCCGGCCCTGCGTGCCCGTCTCGGTGCGTCGGCGCAGCAGCTTGTTCGCGCGCGCTTCGATGCTGGCATCAACGCCCGTCGCATCGCCAACATGCTCATCGAGATCGTCCGCTGCACGTCGTCATCATGAACGCGCTCCCGTCCGAAGTCTCCGGCCGTCATCGCGTGCTCCTCACGGTGTCGGGCACGATTCCCGACGATCTCGCCGAGGCGGTCGCGACCGGCCGCCGACCTCGCGTCGACTACATCGAGATGGCGAGAGCGTTCGGCGCCGACCTGGTCGACTATGCCGAGGCAACGCGACGGGCAGGGTGGGTGGGGCGACTCATCGAACGGAGTGTCGGACGCAATGTCGCGCTGGCCTGGTGCTGCTACCGGCAGCGCCGTGAGTACGACATCGTCGTGACCGACGGCGAACAGGTCGGTATTCCGCTCGCTGCGATGCTGATGCTCACCGGGAGGTGCCGCCCGCGGCACCTGATGATCGTGCACATCCTGTCCGTGCGCAAGAAGGTGCTGCCATTCCGTCTGCTTCAGCTGCGACGCCGCATCGACGAGCTCATCGTCTACTCGTCGGCACAGCGCGACTTCGCTATCGGCACACTCGGGGTGCCCGCCGACCGGATGACCCTGGTCCCGTTCATGGTCGACACTGAGTTCTTCTCTCCGCAGCCGATGCCGCTGGGTGATGGCCTGCCGTTGGTGTGCTCTGCCGGCCTGGAGTTCCGCGACTACGGAACAATGGTCGAGGCGGTCAGGAACCTCGACGTCCGAGCGGTGCTCGCCGCTGCCAGCCCGTGGTCGAAGCGGAAGAGCCAGCTCGACGAGATGACGCTGCCCGCTCACATCGAGGTCGTACGCCTCGATCTCCATCAGCTCCGCCAGTTGTACGCCGAGGCCTCGGTGGTGGTGATGCCCTTGCACGAGGTCGACTTCCAAGCCGGAGTCACTACGTTGCTCGAGGCAATGTCGATGGGTAAGCCGATCGTTTGCACTCGCACCACCGGTCAGACCGACGTTGTCACCGATGGCGTCACCGGAATCTATGTCCCGGTAGGCGATGCGGCGTCGATGAGTGCCGCTCTGAACGATCTGCTCACCGATGCATCGCGAGCAGAGGCGTATGGCGCCGCCGCTCGCCGATGGGTGGTCGAGCACGCGGACATTGCCGTCTACGTCGAACTACTCCGACGTAGGATCGACCACCACCGCAGTAGCGTCGGCAGTCACATCAGCGTCTGAACGGCTCTGCGGTCCGTCGTGCGTGTCCCGGTTCGAATTCGGGCTCCGAGACGGACTCGTCCGTTCCAGGCTCGGAGTCCTCTTTCGGTACCTGAGAGCACAGCCCGAAGCCGAGGGCGAGCAAAACCATGTTCTGCGGGCTCCATGCGATGTCCACGAATGCGAACACTGCGAACATCACGACAATGGTGATGCCCAGAATCGCCAGAACGGCCTCAGTGTCGTCGCGTGATCGCACCAAGGAGCGCGTCCCGGCACGAACAGCGAGGCCCATCATCGCAAGCATCGAGAGGAAGCCGCCGAAGCCGGTCTTGATCCAGATCCACATGAACGAGTTGTGCGGGATGTACTCGTAGAACTCGAAGAAGCTGATATCGGGGAGTGGATATGGCCGGTAGAACTTCTGGCCGAAGCCCAACCCGAGAATCGGTGAAGCCTGGATCGTGTAGTTGAGGTCGAAGTTCTCGATGACTCGATACTCGTCGGAACTACGATCGGCCTCGCTGCTTTCACTCGACGCAACGATCGACTTGATTGCCTGCGCAGGAAAACCGGCCGGTGACGTGGAGTTCCAGAACGCACCGGTATAGCCAATGGTGAGCACTACCAGCATGGGCACAACTGCGATGAACCGTTGCCGGTTCCGCCACCACAAAGAGAGCGCCACGAAGCCGAGCGCGATGACGAGCCCGGCAACCGCACTACGGCGCTGCGATGCGAGGTACACCATCAGTGTCGGGACGCACATTGCCAGCAGCATCAGACGCGCTGGTCGAGTGCCACCGCCGTAGAGGAACAGCATCAGTGTGATCAGGATGAGCACATTCCACTGAGTGGCAGCGGAGTGCTCGCCCAACGACTCAATCTGGTCGAGGTCGACCGCCGTCAGATTTTGCAGGTAGATGAGAGCGAGGATCGCATTGAGGAAGATCGCCGACAATGCGGTCCAGACGAGCAGCCGCAACGTTCGACGATCACACAGGTTGATGATGAGTGCGTACACCGGCAGCAGTACGAACATCGCTCGACCCTCGAACATCGCGACCCGAAAGTCGCCACCCCGAGCAATGCCGTATACGAAGCCGATCGCGACGAAGCACGTGAAGAGTCCGACGGCGTTGACCAGCGGACGTCGCACCATGGTGCGCCCGGGAGTGATCTTCAGTTCGATCAACCAGAACACCAACGTCATCGCGACCAGGATCTCGAGTGGGCTGAGCGAGAGTTCGTTCGAGATGTAGAGCAACGACTCTGCACTCGAGAAGTTCTTTACGAAAGGGAACCAGGGCGTGATGACCGCATCGCCGACGAGGCCCAGGAACACGATGGCGTACAAGCCGTTGATCGGGCGGATCGAAGCTGCGACGATGCAACCGATCAACACCACCAGAGCGATGCCCGACGCCGGGGCGCCAACGCTGGTAAATGCCAACGCGACGAAGCCGATCACGGAGATGACCGCGGCAGCGAGCAAGCCCACTGCACGGCGCTGTCGGCGAACCTTGCCGACGGTATGCCGTTCGAGAGTGCGGTTCACGAGATGATTCGGATGCTGTAGAAGCTGGCTGCTGTCGCCGCGGTAAACACGAGGAGCCATCGAGTCGATAGTTGACGACCACTGAACTCACGCGACGCACTGATGAAAAAGATCGCGATGAGGAAGCCGACGAGGACAGTCACGACATCGCCTAGTTGCCGAGTGCCCAGACCTCGTTCGAGGTTCGCATCCAGCGCGGCAGGCTCGACCGACTTCCGTTGAGGATTGTTCCCAGGCACGGCACGACGTCCATCGCCTGTAGAACACCCCGGACCTGGATCGAAGAGGTCGAACGCTGCTGCACGACGAGCAGAAACCCGTCGGTCAGTCCACTGAGCGTGACCGCATCGCTGCTTGCGAGCACCGGGGGGAGATCGCACACGATGTAAGCGAAGGACTTGGACAGGTCGTCGAGGAGGCTGGCGAGTGTCTCGCTGCGGGCCAGGCGCGGCCGCGAGCCGGCGGGAACTTCACCGGCGGCCACCATCGAGAGCCCGGGTACCGATGTCGCCACGGGAAGATTGGTGACCGAGCCACGGCCTTCGACGACACTGGAGATGGTTTGGCGGAACGGAGCAGTCTCGAACGCATCGTGCGTGGACTTCCACCAGTTGAGGTCGACCCAGCAGGTCGGCTCGCGCCAGTCGTAGGCGATGAGTGATGCCAGCGATCGCGACATCGACGTCACGCCTTCGCCGAACAACGACGAGGTAAGGCTGAGCCGACCCGGTAGGTCGCCTCGAGCCATGAGGTAGCGCAGCGACCGAGTGACCACCGGTGGCGACTGGTGAATGAGATGGTCGTCGACCCACACTTGAAGGTTGTCGGCCTCTGACGAGCGACCGCGTCCGTGCTTGGCGGTTTCGCTGATCGAACGGTCGATCAGCGCGTCGTTTTGTGGCGGCCCCGTCGGGCCGACGAAATCGGGGGGCGGGGGGATGCCGGCGCCATCGCGCCGCGGTTCCAGTGACATGGGTTGCTCAGCTCGCCGACCGTATAGGGACACTGCTCGTCACAGGCTGCGGATTCAGTCGCCTGGAGTGGTCGACCTTCATCGCGGACGACCGTGGCACGACCGCGCGAACGTTTGCGCCGAGAATGTCGAGATCGTGCGCCGAGTAGATCGATCGGTCGAACACGCTCACCAGCATTACTGAGGCCATACTGACCAAAATCCCGAGGACGGCGAACATGATGATGGTGGTGAGCATTGCCGTCAGACCCGACAACGGGACGTCGGGCGCCGTGGGCTCGTCGAGGGTGCGGAACCGCTGATCGATGTCGGCAGACGACTGAAGAGTGGCCAATCGTGCGGCTTCACGGTTGTCGAACGCCAGATCGAAGCGAGCCTGCGCTCTAGCCAGCAGATCGTTGAGCTTCTCGATCTCGAGCTGCTCGCCGATGTCGCGCTCGTCGCCGGCGAGGATGGGCTCGGGGTGGTCGGCCAGGTACGCCTGCAGCGCATCACTGGCAGTGTCGACCTCGAGCTTGTAGGTCGTGAGCTGCTGGTCGTAGAAGATTTCCGCGACGTCGGTGCCTGACGCCTCCGACGAGATGACGAAGTTCTTGAAGGTTGCGATACCTGACGCTGACAGCTTCTGCGCCCATTCGGGGTTGCCTGCCACCGAAATGACCTCCACGATGGTGTCGCCCGCCGCGGCAGCGTATGTGTTGGCGCGGACGTCGAGAAGAGTGAGCTCGCCGTTCAGGCGCTGGTCACCGAGCCCGGCGCCGTTGACGACTGAGATCGCAAAGCCATCGGTTTGCATCAGTTCGTTGAACTGCCGCGCAGTGGTGACAGCTGGTGTCTCGAACGAGCGAGTACCGGTACGAGTGCCGCTCAGCGTGTCGAGGAACGTCTCGGAGGAGATGCTGAGCACGCCGATGGACTGGTACTCCGAAGGCTCGGAGGAAGCCACGTACACCCCGGCAGCGGTGACAACGACGGCTGGAATGAGGAAGAGCAGCGGCTTGCCGAAGAAGATGAACATGGCGCGAGCGAAGAACCGCTGAGCTCCTGATGCTGGAGTGGACGACTTGGTCACTCCATATTCGGTCACGGCAGGCATCCGAGAAGAGTACCCAATCGGGGCACTCGAAACATAGCGGCTGTCACTCGAACTCGAAGACCTTGACAACTCCGAGAGAATCAAGCAATTGGCGCGAGCCGGGCTCGCAGTGCCGCACGCGCAGTGCGCCGCCCCCTCGCTGGGCACTTCTCGCCACTCGGATGAGTCCGTCGACCTCGTTGCGGCGCAGCACCGTTCCTGCGAGTTCGACTGTGGTGTCGCTGCCGTCAGCGCTCACGCTCCAGTCGCCCACGCGTGCGGCACCCCATCGCACGCGCCGAGCGATGACCCGCACCATGTGGGGAGCGAACACGATGGCGTCGCGGAAGTATCGCTTGCCGAGCCGGGCCGGTTCCTGCGACGCTCGGTAAACCCACTCGAGCCCGAACTTGCGCATCCATTCGGGCGCGCGACGTCGCCCACCGACGATGAAGTCGAGTGTGCCGCCCACACCGATGAGCACGGAAGCTCCGAGTTGTGCGCGGTGTGCCCTGATCCACTTCTCCTGCTTCGGGTTGCCCAGCGCGACGCAGATTACATCGGGCGCGAACGCGGTAATGGCTGCGGTCCACTCGTCGTCCATTGAGCGCACGTCACGCAGAATGGGACCGCTCATGCCCTGAACGATCGCTCCGGGGTACCGATCGACGAGCGTCGTCGCTGCCGATTCGGCGACGCCCTCGGCAGAACCGAACAGGAGTATTCGCCAGCCGGTTGTGCGTGATCGGTCGATCAGAGCAGGCACAAGGTCAGCTCCTGCGACGCGCTCGCGCAAGGGCACTCCGGCGATTCTTGCGTACCAGACCACCGGCATGCCGTCGGCAACGCACACATCAGCGCGCTGCAGGATGGCTTTGAGTTCGTCGTCGTGCTGGGCGTTCACCACAAAGTCGACGTTGATGGTGGCGAGCTGGAAGCTACGGCCGGTTGCGCGACCGACATCGATGAAGTCGCTGATCAGGACCAGCGACTCCTCCATCGTGACGTCGTCCACCGGGACACCTGCCACCAGCACCGCTGCTGGGCTGAGGTGCATCGAACGCGCCGTCGGATCGGGGTCAGACTGAGTCACGTGGAGCTCCTTCCGCGTTGCGAGTGGTGCGGATCCACTCGGAGTTCTTGCCGAGCATCGATCTCAGCAGGATCGACATCTTCCATACCGCCAACCGTGGTGCGTGCAGCAATGACCGGTACGCGCGCCGTGGCGCTCCCACCAAACTCAACGAAGCGAGCACGTGGATGCAGACGGTAGCGAGCATGGCGAGGCCGAACAGCGGCGGTCGCGTGCGGTGTGGCGAGACCAGGGCGAGCATCGCACCGGCTCCGGCCGATGCGGCCGTCGTCGCGCCGAGGAGCGATAACGGGGGCACGCAGAGGTCGGTGGCAGCATCAACGGCAGCCACACGACCGGTGTCGCCCGGACGCGCAACCCGAGCCAGCAACGACGGCACGAACCGACGGATGAGGTCGAAGCGACCGACCTCCCATCGCTGGTGCTGGGTGACGCTGGCTTCGAAGGTGTGGGGCATCTCGGCCTCCAGACGCGCCGCAGGCTCATAGTCGACGTGAATGCCCTCGAGAAGTAGTTCCAGCTGGAACTCGAGGTCCTCCACGAGGTGGGCGCTCCAAGAGCGCGAAACGATGAGCTCGTGCGAGAATGCCATCCCGTTGCCGAAGAGGCCACACGACCCACCGATGGTGGTGCGCGCGAGTGGCCGGCAGTGGTGACGAGCGGCGAGCGCGCAGTAGCGCAGGGTCGCGGGGACGGATTCGAATGCCTCACGAACGCCGTAGAAGCCCTGGACGGCGACGCTGCCCGACTGGAACCGCCGGTCGAGCACGCTGAGAAAGTCAGCTTCGACGGTGGTGTCGGCGTCGATGAACACCGCGACGTCGAACGGTACGTCGTCGCGCACGAGACGATCGACCAGCCAGTTGAGCGCAGGACCTTTCCCGCGATTATCGGTGTCGTGCCGCTCGTGCACCGTGGCCCCGCCGGCGACAACTGTTGCGGCCGTGTCATCGATACAGTTGTCTGCCACCACGTGCACGGTGAACAGGTTCTGCGGGTAGTCCTGGGTGGTGGCGCTCGCGAGCATCGTCGCAATGGTGGTGCCCTCGTTGTGGGCCGGAACGAGCACGACGAACCGAGTCACCGGTTCGAGTTCGTTGACGGGTAACCGCGAGCGGCGCGAGGTCACGACCGCAATTGCGGTGAGACCTCCGAGGTACGCAACCGGCACGGCCAGCGCGATGTTTGCGATTCCGAGCAGGCGGCTCGCCACGGTGGTGCCGTTCATGAGTCGCCCTTGCCGCCGCCGAGGAACCGAGTACATGCGGTTCTGGCGAACGCCTTGGCGTCGGCCAACGGGACTGTGCCGACAACCAACGATGCGACTGCGTAGACCGCGGCGCCCACCGCGATTCGGATGAAGAGACCAGCACCGTCGATGAGCCACAGGGCGAGCACCATCGTGCCGGCGGCTGTGAGGCATCGAGCGCAGAACAGCACGGTGGATCTGTTGAAAACGCCACGTTGCCGCATCCTCAACGCACAAATGGTGATGAAGACCTCGGTGCACACCGTTGAGACGGCGGCGCCGATGGCGCCATTCCCGTCGAATCGGCTGTTGGCGAAACGGACGGCGACAATGGTGAGAGGAGGGTTGAACACCGCTGCTGCAGCGGCGACCCAGATGTAACGCTTGTGACGGTCGCTCGCGACCAGAGCAGTGCCCAAGACGGTGTTGATTGCAACCAACGAGACGAAGGGCGCCAAGAGCTTCATGAGCACGACCGCGCTCTTGAACTCGGCACCGTAGACCAAATCGACCAGGTCGCCCGCGACCATGACCACCCCCGCAGATGCAGGGACGTTGACGGCGAGCACCATCATGATCGCCCGGTTCGTCAGATGGGAGAACTCGTCAGGTGCCGTGGTGGCGAGTGCGGAGAGCCGCGGCAGGAACGCGGTACAGACGATGGTGGTGATGAAGATCGGGATGCCGACCCAGCGGTACGCGAGCGAATACCAGCCCACCACTTCCGCGCCCGAGATGGCTTCGACAATCGGGATGTCGATGGTGCTGTAGAACAGGCTCAGCGCGCTGAGGGCGAAGATGGGTACGCCGCCGACGATGATGGCCCGCCACGTTCCAGGATGCCGTGCAGCCACGTTTTTCAGCGCTGGGCGCAGCGCACGGTAGTTGGCCACCAGAGGGATGAGCCAGGCCAGCGAGAATGCCAACGCGAACATCTTCAAGGACTCGGTGGTGAGCAGCACCGTGATGCCCGCGATCGACGCTACATAGACCTGCACCGTCTGCCACACGGCGGCATGAGCCATGCGCTCGAGGCCGTTGAGACCGGCCAACACCATCTCGTTGAGCAAACTGAGGATCATGCCGAGGCAGCCGATGGCGATGAGCACCAGCAGATCTTGGTCGTAACCGAGACCCCACCCGGCCAACAGAGCCACGCCGGTGAGCACCACGCCGGTGAGGAGCTTGAGCTGCAACGCGGAGATGACCAGCCGGCCGAGCACCGACGCGTCGCGGCCCACACTCTTCACGATGTACTGGTAGCTGCCCAATGAACCAACCAGGTTGAAGAAGCCCACGAACGCAACTGCGACCTGGACGCGGCCGAACCCCTCGCCCCCCAGACGTCTGGGGGTGAGGACGAGTAGGAACATCGTCGCCACCCAGGTCGCGACCTGGCTGGCGAGGAGGTAGGCGATGTTTCGCTTGAGAACGCTCATGGGGTGGAGGTGACCGGTTGTGGGAGGTGTGCGAAGTGATACCGAGACAAGTCGGTGGTGTCGTGGTCGACGAGTGTTTTCAGAGATGGTACGTGACGCGAGCAGCGAGGTGCTCGAAGCGTTTACTGCAGTTCGTCGGCGAGTAGGTCACTGGCACGAGCGGCGAGCGCCATCGCAGTTAGCGTGGGGTTCTTCTCGGGACCGGTGGTGAAGCAACTGCTGTCGCAGACGACGACGTTCTCAGCGTCGTGCAAACGATTCGACGAGTTGAGTGCGCCGAACTCGCGCGAATGGTGCATTCGCACCGCGCCGCCGAAGTGGACGGACGCTCCGGGCACCAACGGGAAGAACGGTCCGTCGAGCGTGAGTGCCACTCCCAATGATCCGAAGACGTCGCGCAGCCGGTCACGCGCGGCCATCATGTTGTCAATGGTCGCTTGCTCATATCGCAGGTCGATGCGCGGCCGGCAGTCGAGGCTGTCGTCGGCGGGCTGTGTGGGCAGGCTCACCCCCACCTCGGGACGGGGAATCATGGTGCCGAACACCTGGACACCGAACGAGCCTGTCTTCTTGCGGAGGTAGGTGTTGATCCTGTGCGACGCGAGGCCGAATGTCAACGATGACGCGTACAGCGGGTTGTCGGCGTCGTATGGCGAACGCGACAGGTACATCGGATGGGCCAATGCACTCAAGGGCCGTGCAGCTGCCACTGGCCACCACTCCTTCGGGTGATCGTGGAGGTAGCGGCCGATGACCTGGTGTGAGTTCCCCAGCCCGTTCGGGAAGTCCGCGGACACAGACCTCAGCAAGATGGTGGTGGTGTCGATGGCGCCAGCCGCGAGGACCGCTGCCCGGCAGAGCTGGGTACGGTGCTCACCCGTGGCACGGTCGACGAAGCCGACGGACTCCACTTGCGAAGTCGCGCCATTCCAGTCCAGATGTGTGACCTGCACGCCGGTAACGAGTGTGAACAGTTTCGACGACAGAAGCGGCTTGATGACGCAGTGATAGCTGCTGAACTCCGTGCCCCGTCGCGCCGCCATCCACGGGCCTCCCTTTGCCATTGGCAATGGCCCGAGGAAGTCGCCCGCCAGTGAGGCCCTGCGAGCGAGGTCGGCCCAGTCCGCCGGCGGACTGCAGCGGAAGTGAGTGGTGTTCGCAGGGATGTTGTCGAAGGGCTCGCCAGCAGTGATGGTGAGCGCCTGCTCGGCCATCTCGTAGTAGGGCACGAGTTCGTCATAGGTGACAGGCCACACATAGCGCTCATCCACTCGGCCGCCCTCGGTGAAGTCCTCTGGCGCGAAGCGCGGCACGGCGGCCGTCCAGTAGTTGGACAGACCCCCCAGCGTGCGGCTCGACGACCATTCGGTGACGGCATCAGCGGCGTACTCGTGGCGGTTCTGTTCGAGGCGTCGATCGTCCTGTCGGCGGTAGAGCGTGTTGCCACCCGCGCGCACGATGAGGCCCCGGGGGGCTGAGACACCGGCGTCGAGCATCGTGACCCTCACGCCCCGTGAAACCAGTCGGGCCGCCGCCATCGCCCCACACGGTCCGCTTCCTACGACAACAACAGTGTCATCGCGGATGCCTGGTTCAGCGGATCTCATGGTCATCGGCCCATCGTCCGAGCACACTGGTCACATCGTCAATCGCTGAGGAATCAACGGTGGGACTGCTCATGATTGCAACATTGTCGCTCAGGTGCTCCTCCGACTGAATTCCCAGCAGTACCACGGCGACACCGGGGAACGATCGGACGTACTCGACTGCCAACTTGACCACCTGCACGCCGTGTCGCGTGGCGATCGCCATGAGCTCGCTGATGAGCGGCCACTTCTCGACGGTGGTAAGACGCGTATCGCTTGCCATCGCCATGGAGAGCAAGCCACCTCCCAGCACGCCGCGCGCCCACACCTCGACGCCGCAGCTCGAGGCGAGCGGGAGCACCGTCGTGGCAGCTTGTGGATCGAGCACACCGAACGGCACTTGTACTGTGTCGACGCCGTCAATCTGGAGCCACTCGATTGCTGAATCGAGCGACTCGGCTCCGATTCCGAATCGGCGAATCTTGCCGGCCCTCTTCAGGCGGGCCACCTCGTCAACGACATCGAGGAACACGGCTCGTGGGCCGTGCAGTTGCAGAGTGTCGAGGTAGTCGGTGCCGAGTCTGCGCAAGCTGGCATCGACCGCTCGCCGTATGTACTCGGGCGAAAAGTCCTGAGCAGAGTAGGCGCCGCCGGTCACGCTTGCGGTGTCTCGTGACTGCTCGTTCGAGGCAGAACGTGAGCGCACGCTGCGCACGCCTCGAAGCGCCGGGCGGGCGAATCGGGCCATCGTGTGCGCTGACAGGCTGCGTTCTCTGAACTCGTAGCCGACCTTGGTGGCGATCTCCACCTGGGAACGCCGCCCGTGCATCGCTCGCCCGATGATCTGCTCGCTGAGGCCGTTTCCGTAGGCGTCGGCGGTGTCGAACGTGGTCACGCCCACATCGATGGCGTGCTGGACGAGACGGACCTGAGATCGCCACGAACCGCCTCCGGAGGCGCTGCCCAAGCGCACACACCCGAAGCCCATGCGAGCGCGATCGTCGTGTTCACTCAGCATGCGCGTGAGTTTCGCACACGCGGCTCGCAACATCGGCTGCATGGACGACTTGACGGGCGCAGGACGCCAACCCCAAACTCTGCATCCGGGAGGAACTAGATGTTGTCATTAGGCGTTCGAGAGTTGGCCGCAGCGGTGCGAGTGGTCGCCAAGGGAGACCTTGGCCGGTACTACTCGCGGGGCGCGTCTGAAACCGACAGGTTCGAACAGGGGTTGCGCTCCACGCTTGACGTACGTCATGCACTGGCGGTGAACAGCGGCACGAGTGCACTCATCTGCGCGCTGGTCGGCGCCGGCATCGGCCCGGGCGACGAGGTTCTCGTCCCTGCGTATACGTGGGTGTCCACCGCCGCCGCCCCCCTTGCGGTTGGCGCAGTGCCGGTTCTCGTCGAGATCGATGAGAGCCTGACCATGGACCCGATCGACCTCGAGCGCAAGATCACGCCGTACACCAAGGCGATCATTCCGGTGCACATGATCAACCTCGTGTGCGACATGGACGCCATCATGAAGGTCGCCGTTGGCCACAACCTGGTCGTCATCGAGGACGCCTGTCAAGCGATGGGTTTGAAGTACCGTGGCCGCCGAGCTGGCGCCATCGGTCACGCGGGCGTGTTCAGCTTCAACCAGCACAAGAACATCAAGTCCGGAGAAGGTGGTGCCATGGTCACCAACGACGACCGTATGCTCGCTCGCGCAGCGATGTACCACGACGTCGGGCACTACGAACGAAAGGACCAGTTCGTCAGCGACGAGCCGATTTTTGTCGGTCAGAACTTCCGGATGCCGGAGCTGTCGGCCGCGATCCTTCGGCCGCAGTTGAAGCGGCTCGACAGGCAGCTCGCTCGACGGCGGGAGCGGCGACGGTTTCTCATCGACGAGCTGGCTGAGAGCGGTCGTGCCGGTCTCACGGTCAGCCCGCACCACGACCCTGCGGATGCAGCTGGGCTTGCGCTGTTGTTCGACGACCCACAGGAAGCGAAGGCGTTCGGCGACATCAAGGGCGCCCGACGGCTGATCGACACCGGCCGCCATGTGTACAGCAACTGGCAGTCGATCAACGCCAAGCGGCCGGTTCATCCGCTGCTCGATCCCTACGCGTGGGCGCACCGCCCGATCGACTACTCGCCCGACGCGTGCCCGGCCACGCTCGACATTCTCTCGCGGTCCTGCACCGTCGAGCTTCTGCCAGAACTGCCGATGCCGGCATTTCGAGTTGCCACCCGCTCGATGCGCGCGTGACGCGGGCGCGCGGGATCGGTATGCTCGCCAAAAGTTCGGGCTGGCGAGACGTCGTATGGAGAGCGGATGATGCGCAGCATGGTCGTCGGTGGCGTCAAGAAAGTATTCCGGCGCTACGGCTATGAGATCACGCGACCGGTGGGGCCCGACGTGGTGGACACAGCGCGCCAGTACCCCGTTGACTTTGACGAGGCCACCCTTGCGATGATCCGCGAGGTCGAGATTCACACGATGACCGGCCCAGAGAAGCTCTTTGCTCTCCGTTCAGCAATCAGCTACCTCGTCGATAACGACATTCCCGGCGACTTCGTGGAGTGCGGGGTGTGGCGTGGTGGCAGCATGATGGCTGCTGCCCGCACCCTCATCGAGTTGGGCGATACGTCTCGCCATCTGTACCTGCTTGACACGTTCGAGGGCATGCCCAAGCCGACTCCGGAGGACGTCGACTGGAACGGCGAGAGCATGCTCGGCCGTTGGAACGCCGAGCACCGCAACCGCTTCAACCGCGACGCACGGGCGTCGGTCGACGAAGTGGCCGACAACATGGCGACGGTGGGCTACGGCGACGACAAGATCCATCTGGTCAAGGGCATGGTCGAGGACACAATCCCTGAGCACACGCCCGATCGCATCGCGTTGCTCCGGCTCGACACCGACTATTACTCGTCGACCCTTCACGAGCTGGTGCACCTGTATCCGCTGCTCGCACCAGGTGGTGTGCTCATCATCGACGACTACGGCCACTTCAAGGGCGCTGAACAGGCGGTCACAGAGTACTTTGCGGGCACAGGTGAACATGTACTGTTGCACCGGATCGATTACTCGGCGCGCATGATGGTCAAGCGATAGAACTCGAAGCAGAAGGGTTACTGTCATCGACTCCGCTCCCATCGCCGTGGTGATCGCAACTCGCAATCGCGGGGCCAAAATCGTGCCCTTACTCGAGTCCATCCTCGCCAACGAAGCGCCATCGTTCGAGCTGGTTATCGTCGATCAGAGCGCTCTCGACGACACCGCCGAGGCAGTGCAACCGTTCCTCACCGACCCGCGGTTTCGCTACGTTCGTTCAACCTCGGTCGGCCTCAGCTGCTCACGCAACGAGGGCATCGCGCTCACCACTGCCCCGATCATCGCAATCACTGACGACGATTGCATCGTGCCCGAAAACTGGCTTGCGGGAATGGCGGCGCCGTTCGACAAGCACGCTCGCGTGGGCATGGTGTTCTGCACGGTGAAGGCAGTCCCTGTGGACAGGCCGGGGCTCACACCGGCAATCACATTCCCTCACGACCAGATCCTGCGCGACCCTCTCAGCTCGTGGAAGTGGTCGGTGGGGGGTTTGAATCTCGGTGCCGGCATGGCGGTGCGACGCACAGCGTTCGACGAGCTGCTCGGCTACGACGAGCTCCTCGGAGCCGGTGCCCGATTCGGCTCGTGCGAGGACAACGACATGAGTTGGCGTGGTCTCATTGCGGGTTGGTGGACCTACCAGACCTCCGAAGTGGTGGTGATGCACGACGGGTTCCGCGATCTTGACGAGCTTCGCGAGCTTGTGAAGCGCGACTTCTACGGCGTTGGTGGCGCCATCGCCAAATACCTACGAACGGGTCAGTGGGGAATTACGTGGTTCATGATGGGTTGGCTCATCCGGTTCGGTGTCATCGACCCGGCCCGCGAGGTGTTCGCCGGTCGTAAACCAAAGGGTTTTCGGCGTCCGTACATGCTGCTGCGTGGGCTGTTCGCCGGCTTTCGTACTCCGATCGACCGAAAGCACCGTCTCTACGTCGTGAACTCTCAACTTGCTCGCTGACTCAGTCGGGTGTGTCAGCCGCAGGCCCGCCGAGATGGTGTGCGAGCCGAGCTGCCAGCGCGACGATGGTCAGCGTAGGGTTCGCGTGCCCGACCGTCGGGAACACACTGCTGCCGGCGACGAACAGGTTGTCGATGCCGTGCACCCGGCAACTCGCGTCGACGACCCCGTTGCGGGGGCTGCTCGACATGCGTGTGGTGCCCGACGGGTGTTTCATGTCGATCAGCGGCGGCGGTTCACTCGGATGGTCGAGCAGCGAACTGCGGAAAGTGGGAACACCGGCTCGCTCGACGATGGAGGCGAAGAGCTGGTGCATCCGGCGTTGTGAGACGTAGGTGGAATCGGTGATGCGCCAGTCGAGTTGTACTCGGGGCAGACCGAACCGATCAGTCCGTCCGTGATCGACGGTGACGCGGCTCGACGGATCCGGCTCCTGCTCCATTTGGTCGATGACGACGAGCGAAGTCGGTCGTTCCCTGCGAGCGAGTCGGCGAGCCGTGAACGCCGCTAGGCGGGGGCTCGCCTTTGTCACCTCCCACATGTCGGCGGGTACTGTGGTGTTGCGCGCGGGTCGCGATCGAGCCGACTCAGCGAGCCGCCTCAGCGCGAGGTGACCGGCCGAGTCGTGTACATCCGAAACGAGGTGAGCATGGAGGCTGTGGTTCAGTAGCTCCTCCTCGCGTTGCATGGGCTCAGGGAACGTGACGCGCAGTTGCGCGCGACCGTAGGGCGACCGGGCCTTCTCGCCGAGCAGCAGCAATCGCTCGAGCACCGGGCGCGGAAGGCTGCGTAGGTCTGCGACGGCGAGGCCCTCGCCGCGCGGATGATCCATGTAATACCGGCCGACGTTGTCGGCTGCGTTGCCGACGCCACCAGCGGAGTGTTGCGTCGATGCCAGCATCAGCCGCGGGTTCTCGAGGCCACCTGCCGCGAGAACGTAGTGAGTTGCTGCGATGGAGAACGACCCGGCCGGGCCGCGCACCGTGATGGAGTCGATGGCTGACGCCGACTCGTTGGGAACCAGTTCTGTGACGGCGGCGTTCAGGAGGAGCCGGACAGCGCGCGACTGCTCGATGACCCCGCGGGTGCGTTCCGCCATGAACATTGCGTCCGCCCAGAGAAACGCGCGTAGATCGGCCGCACCATCGCGCCTCACCGTGTCGATGGTCGGGTTCGTAGCCCACGCGTCGATGTCGAGCTTGTCGAAGTGCGGCACTTCGAGCACGGTCGCCGCGGTGGTGAGCCATGGCAGCAAGTCGGCACTGGTTATCGGCCACCCGCTATTGGGCACCCACGAACGTTTTTCGAAGTCGATGGTGTCGAGTTTCGCGATTCGACCGAACCACAGGTCGGTGCTACCCCCGAACCACCGGCCCCGTGAGGCGATGGTGTTCTGCTGTGGCAAGCCGAGTTGGTCGACCGCGAAGGTGTCGCTCTCGACCTCCTCGTCGTGTTGCAGACCGCCAGCCTCGAGGAGGATGACGTCGAGCTTCGTGTTTGCGAGCCGTCGCGCCAGCGTGAGGCCGGCGGCACCGCTGCCCACGATGCACACGTCGGCCTGCAGCGTGGTTCCTGTGGGGACCTTCGCCGCATCGTCGAACTTCATTTCCGAAGAGTATTACGCAATGGAGGCTTGCCGTCTCATACGCTGGCGAGGATGAATCGCACGGTGAGCGAGCACGAGGGCGACTTGCCGCAGCGGCCGACACGTATTGCGTTCGTCATGGAACAGCACGTTGGCCACCGCACGTACAGCGACAACCTTCGCGGAGCGCTCCTCACACGCAGCGACGTCGCCGCCACGTTCGTCCCTGTCGACTACTCCTCGACGGGGACCTGGAGGGAGCGCATACCGATTCCTGCCTTCCAAGTGGCGATGAAAGGGCGCACACAAGTCCAGCGTGGGCTGAGCGGCTTGGATCACGAAGCGGCGCTCTTCAACACTCAGGTGCCAGCCGTGCTCGGCGGACGCGTGGCGACTCGTCGCCCATACGTGCTCTGCACCGATGTCACTCCCTTGCAATACGACGCGATGGCGCTTGGGTACTCTCACCGTGCCGATCGCGGCGGCATCATCACCGGGTTCAAACATCGTCGTAACCAAAGGGTGATGCAGGGAGCGAGCGCGCACGCACCGTGGAGTCGTTGGACGGCCGAGTCCCTCGTCTCCGACTACGGCGTCGACCCGCAGGTGGTGGAGGTCATTCCCCCGGGCGTCGACCTCTCACGGTGGGAACCTGGCGATCGTTCCACCTCCGGCCCGATGCGCCTGCTGTTCGTGGGAGGCGAGTTTCGCCGTAAGGGCGGCGAGGTCCTTCTCGAGGCATTCGCAACCCTGCCGGAAGGAGTTGCCGAGCTAGCTATCGTGACCCGCGACCCGGTGCCCCGCCAGTCAGGCGTCACCGTGTACGACCATCTTCTACCCAATGACGACGAACTCATGGCGCTCTATCGATGGAGCGATGTGTTCGTCCTCCCGAGCATTTGGGAGACGTTCGGGATCGCGGCCGTGGAAGCGGGGGCCTCAGGCTTGGCCATCGTCGCAACGGCCGTCGGTGGCCTTGCCGAGCTTGTCGTCGAAGGCCACACTGGCTTGCACGTCGCGGCCGGTTCGGTCGACGACCTCGCACGCCAGCTCCGTCTGCTCGCCGCTGAACCTGACCTACGTGCGCGGCTCGGTGCGGCGGCGAGAGCACGCGCGCTGATCGAGTTCGACGCGTCGGTCAACGCCGACCGCCTCATTCGGCTTGCGATCGCCGGGGCGCAAGCGAACCCCTGAACGATCCGACGTTGTAGGCTTCGGACTTGACCGGCACTGACCTGTCGTCACATCCCCCAAGGAACAGCCCGTTGCGAATCCTCATCGTCACGCCGTCGATCCCGTACCCGCCGAACTGGGGCTTTGGTATCCGCGTGTTCCAGATAGTCTGCGAGCTGTCGCGACGCCACACCGTCTCGGTGCTCTGCTACTCAAACGCTGGCGAGGAGGCCAAGGTCGCAGCGCTGGCTGAGGTGTGTCACTCTGTCCACACGGTCCCGGCAAGACTTCCGACCGAGCGGGCAAAGCGCGCTGCGCAGGCGCTGAGCATGTTTCGGCGGCGTTCGTTCCAGACCGCCGGCGTGCGCGCTAGCGAGATGCAGCAGCTGGCTACTGAGCTACTGACAGCCGAACGCTTTGACATCGTCCAGTTCGAGTCGAGTCAGATGAGTTGGCTCGAACTCCCAGCGGGCGTTGTGTCGATCGTTGACGAGCACAACATCGAATACGAGTTGCTGCAACGCATGTATCAAACTGAGACGTCACGACTTCGCAAGCTCTACAACTGGAGCGAATTCAGGAAGTTCCGTCGTGAAGAGCGCAGCAGCTGGCGACGAGCTGACGGCTGCGTCGTCACCTCTGCCCGCGAGCAGCTCATTCTCTCCGAGACGGAGCCGCACAAGCCGGTGCATGTCGCCCCGAACGGTGTCGACATCGACTTCTTCTCGGCGAGTGACGTGGCAGTCGATCCAAACAGCATCGTGTTCACTGGACTGCTGCATTACCGCCCCAACATCGATGCGGTCACGTTCTTCACCAAGCAGATCCTGCCGCTCATTGTGCAGCAACGCCCCGACGTCATCTTCTCCATCGTCGGTCTGGGCGCGCCGAACGAGGTCACACGCCTCGCTGGCCCCCACGTGCGTTTCGTCGGCGAGGTGCCCGACATCCGACCTTATGCCCTCGGTGCTGGCGCCCTCGTCGTGCCGCTCCGGATGGGTAGCGGCACTCGACTCAAGGTGCTCGACGGTCTGGCCATGCAGAAGGGTCTTGTCTCCACCGAGTTGGGGTGCGAGGGCATCTCGGTGGTCGACGGGCAGCATCTGTTGATCGCCGACGGGGTCGAGGAGTTCGCCCAGGGAGTGCTGCGTGTCCTCGGCGACCGTGCCCTCGCAGAGGAGCTCGGCCGCAACGGCCGAGCCTTAGTCGAGGCGAACTACAGCTGGGTGTCGATCGTCGAGGAACTCGAAGGGTTCCACCAACAGGTCATCGATCGTGGTTCACCGAACCACTAGCGACGGGGTGTGTTGGTTCAGTTGGCGCTGATGCGGATGTTGTCCCAGTGCCAGGTGAATGGGTCGGTGACGTATTGGGGGATGCCTTCGTCGGTGTAGCTCTTCATTGGGTTGTAGCTGTCG
>Ga0105047_10002447_pt1 | contig 33083 bp, 28 predicted proteins | sample MAT04_FD_78384 | JGI IMG/M metagenome (GOLD analysis project Ga0105047, IMG submission 78384) | Freshwater microbial communities from Lake Fryxell liftoff mats and glacier meltwater in Antarctica - MAT-04 (megahit assembly) | ecosystem: Environmental > Aquatic > Freshwater > Ice > Liftoff... | reverse complement strand
TTAATCTACAATCTAAATAAACTGAAAGCCATCTCATTTGAGATGGTTTTTTTTTATGCTTTGTTGATAACTAAAGTTTATTTTCTGAGCGCTAAAATGTATTTTTGTTTGCATTCAAAACTCACTTTTTGGCTTCTGCCATTTGCCTAATTTCGAAAAACAGATGTACTTAATTTTTGATACTGAAACTACTGGTTTACCAAGAAATTGGTCTGCGCCAATCACAGATACTGATAATTGGCCAAGATGTGTTCAAATTGCATGGCAACTTCATGATGAGTTAGGAAATCTTATAGAGCATCAAGATTATTTGGTTAAGCCTGATGGTTTTAATATTCCGTATGATGCTGAAAGAATTCACGGAATTTCTACCGAATTAGCACACCAACAAGGTATTGATTTACGAGAAGTTGTAGAGAAGTTTACTATAACTTTATCAAAAGCCAAATTCATAGTGGGCCAGAATTTAGGTTTTGACGTCAACATTATGGGTTGCGAATTTCACAGGTTGGGAGTTCAATCGCCAATGAGTTCGATGCCAATTTTGGATACTTGTACCGAAGTTACGGCTTCACTTTTAAAATTATCTGGTGGGCGTGGCGGAAAATTCAAATTACCAACACTAACCGAATTGCACAACTATCTTTTTGGAACTCCATTTTCTGAAGCACATAATGCTACTGCCGATGTTGAAGCCACAACCCGTTGTTTCTTAGAGTTGATTAACAGAAAGATTTTCACGAAAGAAGAATTAGACGTTCCGGCAGATTATTTCGAAAGTTTTAGCAAAAATAATCCGCAGGGAATTAATTTGATCGGCTTGAAGCACATCAATCTTAAACAAGCTTCGGAGGAAATCAGAAAGCAATTTCAGAAAAAAGAAGAAGTTGCAATTCCAACAGCAGAAAAGATAATTCAGCGCAATTTAGCAGATGTCGATTTTGTGCATTTGCATAATCATACCCAATTTTCTGTTTTACAGTCTACCATTAGTGTTGCTAGCTTGGTAAAGGCGGCTGTTGCCAATAAGATGCCGGCTGTTGCAATGACTGATAATGCAAATTTGATGGGTGCATTCCATTTTGTTCGTGATATTTTATACCACAATAAATCGGCGCAAGCCAAAAATATAGTAGCGGAAGAAAACGGTGAAACACCTACAGAAACAATAATAAAACCTATTGTGGGTTGCCAATTTTATGTCTGCGACGATTTGAAAGATAAATCTAGAAAAGACAATGGATACCAAATTGTTTTCTTGGCCAAAACCAAAAAGGGTTATCATAATCTCGCGAAATTGTCGTCCATTGCTTATACAGAAGGCTTTTATTATGTGCCAAGGATTGATCGAAAAGCCATTCAACAATACAAAGAAGATATCATAATTTTGTCGGGAAACTTATATGGAGAAATTCCGAGTAAGATTTTAAATATGGGTGAAAACCAGGCTGAAGAAGCCTTGATTTGGTGGAAAAAAGAATTTGGAGATGATTTCTATCTTGAATTGATGCGCCACAGTCAAGAAGATGAAAATCGCGTGAATGTTTCATTAGTCGCTTTAGCCAAAAAACACAATGTAAAAACGGTTGCAACAAACAACGTTTTTTATGTAAATAAAGAAGATTCTAATGCCCACGATATTTTGTTGTGTGTTCGTGACGGCGAAAAACAAGCTACACCAATTGGCCGCGGAAGAGGCTATCGTTACGGATTAGACAATCAGGAATATTATTTCAAATCGGCGGAAGCCATGAAAAAATTGTTTCATGATTTACCGGAAGCCATTTCGAATACCGAAGAAATTGTCAATAAAATCGAAATTTACGATTTAGCTCGAGAAGTTTTACTTCCTAAATTTGATATTCCTTCTGAGTTCTTAGTGGCAGAAGATGAAGCGGATAAAGGCAAACGCGGAGAAAACAACTATCTGAATCATTTAACTCGCCAAGGTGCGAAAAGAAGGTATTCTGAAATTACTCCAGAAATTCAGGAACGTATCGATTTTGAACTGCTAACGATCGAAAATTCGGGTTATCCTGGATATTTTCTAATTGTGCAAGATTTCATTGCTGAAGCCCGAAAAATGGGCGTTTCCGTTGGACCTGGCCGTGGTTCTGCAGCAGGTTCAGTGGTTGCATATTGTCTCGGAATTACCAATATTGATCCGCTTTTATATAATTTGCTTTTTGAGCGTTTCTTAAATCCAGACAGGGTGTCGCTGCCCGATATTGATATCGATTTTGATGACGAAGGCCGAAGTAAAGTAATGGATTACGTAATTCGGAAATACGGTTCGAAGCAAGTGGCGCAGATTATTACTTACGGAACAATGGCAACCAAATCGAGTATTCGTGATACTGCAAGGGTTATGGATTTACCGCTTTTTGAAGCCGATAAAGTGGCTAAGTTAATTCCGGGTTTGATGCCTTCAAAATGGAATTTAGCGCGACTTTTATCCGAAGATGAAGCGTTAATCAAAAAGACATTGCGTCCGGAAGAATTTGATAAAGTAAAAGAATTGATTGCGCTTTCCAAAGAAAATTCTCTTTGTTCGGATACCATTAATCAGGCAAAATTCTTAGAGGGAAATTTAAGAAATACAGGAATTCATGCCTGTGGTGTTATCATTACGCCAAGCGATATTACGAATTTCGTTCCTGTTGCAACAGCAAAAGATTCTGATTTATATGTTACCCAATTTGATAACTCAGTTGTAGAAAGCGCGGGTTTATTGAAGATGGACTTCTTGGGATTGAAAACCCTAACCTTAATAAAAGATACCGTTAAACTGGTAAAATACAGAACGGGGAAAGATATCGATCCCGATGCTTTTCCGATTGATGATTTGAAAACATATGAACTTTTTCAACGCGGCGAAACAGTTGGGATTTTCCAGTATGAAAGTGCCGGAATGCAGAAGTATATGAAGGAATTAAAGCCTACCGTTTTTGGTGATCTGATCGCGATGAATGCCTTATATCGTCCAGGGCCGATTGCTTACATCCCCAGTTTTATTAAGCGAAAAAATGGAGAAGAAGAAATCACCTACGATATTGAAGCTTGTGAAGAATTATTAAAAGAAACCTACGGAATCACAGTTTATCAAGAGCAAGTAATGCTTTTGTCACAAAAACTAGCCAGTTTTTCTAAAGGTGACGCCGACGTTTTGCGTAAAGCGATGGGGAAAAAGCAGAAAGATGTTTTGGACAAAATGAAACCAAAATTCATTGCTCAGGCAGAAGCCAACGGACATTTGGCCGATAAATTAGAGAAAATTTGGAAAGACTGGGAAGCATTTGCAGAGTATGCATTTAATAAATCGCACTCCACTTGTTACGCTTGGATCGCTTACCAAACAGCGTATCTGAAAGCGAATTACCCAGCTGAATATATGGCGGCAGTTTTATCCAATAATATGAGTGATATTAAGCAAGTTTCGTTTTTTATGGAAGAATGTAAACGCATGGGATTGGAAGTTCTTGGTCCTGATGTGAATGAGTCGTTTTATAAATTTACGGTAAACGATAATAATGCGGTTCGTTTCGGAATTGGCGCTGTTAAAGGAGTCGGAGCGAATGCAGTTGACACCATTGTTCAAAACAGAAAAGATGAAAGTTATAAATCGATATTTGATTTAGCTAAGAAAATAGATTTGCGAGCAGCCAATAAAAAAGCTTTTGAAAGTCTGGCGTTGGCTGGAGGTTTTGACTGTTTTCAAGAGACACATCGAGCACAATATTTCCATATTGAAGGCGAAGGAATTACATTTTTAGAGAAAGCAGTTCGTTATGGATCTAAATTTCAGGAAAACGAAAATTCGTCGCAAGTAAGTTTGTTTGGCGATTCTAGTGAGGTACAAATTGCAGAGCCAGTTGTTCCGCCATGTGAAGAATGGAGCACAATGGAAAAATTAGCTAAAGAAAAGGAAGTTGTCGGGATTTATATTTCGGGACATCCGCTTGATGATTATCGTTTTGAAATGAAGTATTTCTGCAACAGCAAATTAGAATATTTAAAAAACCTTGAGAATCATATCGGAAAATCATTAACCTTTGCTGGAATCGTAACCAATGTGCAGTATAGAACCGCTAAGAACGGAAAAGACTGGGCAATGTTTACCTTAGAAGGTTATGATGAAAGCCATGAATTTAGGATTTTTGACGAAGAGTATTTAAAATTTAGACATTTCTTGGTGAATAATCAATTTATTTACTTTAAAGTGTTGGTAAAAGACGGTTGGGTAAATAGGGAAACTGGAAAAAAATCCGATCCCAGAATACAGTTTACAGATGTCAGACAACTGCAGGATGTTATGCCGCAGTTTGCAAAAAAACTTAGTATTCAAATGGATATTAAAAGACTACAACAAAATTCGATCCAGCAGCTGAACGACATTTTTCAATTGAATAAAGGCGAAAACACAGTAACTTTTGAGATTGTTGAATTTGATAGTAAGATAATGCCCGAAATTTTGGACAAGATTACTGGTGCAGAGCAAGAAATTTTTGATGAAGAAAATTTGGAGGAGGTAGAGATCGAAATGGCAATTGCAGAAGTTGAAAGTAAGATAAAAACGCATGTTTCCTTACCAAGTAGAAAACTGAAAATTAAAATTTCAAACGAGTTACTAATTGAATTAGAAAAATTAGAACTGAACTTTAAGCTTAATTAATAGTTGTTTTTCTTCTAAATTTTATATCTAACAACGCCAATCCATATATAAATGCTGGAGCGGCGATTCGCATTCCCGAATGATTTACCGTTAAAAACCAAAATCCAATAAAGCTCAAAAGATACACGTTCTGTTTGTTTTTAAGCCATAGTCGTAGTGGTAAAATCAGCAAAATCAAAATAGCAGTTAAGCCAAAAAGACCATGTTCGGCAAGTAAGCGCGTCATTTCGCTATGCGAACAAATAGGCAAACCAAATTCCTTTTCCCTGATTTCCTTTCCTTTTCCGACACCAATGCCAAGTAGTGGATTTTCACTAAAAAGCTGAATTTCTTTTACAGCAATCCCTCTTCGCTTCTTTCCTTCCCTCACAGTATTTTTTGAAGTTGAGTTACTGTAAGTATATCTTTTTTGTAAAACGCCATTCGTTTGATAGGAAGCAATAACAAATACCAGTAAAAATGCTGCAAAAGTCAATATAATTTTTACTTTAATAGTACAATATAGTTTTGAATTTAAATAGATAGAGAATAATAGTACTAGAGTGATTATCATTGCAACAAGCATTCCGCCTCGCGATAAAGTCAGCAAACCTCTGTAGAAGGTGTAAGTTAAAAATAATATGTTCAGGAGCATTATTTTTTGTGATGACGAAATCAATACCAAACGGGCGAAAAATATAAACACTCCAAGTCCTAAAATAGTCGACATCTGATTTGGACCAAATCCGCCAGAAAGAAAAAAATTGGATTCAAGATTACGTATCGTAAACCCTTTCATAGGAGTATTTATGAATAAAAATGTGCACGTAGTTATGATTGGTAAACAGATTGTAAGTAAAATATTGTTGACTTTTGTAAAAGTAATTTTCTTTTTATAAGTATATAACGCACAAATGGCTAAACAGATAGATCCAGAAATATCGAAGATGATTTTTCGTCGAATGTCAGACTCTAATGTAAAAACAGCAATCAAGATGCCTGGTACTAATAATAGCAGAAAAATTAAATAAGGATACGCTTTTTTCGAAATGCCATTATATAGTATTCCCAAAATAAGGAACAAGACTATAAAGTATTTGGCAAATTCGTAATTGTTAGCGTGCGTGCTCCTTAAAATAACTTCGCTTCCCACTAAATACGCAGTAACATAAAGAACTTCATGATTGCGGTTTCTGTTTTTAACTATAAAATAAACGCCTGATAAAATTATTAAAACAGCGTAAATTTTGGCTATTAAAGGAAAAAAAGCAATCACTATTCCGATTCCAAAATGAAGTAAAATTAGTTTTATAGTATCTTTTTCTGTCATTAATATTGGCGAATAGAAAACAAATATATAGTAAAATGAATGGGTATTGATTTTATCGCCTTAAAATAAATTTCCTATCAATTCTGGTAATGATTTTATAACCAAAACTGATTTTTTTGTAACATTGATACCAATAAAAAGCCTAGTTTTGTATTGCAATAAACACTAATTTAAAAAATATATAATATGGCTTTAGCAATAACAGACGCTACTTTTGATGAAGTAGTTTTAAAATCAAGTAAACCAGTAGTAGTCGATTTTTGGGCAGCTTGGTGCGGACCATGTAGAATGGTTGGACCAGTTATCGATGAAATCGCTACCGAATATGAAGGAAAAGCTACAGTTGGAAAAGTCGATGTAGATGCAAATCAGGAATTTGCAGCAAAGTACGGCGTCCGCAATATTCCAACAGTTTTAGTTTTCCAAAATGGAGAAGTGGTAAGTCGTCAGGTTGGCGTTGCTCCAAAGAAAACATACACTGATGCCATTGATGCTTTATTGTAATCAAGCTTTTATTAAGAATCACATTCTATATATAAAAAAAGGAACTCAATTGAGTTCCTTTTTTTATGTAAATAGTTACTACTTGGTTTGTATTTACTACTACTTCTTTAATAGACTTTAAAAAATGATTAAACAAAAATTAGTTACAGTATTTATTGTGAATCGTGTAAATGCTCAATATATTTTTCAAACGCAACATTATTATTTTTCGAAATAAAATACAATTCGATTAAGTCATCGGTATTTTTTATACTTTGTTGTAAGTAGGAATTCAGTTTTGGATTTTTTAATTTTTCAAGTATCGAATTCAGTTTGATTTCCACAATTGGCGCCAAAAATACTTTATAATTTTCATTTTTAGAATGTATTGTGCATTTTTCGATAATTAGAAACGCATTTTCATATTCTTTTTTGTTGAAATAAGCTGCAGCCAGATTCAATCGTGCATTTTCATAATTTATCGAAATTTTTAATGCTTTTTTATAGAAATAGATGGCTTTTTCTTGTTTATTTAAAGCAGTGTAAGAACTAGCTAAATCATTGATAGTCGTTATATTGTTGGGATTAACTTTATGCGCTCGTAAAAAAATTTTGTTGCTTTCTTCAATGTGATTTAGCCGGAATAATGCAGTAGCTTTGTACCATTCTAGCGGAATAGATTTGGAGTCAATGGTATAAAAATAATTTTCTGCCAGATTGCTTTCCAAAATAACATTCTGCCAGTTGTTTATCCTCTTGGCTTCTAGCATTTTGAAAACATGTTTTTCGGCGTCAATGCGGTAAAGAACAACGGTTGTCGAATATAAAAGGAGTAAGACAACGAAAATTAAAGGTAATTTATTTCTGCTAATGGAGCGATTTTTCAGTTTCAGATAAGTGCTGTTCACAATTGCAAACACCGTTAACAACAAGATTTGATGTTCAATTCTATCCAAAGGGAAATCGAAGCAAGCAATGATTAAATAGCCTAAAATGAAACTCAATAAATAGAAATACATTTTTTTAACTGATGTTAATTCAGATTTTTTCAACAGTATTATTAATTGAAAAATCATCGTGGCAAAAAACGCTATGTAAAGTAGTACTCCAATAAATCCAATTTCACAAAATACCAATAAAAAGTCATTGTGTGGATTCGTTACTATCATAGTGCCATTTACAATTCCATAATCTGTAAAGTTATTTAATCCATAAGCAGGAAAGTCAACAATCCAATTTCCTAAACCAGTGCCAAGCCAAAAATTGTCGCCAATCATCTCAAAAGAATTTTCCCAAAAGAGCGTTCTCGAATCAAGCGTCTTCGTGTCCAGTAATCTATTGAAATACTGAATATTGATATCAGAGAATGACTCAGGATTATTTTTTATCAGATAAAGCGAGGCACAGCAAAGTAATACCGTAATTGTTATTACCAAAACAACTTTTCTGAAATTCCGTTTATTGGTAACTCGATTTTTTAACTCGTAAAACAGTACAAGAAAAAGAAAAATAACTGTAGCAATTAATGCGGTTCTAGTTCTCAGAATTAGCAAAACAAAAATGGTCAGAATCACACCCGTAAAAGCGGCAATCTTCGTTTTCCTGCTTAGTGAAAATCCTAAAAAATAAAAAGGTAAAGTGCAAAAAAGCACTGATGAGAGTAAATTCTTGTTGGCAAATGTTCCAGAAATCATATCCACTTGCCTGAATAAATTTTGACCGTTTATCGTTTTGTTCAATAAAGCAAGAATTGCGATTGTTAATGATAAAATCGCAAAATAGAACAAATAGGTTTTTAATTTTTGAAGGCTAATAATACCGCTGTAAAGCACTTTGGTAACTATGGTGAAATAAACAAAAAAAGTTAAATATTTGGATAAAATAAAATGGCTGTTACTGGGAATTATCGCTTGCGAAAACGAAATTACTCCAATCAAAATCATTCCTAAGAAAATATACGTTGCGGCTGTAAAGGCAAAATGAACGTTTTTTTTTATGAAGATAATATACAGCAAGATTATAAGCAGAAACGCATTGGTAAAAAGTTGTCTTGCTAATAAGAAAGGGTCTAAAATTTCTGTTAAATAAACAAACGGAAGAACTAAAAAATACACTAGAAATAACGCTTCTACAAATTTACTCTGATTTTTTTCCACAACCTTTACTATTTAAGTGTCAGCGTAATTGTCGTTCCTTCATTTAACGTTGAATCAACCGAAATCGCACAATCAATTGCTTTGGCTAAATCACGAATTAAATGTAACCCTAAACCTGTTTTAATCCCAACTACTTCTTTGTCATCGTATAATACTTTAAATTGTTCGTCAGTAGCGCCTTTTCCGTTGTCAGTTATCGATAGAAAAGTTTGGCTGTTTTCCTGAAATGCTTTCCAAATAATTTGTCCCTTGATGTCGCTTGGGATTACAGAATCTGTCATGGCTTTTACAGCATTTCCGGTTAAATTCCTAACGATTGTTTTAAGGTAATTTTCATCGGTAATTAATGATAAATCACTTGGATTTTCAAATGTAAATTTAATGTTTTCTTCACTCGAAAAGTGTTTTTTTGTATCGTCAAAAAGAGATGCGATTTTAAAGGGTTGCGGTTGCGGTTTAAAGTTTTCCATCTGACTTTTGCTCCATTGCAAAATATCTTCCATCGAATTCAAAAGGTTTTCAGCGCCGCTCATCGTTTTGTCTTGCATGCGTTTTATGCTTTCTTCATCAAGTAATTCGGGGCTTTCCTTTTGCAATTGTAAGAAGAAAATTAAGTTGGCGACTGGTCCGCGTAAATCATGGTTTAATATGCTAAAAAATCTTGTTTTGGCCTTGTTGGCTTCGTCTAATTCGGTGTTGAGAACTTGTAGTTTTTCGTTGGTTTTCTTTCGATTTTGACTTTGGTAAAATAATAAACAACCAATAACTACTAATAGCAATAGGCCGGCAATGAAGTAATATTTTTGTTTTTCTTTGTTTTCAAGTGTGATTTTATTAAGTTGAATTTCTTTATTTCTCAAATCAATTGTCCTTTTGTCTTCAAGATTTTTGATGGTTTCTTTACTTTCCGAATTATAAATAGAATCTTGAATGTTTGATCTTAAAACATAATAGTCTTTGGCAATTTTATGTTCATTTTTTAATGTATATAAATCAGAAATTAACTTATAGCAACTACTTAAATTGATTAGACTATTTGATTTTCTGGCTTTTTCAATTGCTTCAAGCAGTTTTTTTTCAGCTTTATTAAATAAAATTTTTTTTTCAGGATTTGAAACGGCAAACGATTGTTTAGTATATATATTGGCCTCTGTTATTATTGAACTATTGTAAATTCGGTTGTTTTTAATTTGTGCTGCATACTTTCTTGAATTTATAATGTATAACAGTCCTTTATCCAATTGTTCATTATCAATATATAATCTTCCAAGAGTAAAATTGTTAAGCGCAATACTTTCCTTAAAATCTATTTCTTTTGCCAATGAAAGCGATTTGTTGAAATATATTATAGCATTATTAATATCATAAATGTCTGCGTATTCAGCTCCAATATTTTGTAAATTTTTGCAAATCTCTCTTTTATTATTTAATAGCGTGTTGATTTCTATAGATTTATTAAAATAAGATAATGCTTTTTTTGTTTGGTTTGTATAATAATAAGTCAACCCTATTGTATTGTAATTTTTTGCTTTTTCGGACTCGTCCTTCGTTGTTTCGCTAATTTTTAATGCGTCAAAAATATATTGTGTTGCTTTTGCGTGATCACCTAGAGAATTATATACTGTAGCTATACCTCTATAAATTACGCCTATTGTCTTGTTGTTTTTTGAATGCAGTAAAGCGGATTCATAATTTTTAAACGCAACATCATATTTTCCTTGTGAATAGTTGTTTTCTGCAATGCTTATAAGTGAATTCGATTTTCCTTCATTCCAATTAATTTTTTTTGAAAGTTCCAGTGCTTTTTGCCCATAAAAAAGTCCTTTGTCGCTATCTAAAGTTGAATATTCTAATGATAATTTTATGTAAGCAATAATTAAATCTTTATTCGATTTTAATTTTGGAATAGTTTTAGAAATAGAATCTATAACTTCTTCATTAGATTTGTTTTGTGCTATACAATGACTTAAATACAAAAGAAAAATAAATAATAGTAATTTTTTCATAAAATCAAATTTAAACTTTCTTTAAAACTTCTACCAATTGGTAATACAATTTGGTTGTGCAATTCGATTTCTTTTGAAGTTATTTTTTGAATGAACTGTTTTTGAACGGCATAACTTCGGTGAATACGAACAAAAGAACTAAACTTTTCTTCTTGTAAAATATCACCTAAATTTGATAAAACGCAGTGACGCTTTCCTTCAGTAACTAAAATAGTATAATTTTTTAACGCTTCCAAATACAAAATTTCGTATAGTTTTACTTTGATTTGATCGTGACCGGTTTTTACATAAACAACATCGCCACCTATTGACGATTCAAATAAGTTGGCTTTAGTGCGAATTTCCATAAATTCTACAATTCGTTTGACCGCTTGTTCGAATCTCGGAAACTTAAAAGGTTTTACTATAAAATCTAAGGTTTGTAATTCAAATGTCTCTGCTGCACTTTCTGAATGAGAAGAAATAAAAACACAAACCGGAATTTCTACTGCTTTTTTTCGAAGTTCAATTCCTGATGCGCCTTTTAATTCTATATCTAAAAAAGCAATGTCAACTTCATTTGTACCTAAAAAAAGCAATGCTTTTTCTGCCGAATCAAAAACACCTACGATTTTTAAAGTAGAAAAACGCTTGGCATACGACACTACGACCAATCGGTCCGTTTCATCGTCGTCTACTATAATACAATCGAAAGGCTTCATGAGTAAGATATGATTTTCAAATATAACGATTTTTTATCCTAGAGCGACATTCGTGTATTTAAAAGGTCGTTCGTCCTTTTGTAGTTTTTCTTCGCTAATTAATGACGGTACTTTGTCAGGCTAACTACTTAACCTACTGAAAAAATGAAAAGGATATTTCTAATCTTAGTGCTGATTGGTATTTCTCAATTTGGATTTTCCCAAGTTGGAATCAATACTACTTCACCCAACGCTCAACTGGATATAAAATCGAGCAACCAAGCGGCACCAGCCAATAACGACGGAATCCTTATCCCGAAAATAGATGCTTTCCCAGTTATAAATCCAACAATCGCACAAAATGGAATGATGGTTTTCTTGACTGCACCAGCAAATAAATCTGGGTTTTATTATTGGGATAATCCAAATACCGTTTGGAAAGGTGTTGCCGACAAAACAGGCTGGAGTCTGACAGGCAACGCAGGAACAAATCCGCTTACTAATTTTATTGGAACTACAGATGATAAACCTTTAGTATTCAAATTAAATAACCAATGGGCTGGCAGCATTGACTCTCAATTAAGAAATACCTATTTTGGATTTAGTGCCGGAAATGATACAGGAACAGGTTTTTACAACATTGGATTAGGTTATCTGTCTTTAAATAAAAATACAACTGGACAACTAAATATTGGTATAGGATTGGAATCTTTAAGAGAAAATTTAGATGGAATCTGGAATACGGCAATTGGCTCTAATTCAATGACTAACAATTTAACAGGAAGTAATAATGTAGCTTTTGGATATGCTGCACTTTATCAAAATCAAACAGGTTCAGACAATACTGCAAACGGGTTTAATAGTTTACTTAGAAATAAATTTGGAAGTGGTAATGTTGGTTTTGGAAATAATACTTTAAGCGAAAATCAAGCAGGATCAAATGGGATAGCCATAGGAAAAGATGCTATGTATTATGCCAATTCAACTAACGCTGCATTTGAAAATAAAAATATTGCTATAGGCTTCGAGTCTTTAAAAGGTTCCACCACTGCAGCTAATAATACAGGAAACTCAAACACTGCCATTGGTTATCAAACCTTAACTGCTATTTCCACTGGAAACGGTAATACAGCCTCAGGTTATAGAGCATTAGCCGCAAATTCAACTGGTAGTTTTAATACTGCCATTGGCAATGCTGCTTTAAGTGTAAACACAGCTGGTTCTGGTAATGTAACTTTAGGGTATCAAGCTGGGTTTAACGAAACAGGTTCTAATAAACTTTATATTGAAAACTCAAATTCAACAACGCCGTTAATTTATGGAGAATTTGACACCGATTTAGTCAAAGTATACGGAAACATAAAAGTAGATAATATCACTACTGCTGGCAATGAAATGCAATTGGTAAACAAAAATAATTATGTTCACGGTTCTGGTAACCAAATATTTGGAAGTGGTGGTGATGATTTTATTCTCTCGTCTCAAGAAACTAGTAACGAGTCGGCTGGAGTTTACGGCGATGGGAATGCAGTAAGTATTTGGTCAGCTGGAGATGCTAATCAAGGACAGCCTGCTGCATTAGTTTATTTTATGGATGAAGATTCTTTTAGCAATGCCAATACAAATCCGTATGACAATGCTGCTTTAAAATCATATATATCACCTGCTGGTGCTTATGTTCAAATTTCTGATAAAAACAAAAAGGAAAACATCGTTCAAATTGAAGATGCTTTAGAAAAAGTTACCCAACTAAATGGATATACCTACCAATTCAAATTAGCACCCAGTGAAATTGAAAAAGGAGATAAACCAATAAAATCCAGCGGCGTTTTAGCTCAAGAATTAGAAAAAGTACTGCCTGAGGCGGTTCAAAAAAGTAAAGCTGGCGATTATTTTGTTGACTATGCCGCCGTAACTCCATTACTGATTGAAGCAATCAAAGAGCAAAACGAAAAAATAATACAATTAGAAACAACCAATAACGAAATTTTAAAACGATTAGAAAAACTAGAAAACAAATAAATTATGAAACAAATTTTACTAGTATTTATGCTCTTTTGTTTGCCCAGACTTATAGCGCAACAAGCCACAGTGGCTTCAGGTGGAAATTCCACAGGAGCGGGCGGATCTGCAACCTATTCAATAGGTCAAGTCGCCTATAAAGCACAAATTGGAACAACTGGAACCCTAACACAAGGCGCTCAGCAACCTTATGAAATTAGTACGCTAAGCGGTTCGGAATTCACAAACATCACACTCGAAGCTTTGGTTTATCCAAATCCGACAACCTCATTTGTCAAGTTGTCAATCAAAAATTCCGCAATCGAAAATTTAAGGTATCAACTTTTTGATCTTAGAGGAAGAGTATTGAGCGTTGCTAAAATTTTAAACGCGGAAACTGTTATTGAAATGGAAAGTTATCCATCAGCAACCTATCTCTTAAAAGTAAACTCAAATAACAAAGAACTAAAAACATTTAAAATCATTAAAAACTAACTTTTATGAAAACAATAACTTCAGTAACTCTAAAGACGTTTTTTCTTTTCTCTTTTTTCTTTTCTCTTTTTTCTGCATCAGCGCAAGCACCCCAAAAAATGAGCTATCAGGCCGTAATCAGAAACGCCAGTAATGTTTTGATTGCCAATACTAATATCCGAATGAGAATAAGCGTTTTGCAAGGAACCGCAACCGGAACCGCAGTTTACACAGAAACACAGACCGCAACAAGTAATAGTAATGGATTAGTTACTATTGAAATTGGGGCAGGAACAGTGGTCAGCGGAACATTCGCTTCAATAGCTTGGGGAACTAACGCCTATTTCATTAAAACAGAAACTGATCCAACAGGTGGAACTAATTATACAATTACGGGAACAACTCAATTCGTAAGCGTACCGTATGCACTGTTTGCCGCAAGCGGAAATTCCGGTCCAGCTGGACCGGCGGGTCCACAAGGCCCGCAAGGCATTTCTGGTTCTTCCGTTTGGACGGCAACAGGAGTAAATATTGCAAATAATAATGCGGGTAACGTAGGTATCGGAACAGGAGCTACAATTCCTTATTCACCGTTAACAGTGAAAGCTAACAATATCGGATTCACTCAGGAAGATGCTTCTGGCGCATCAAGAGTAGGATTTTATACTAGCGCAAGTAGCGCATGGCTTCAAACACATTCAAACACAAATTTAAGTTTCGCCACAAATAATAATGCAACAAGTCAGATGACATTGCAAACTGGAACTGGAAATTTTGGTATTGGAACAACCACTCCAACAGAGAAACTTGAAGTTGCTGGCAAAACTAAAACAACAAACCTTCAGGTAACAACTGGTGCCGGAGCTGGAAAGGTATTAACATCAGACGCAACTGGAAATGCAACATGGGAAACTCCAGCAACGCAAGTCGTAAATCAGGAAATTGAAACCACCGTTGCAGCTTTGTCCACAACAATTCAGGGAGCTGAGGTTGATTTTCCAACAACCAACATAACTATTCCCGCCGCAGGAACGTATCTTATAACGTATTTTGTTCAGGCCAGAAATCTCTTTACTCTTTATTGTGCTAATAGTTGTAGCAATCCCAAAGTGTATAATACAAGAGTATACATAACCAATAAAACGTCTTCAGTTAATTATCAAGGGATGGATATCGATTTTTTAAATTCTGACAGTCAAGATGTAGAGGGAACATCAACCCTTACTATTTTTTCGTTACCATCTCATCAGGTTTCGGGAAGTATAGTTAAAACACTTCCTGCGGGAACACAGATTGGAGTAAAAGTGAGAAGTTTTTCCGAAGCTGGAGCAACGGGTAACATACTTGTAGATGTATCAACCGTAACTGCAGTAAGGTTGCGGTAAAATAAATTTAAAATAAAAGTAAGTGGTTTTAGTTAGCACAAAGAGGTTCAATAGTGTTAAAAAACCCGATTGGGCCTTTTGTATTTCTAGGAGCACACGTTTGGTTGTTTTTAGGAAATTTTCACCCGCTATCCGCTATATCTTTTCTCTCGTTTTGCAACGAGAAAAAAGGATGCCGCTTCTATCGGGGCTAAATAGAACTGCAGTTTGTTTTATGAAATTTTTAGTTTTTTAATCTTAATCTTTCTCTATATTTGATTTATGAAGATTGAAGAACAAAAAGAACTCATTTCGGGTTTCAAACATCTCGAATTATTAGCCAATCAGGTTGTAGAAGGATTTATATCCGGAATGCATAAAAGTCCGTTTCACGGATTCTCTGCTGAATTTGCCGAACATAAAGTCTATAATGCTGGCGAAAGCACCAAACATATCGATTGGAAATTATTCGCCAAAACCGATAGATTGTACACTAAGAAATACGAAGAAGAAACCAATCTTCGTTGTCATTTGATTATTGATAATTCGTCGTCGATGCATTATCCCAAACTAAAAAGTGATACGGCATTTTTTCATAATAAAATCGGCTTTTCCATATTGGCCTCAGCGGTTTTAATGAATTTATTAAAAAAACAACGCGATGCAGTCGGCTTAAGTGTTTATTCGGATACCTACGAATACTATGCTCCCGAAAAAGGAAGTGATCGCCATCACCGAATGATTTTAAGCAAGCTCGAAGATCTTTTAGAGAATCCTAAAGTTTCCAAAAGTACAGACACGGTTACTTTTTTACATCAGATTGCCGAAAAAATTCACCGTCGTTCTATGATTGTTTTGTTTACAGATATGTTTCAAACAACTAATAATGAAGCGCTTTTCAATGCATTACAGCATTTAAAACACAACAAACACAAAGTGGTTGTATTTCATGTGATCGATAAAAAAACAGAAGTAAATTTCAATTTTGATAATGCACCCAGAAAGTTCATCGACCTAGAAACTGGAGAAACCATCAATATTTTTGCCGATACTATCAAAGAAGTATACGAAGAAAAAGTATCAGACTATTTCAAAACTTTGGCAATGACGTGCGCTCAAAACAAGATTAAGTACGTTCCGGTAGCGGTCGAAGATAGTTTCGAAAAGATTTTGACTACATATTTAGTTGAAAAACAATTGTTTGGATAATAATTTTCTGAACGGTTGCTTTTTTAACAAAAAACACTTGCAGATTACAAAAACCATTGTATATTTGCAACCGCAATAACGCAGAGGTTTGGTAGTTCAGTTGGTTAGAATACATGCCTGTCACGCATGGGGTCGCGGGTTCGAGTCCCGTCCAGACCGCGAAATTGGGAAAAGCACTTTGGAAACAAAGTGCTTTTTTGCCCAAAAAAAGGATTTTTTTAAGTTCTTTTTTAGCATCCCAAGAAAGTAGATGAAATGTATTTACGAAGATAAATTCAGTAAGTCATTCAAAAGTAGTTGTGTTGTTTTGCTGCGACTTTGTAACTCGTAGCGCGGTTTAGTAGTTAGACCAATGAAAAGCTTTCCACTTTGTTGTGGATGGCTTTTTTGCTTATTTGCAATTCCAATACTTTTTTACTTAATTTAGCAAAAAGATTAAAATGAAAAAAATTACCTTTCTTATCGCATTGCTTTTTACTGGGTTTATAAATGCTCAGGTCACACTTAGAGTAACCTCCGTTCCCACAAATACTCCCGCTGAAACTTCAATTTACGTAATTGGAAGTGTGAATGCTTGGGATCCTACAAATACACAATATGTATTACAACCTGACGGATTTGGAGCAAGACAAGTTACAATTCCAGAAGGAATGGGAACTGTTAATTACAAATTTACAAGAGGCGGAAGCTGGACAACCGTGGAAGGGAACGCAAGCGGAAGTTTTCTGCCCAACAGATCGTTCACTTTTACAGGAAGTCCGCAAACCATCAATCTGACGATACAATCTTGGGAAGATATTTCAGGATCAGGAACTACAAGTACCGCCGCAACAAACGTACAGATTCTTAATACAGCTTTCTTAATGCCACAACTGTCTAGAAACAGAAAGATCTGGATTTATTTACCACCAGATTATTATACAACAACAAAGACCTATCCTGTTTTGTATATGCACGACGGACAAAATCTCTTTGACAACGCTACTTCATTTTCAGGAGAATGGCAAATAGACGAAGCGCTGAATACGCTACATTCGCAAGGAAATTACGGAGCAATCGTTATAGGAATTGACAATGGTGGCCCTGATCGACTTAATGAATATTCACCATGGGTAAATCCAAATTATGGCGGCGGACAAGGTGATTTGTACATGCAATTTCTTGGCGAAACATTAAAGCCTTACATTGATGCAAATTTTAGAACCAAACCACAACCCCAATATAATGCGTTAATTGGAAGTTCCATGGGAGCCTTGATTTCTACTTATGGTGCAGTCAAATATCCTGAACTTTTTTCTAAAGTGGGAGTTTTTAGTCCGGCTTTCTGGTTTGCGCGTACGCCCTTAAACACTTATATCACAACTACCACTAATGCTGTTTCTAATCTTAGATTGTATTTTGTGTGTGGCCAAAATGAAGCTTCGGACATGGTTCCAGATATGAATGCCGTAAAAAATAATTTGATAAGCAAAGGCGTTGCTGTTTCCAACACTTTAACAAAGATTGATATCGACGGAACACATAGCGAATCGTACTGGAGACGCGAGTTTCCAGCAGCTTATTTGTGGTTGTTTCAAAATGAAACTTTAAGCAGTTCAGTCTCTATTACTCCAAAAATTGAAGTGTTTCAAATGAATTCAAATCAACTGTATTGTTCGGGTTTAACAGCGGACGTAGATGCTGAAGTTTATACTATTCACGGACAAAAAATTGGAAACATAAACCTAAAAAACGGAACAAACGACATCAATTTTTCTTTAGCAAAAGGAATTTATATTTTGAAGGGCAAACAATTTAGTGCTAAATTTATCAAATAAGTTTTTTTACTACTTTTGAACGCTATGAAAAAAATAATCCGAATAACAGTTTTTACTTTTTTGCTTATGGTTGCAACCGTTGCGTTTGCGCAGGAAAAAGCGGTACCTTCTTCAGATGTTGAAATTAAAGAAGTGCTATATAAAAAGCACAAGAAAGAAGTGCAGGCTTACAACAAGAATGATTTTGATGCCTTGTTCTTTGAATTTTTTAAAAAGCAAAAAGATCAAAATTTGACGCTTACTCAAGAAGAATTTTACACCTTTACCATCAAAATTGCTATTTATTCTGAGAAGTTAGGGCTTTTGTATAAAGACCAAAAAACAGAAGCACAACGCACCAAACAGGAATGGTTTGACAAAAGCTATGCTGATTATTTAAATTCCAAAAAGTAGATTTTGAAAAAACTTTGGCCACTAATCTTATTAGCACTTCTTCAATCTTGTCAATATTTTGAGAAGAAAGTTCCCGATGAAAAGGACTTGTTGGAGAAGCAACTTAGGGAAATCAATTGGAATCAAGTTGATGAATATCCATCGGTTGGAGATTGCGAGAAATTAACGGATGTTGAACAACGCAAACACTGTTTTTTCGAATTTCTGACTACAACAATTGAACAAAAATTAGCGGTTGACACCTTGTCGACTTTATTTCCAAAATTGGATACTATCGAAGTTAAAGTAACGGTTTTCCCAAATGCTTCGATGCAATTTGAACCGCAATTCCCGAAAGATTCTGTGACGTATGATACCATAAAAATTGACAGCATTCTGCAAGCTCGACTGATTGATTTTCCTAAAGTGAATCCAGCGATTAAAAGAGGAATTCCTGTGAAAACGCAGTTTGTACTTCCTGTGATTATTAAATCGGAATAGTTTTTTTTGAAGCTATTCCGGCTTTCCGTTGCAATCTTTTTCGTTAGTTCTACTTTCTTTAAAAGAAAATGTCAAGAACACGAAAAAGGATTTCCACTGCAATCCGGGCTAGTTCCTAAACGTTCTACCTTTCCACTTAAAGCTTCCACACAGCGAATACATCCCCACCAAACTTGAGAAAAGAGGATACATGATACTACTTGCTAATGGTAAAAAAAACTTCCCGTTTCGCAGATAGGAATTAGATTTGTATAATAGAATATAATCAACAACATACTTTACTAAAAATACAAATAGGACTATTTTCCAGTTCAGAAAGGGAAAAGGGAAAAAGAAAGCCACAGAAGGTAGCAGGCAGAAAGCAACAGCTAAACTCAGATTCATCAGGAGCACTATAACTGCTAGAGATTTTGCATACTTGCTTTTGTAACCTGTAGATTTTGCTGCCCAGCGAACGCGTTGCATAAAGAGCTTGACCAAATCGTTTTCGGGTTTAGTTTTTACGATGAAATCATTGTTTTTCAGGTAATGCACTTTTTGCTTATTGTGGTCAATAGCTTTTTGCAATAACAAAACGTCATCGCCGCTCGCTTTATCGTTTATTCCGCCAAAACCACCAATTTCGGTAAAGAATTTTTTGGTGTAGGTAAAATTGGCTCCGTTGCACATGAAAGGTTTTCCGATTCCAAAACTTCCGATGGTTACACCTTGCAAACTCATCAAATCCAATTGCTGAAAATGATGGAACCAGTTATTTTTGGTTTTATACATCACGGCGCCAACAATCATTTCTGGGCCTGACGATTCAGGGTTTTGTTGGATGTAGTTGTCTAAAGTAAGTAACCAGTTTTTAGCAACAATGCAATCGGCATCGGTTGTAACAATCCAATCGTGCTTAGCTATCGGAATGGCTCTTGATAAAGCATCTTTTTTAGGTGAATTAGACAACAGTAAGTTCTCCAAAAGTGTAGTATCCACTGCTTGATGGTCAATGCGCCATTGATTGTAAACTTGAGTCGAATTGTCTTCAGAAAAATCATCAACCATCACAATCTGAATCAAGGAAATTGGATAGTTTAATTGTGAAAGCGATTCTAAAAGTTTACTCAAATTTTTTTCTTCATTCCGAAAAGGAACCACAATGGTAAATGCTGTTTTTGGAGCTAAATCCATAATTTGAAAATATTTTACTTTGTTGAAACCCAAAATTAATTGGATAATGAACACAACATAAACGAATACAACAACAAGTAAAACAATTGAAATTAGTTCCATTTTGGTTTAAATTTTAATACAAAATAACTTCCGATAACGACTGGTAAAACTACATTCAGGAACCACATCAATGTAGAAATGAATATTACAATCCATTCGTTTACGCCCAATTTCCCGAAGAAAAAAACAGCAACGCTTCCTTTTACAGCAAAGTCCAAAAACTGAAAACTTGGTAAAGACGAAGCGAGAAAATAAACCGCAGCAATGGTTGCTATCATTGTGAGATAAGGCAAATCTACATTAAAAGCCAGGAATAAAAAATAGTACTGGTGTGAAAAAACGAGATAGCGAAAAACAGCCAGAATATTATTTTTATTGTGGATTCGATTCGGAATTTCGTTGATTTTATCCAGTATTTTTTCAATAGAATAGCCTTTTATTTTGATGTTTTTGTAGAAGAATCCCAAAAGAAAAAAGGCAAAAGCTGCTAATATAATTGCTAACGACCATTTCCAATAACCGATAATTAGTAAACCGATTGTTCCGAAAAGTATGGTCAAGAACATTTGAATTCCGTTACAGATGAGGTTTAAGAATATGATTTTCTTAGTTTCTTTTTTTTCGAAATACAAAGCTTTTCCAGCGTATTCTCCGAGTCCGTTTGGCGTAAATATTCCCGCAGTTAAAGCTCCGAGAACTTGTTTTGTTGCTTCGCCTACAGAAATGTGTTTCAGAAACGACACTAGATTTTTCCATTTTAAAATTTCTAGAAACCGATTGACAACGCTGAACCAAATTAAAAATAAAATTCCTAAAATTGAGAATCTCTCCTTGGCAAGATTTTGGAATTTAGCCCAATCAAGTTGGTCATTAGTGGCCAACTGGTCGTAAATGAAATAAAAAGCAGCGGTTACAATCAAAAGTTTGATTAGAAAAACGAGGAATTGCTTAGCTTTGTGGGGAATTGTAATCATTAGTACAAAGAAACTAAACTTTGAACTTGAAACAGTAATTTGAAACAAAATCTTTTGGCAAACGAACGCATCATATTAGGAATAGACCCAGGAACAACCATAATGGGATTTGGGTTGATAAAAGTCGTGAATAAAAAAATGGAATTCCTTCAATTGAACGAATTGATTTTGGGTAAATACGATGATCATTATACCAAGTTAAGAGTGATTTTTGAACGCACTATCGAGTTAATCGAAACGCATCATCCAGATGAGATTGCAATTGAAGCACCGTTTTTCGGAAAAAATGTACAATCAATGCTGAAACTTGGAAGAGCACAAGGTGTTGCCATGGCAGCAGGTTTATCGCGCCAAATTCCGATTACCGAATACGAACCTAAAAAAATAAAAATGGCCATTACTGGAAACGGAAACGCCAGTAAAGAACAGGTTGCCAAAATGCTACAGCAACTTCTCGGACTAAAAGAACTTCCGAAAAATCTGGATTCAACCGATGGTTTGGCAGCAGCGGTTTGTCATTTTTTCAACTCAGGAAAAGTAGTTGGAACTAAGAGTTACACTGGGTGGGATGCTTTTGTGAAACAGAATGAAGAACGCGTAAAGAAATAAAAATGTTTAAAGAACTGAAAAATAAATTAATTGCTGATGGTAAGTTAAAAAGATACGTAATCTATGCATTGGGAGAAATTTTTTTGATTGTGATTGGTATATTGGTCGCGATGAATTTAGATGATTGGAATGATAATCAGAAAGATATTTTGCGAAGCGAAAGTTTTTTAAAGGAAATACATTTTGATTTAAAAAGCGATACCGCAATTTTTGGAGAGGAAATCAGAAAAATTGACAAAATTATTTTTTATAAAAGTATGCTTTTACAAAAAGACAGCCTTAGATTGATAGAAAGCGACATCATTATAAGTGTATTGACTGTGGGATACCACAATTTGAGAATTAATGAAGGGAGTTATATTAAAATGAAAGAATCGGGAATTGCGGCACCCGATAAGTACAATAAGCTGTTCAAAAGAATAAATGCCTATTATGTTTTTAATAAAACATATTTGGAAAATCGAAATGATTGGGAAGTCGGCCTTTACGAAAGAGATATGAATCAATGGATTTTTCAGGATAAGGTTGAAATTAAAATAGGAAGCGCTACGAATGATTTTCAGGATGCTGCCGTAAAACGAAAAAATCTTATTGGAATGCTTGAATCCCCACAAGGACGAAATGTCTTAAAAATGAGTTTGTTTCGCGAAAATCAAATGAAAGAAACCTATAAGATTGTTGAGAAATCAGCCAATAAATTACTTATAAAAATAGATTCCCTTTCCCTAAAATAATTTTAATTTAATGTCTGGCATCTACATCCATATTCCTTTCTGCAAACAAGCTTGTCATTATTGTGACTTCCATTTTTCGACATCATTAAAGAAGAAAGATGAGATGGTTTTGGCTTTGGCCAAAGAAATCGTTTTGCGTAAGAGCGAGTTTCAAGATGAAGTTATAGAAACGATTTATTTTGGTGGAGGAACGCCTTCAATATTGCAGATTGCAGATATTCGATTATTGATTGATGCTGTTTACTCCAATTATAAAGTTGTAGAAAATCCTGAAATCACACTTGAAGCCAATCCGGATGATTTGGATAATGAGACAATTATTCAATTCGCCAATTCGCCAATAAACCGCTTAAGCATCGGTATTCAATCTTTTTTTGAAGACGATTTAAAATTGATGAACCGCGCTCATGATTCGGCGGAAGCCAAAAAATGTCTTGAAATTGCCACACAGTATTTTGACAATATTTCCATCGATTTAATTTATGGCGTTCCTGAAATGTCAAACGAAAAATGGTTGCAAAATATTGAAACAGCGTTGTCGTTTAATGTGCCACACATTTCGAGTTACGCTTTGACGGTAGAACCAAGAACGGCTTTGCATAACTTTATCCAAAAAGGAATTATTCCACAGCTTGATGATGAAGTTGCGCAAGATCATTTTCACTTGCTTGTTGATAAACTGGAAGAAAATGGATTCATTCATTACGAATTATCCAATTTTGGTAAAGAAAATTACTTTTCAAAAAACAATTCGAGTTATTGGCTGGGTAAAAAATACATCGGAATTGGGCCATCAGCGCACAGTTATAATGGAGTTTCAAGAAGTTGGAATGTGTCAAATAACACGAATTATCTAAAATCAATCGCAGAAAATCAATTGCCATCAGAAAGTGAAACCTTGACCCAAACGGACCGGTATAATGAATATGTTATGACGGGTTTGCGAACGGTTTGGGGAATTTCTTTATACAGAATTGAATACGAATTTGGTAAAACTTATCTGGATTATTTGAACCAGCAAGCGGCAAAATATATTGAAGATCATCTGCTTTTTGTAGATGACAACGTTTTGCGCACCACCAAAAGCGGTAAGTTTTTAAGTGACGGAATTGCAAGTGATTTGTTTTTACTAAATTTGGAATGATTTACCTTGATTAACCTCAAGGTTAGCAAAGATTTACGCAAAGGTCACAAAGATTTACTTTGCGTTGCGATTAAATGTTTCTAATAAACGTCACAAAGAATCATGACTGAAAATGAATTATCACGAATTGTATTTGATTGTTCTTTAACAGTTTATAAAACATTAGGGCCGGGTTTATTGGAAAGTGCTTACGAAGAACGTTTGTTTTATGAATTAAAGAAAACAGGTTTGGAAGTAGAAAAGCAAAAAGACTTCCGCTAGTTTATGAGGATGCAAAACTTGATGTTGGTTACAGAACTGATATTATTGTCGAAAATAAGTTGATTATACAAGTTAAATCTGTTGAAGCATTGAATGATTTTCATTTTGCTCAACTTTTAACGTATTTAAAACTAACAAATTGTAAACTTGGAATAGTAATCAATTTCAACGTTACATTAATTAAAAACGGAATTAAGCGTATTGTCAATAATCTTTAAAACCTTAGCGAACCTTGCGTAAACCTTTGTGTTCTTCGCGGTTAAAAAACCTTTGCGGTTAAATCCTATGATAGCAAAAATTAATAACTTCCAAATCAATTTATCAAAACCCATTGATATTTCTATTCCCCTAACGAATACCGATGCAAATCCGATTGCTTGGTATATCGAAAAACCTGAAATTGAGCCCGTAAAATTTGGTTCTGACGGTTCGGAATGGATTGGAAAAGTTTCGGAAGGAAGTTCGACCAATTTCAACAATATTTCCTTTAATCCGCACGGACACGGAACGCATACCGAATGTCTCGGACACATTACACGCGAATTTTATTCGATAAATCAATGTCTAAAAACGTTTTTCTTTACGGCTGAATTGATTTCGGTTGAACCAGAAAAAAGAGGCGCTGATTTGGTGATTACAAAAGGGCAAATCGAAAAGGCATTAAACGGAAAGTCTACCGAAGCAATTGTTATCCGAAGTTTACCAAACGCAGAAAGTAAGAAACATAGAAAGTATTCAAATACAAATCCTCCTTATTTACTAGAAGAAGCTGCGACTTTAGTTCGTGAAAGCGGAATTAAACATTTACTGATTGACTTACCAAGCGTTGATCGGGAAGAAGATGAAGGTAAACTTTTGGCGCACAAAGCGTTTTGGAACGTAAAGGATGTGAATAACCTAAATAGTGATGCGCGATTAGACTGCACAATTACCGAAATGATTTTTGTTGATGATACTATTAAAGACGGAAGTTATATTTTGAATATTCAAATTGCTTCCTTTGAAAATGATGCTTCGCCAAGTAAACCCATTTTATATGCTATTATAAATGATGAATTATAAATTTTAAATAAGATTCACTTTAAAATTTAAAATAATTTTTAATTATGATTACAGTTTCCACAGATAAGAATAAGCTTGATATTCATTTCATTCAAAACTTTTTGAAGGATACCTATTGGGCTAAAAACAGAACAATAGAAACTCTTCAGATTTCGATTGATAATTCGTTATGCTACGGAATTTCTTTGGATGATGAGCAAATTGGGTTTTCAAGAGTCATTTCGGATTTAGTTTCTATTGCTTATTTGATGGATGTTTTTATTATCGATAAACATCGCGGAAAAGGATATTCGACAATACTTGTAAATGCAATGATGAACGAGCCAAAATTACAAGAGATAAAGATTTGGGGATCAGCTACTCTTGATGCTCATTTTTTATATAAAAAATTTGGATTCACATCAGTCGAAAATCCTGAAAAATTAATGGAAAAAATCATAAAATAAAGCAATCCTATTCAGCAGTTATGCCAGATATAATAACTATTTCCACAGATAAAAATAAGTTGAATGTTCCTTTTATTCAGAACTTTTTAAAGGATATTTATTGGGCAGCCGGACGTACTATTGATGAAGTTCAAACTACAATTGATGCTTCGTTTTGTTTCGGAATTTATTTGGATAATAACCAAATTGGTTTTGCTCGTATCATTACCGATTATGTAGTTTTTGCTTATTTGATGGACGTTTTTATAGATGAAAACTATCGCGGAAAAGGATATTCTACCATTTTGATAGAAGCGATGATGAAAGAGCCACAGTTGCAGCAAGTGAAAATTTGGCGATTGGCTACTTCAGATGCACACTTTTTGTATCAAAAATTCGGATTTAAATTACTAGCACATCCAGAAAAAATGATGGAAAAAATACTTTAGTTTTCATACAATTTTTTTGCGCCTTAGCATTCCTATCCATCACTTTACTTGACTGAACAAGGAATGCTAAAAAATAAATTTTGTTGATAAAAAATTCGATTCACCTTCAGTAACAATTTTGTTGATAATAGCTTTGTTCTCTTTGCTTTCTTTTGTGGCAACGACCGTTCTAATTGAAAAAGAACGAAGCGCATCATATACTGAGAGCGTTCCTTCAGCCGAATCTTTACGGCCAGTAAACGGAAATGTATCGGGTCCACGTTGGCACTGAACATTAATATTTACCCTTGAAACCTGATTAACCAATCCATCAATTAAATGCGAAATTTCATGCGTATCTGTCCCAAAAATACTTACTTGTTGTCCATAATTGGAAGAAATCATGTAATCGATTGGTTCTTGCAAATCAGAAAATGAAACTATTGGAACAAGTGGGCCAAATTGTTCTTCCCGAAATAATTTCATACCGTCTTTTACAGGATAGAGTACCGCAGGGAAAAATAAAGATCCAGATTGCACAGCGCCATTTTGATTCACAATTTTCGCTCCTTTACTTTCGGCATCGGCAATACACTCGTTCAAATAATCAAATTTTTCGGCCTCGGGCAATGGTGTGATTTGAACTTTTTCATCCCATGGCATTCCAAATTTTAAAGCGTCTACTTTTTCGCAGAATTTTTTTATGAATTCTTCTTTGATATTTTCATGAACATACAAAATTTTCAATGCAGTACAGCGCTGTCCGTTAAAGGATAAACTTCCAAGAACACATTCGTCAACAGCATTATCTAGGTTGGCATTTTCTAAAACAATAGCCGGATTTTTAGCATCTAATCCTAAAATAGCTCGCAAACGATTTACTTTAGGATGCGCTTTTTTGATATCTGACGCAACTTTACTCGATCCAATTAAGGTTAGCACGTTAATTTTCCCAGTATTCATTAAGGGTTGCACAATTTCACTTCCTTTGCCATAAAGATAATTCACGACTCCTTTTGGAAAACTTTTTTCTATTGCTTTTGACAGGCAATAATGTAATAAACAGCCATGTTTTGGTGGTTTAAATAAAATTACGTTGCCCATAATTAAGGCAGGAATAAGTAATGTATAGGTTTCATTTAGCGGATAATTGTATGGACCAATACACAGTGTAACTCCCAAAGGAGAGCGACGAACCTGACCAATAACTCCTTCTTCAATTGTGAAAGTAGCCGACTTCCGTTCTAATTTTTTCAAAGATTCAATGGTGTCGTAAATGTATTTTATAGTTCTGTCAAATTCTTTTTCAGAATCTTTTTCTGATTTTCCAATTTCCCACATTAGTAAATTCACTACTTCGGTTCTCAAATTTAGCATCTCACCAACGAACTGCTCTACATGATGGATTCGTTTTTCAACAGCAAGCATAGGCCATTCGCCAAATCCATTGTCATACGCTTTTTCAGAACTTTCTAAACATTCAAATGCTTCTGACAAACCCGTTTTTGGGATATGTCCAATTAAAATACGTTCTAACTTCCCATCAAGTGTAGGTTTGCAAATGGCCGAAGTAATTTGATTAAAGGCGCCATTCCAAGATTTAAATTCTCCGTTTACCAAGTACTCTTGTTGATTTATAAAAGGAATTTCTTTAGTACTAACTGAAGAAAAGACATCAGACAGTTTTTTTTTAGTGATTTGATTTTGCATTCGTCATGGAAATAAAATTATTATATTGAAAAGTACGCTTTTAATACATAATTTCAAGTTAGACAACTCATAATTTTATTATTTTTGAAGGATGAATATCCAGCAACTGTACGAATTCTGCTTATCAAAAAAAGCCGTAACCGAGCACTTTCCGTTTGATGAAGATACTTTAGTGTTTAAAGTGGGAGGAAAAATGTTCTGTTTAACTTCCTTAATCGAATGGGAGAAAGGGACGCCATCGCTAAATTTAAAATGTAATCCCGAAAAAGCAGAAGAACTTCGTGCTGAATATGAAGCCATAAATCCTGGATTTCACATGAGTAAAATTCACTGGAATACTATTGATTTCAATTCTGATGTTTCCGATAAATTGATGTGCGAACTAATTACGGATTCCTATGATTTGATTTTCAAAAGTTTGACCAAAAAAATTCAAAATGAAATTCTTGAAAGTGAGATTTAGGCATTACTTTTGCAACACCAAAAAATCACAACGGAATCGGAAGATTCTGATCCGAGCAAAGAGAATTGACGAAGTAAATAAATTCAGAATAAATGTTAGATAATTTAAAGAAGATTTTAAACGAAGATCAAGATCCGAAAGCTATTGAAAAAATTACGGCTAAACTTGATAATCTATTGATGACCAACGAGGAAATTGGATATATCGCAGTGCAGAAAAAACCAGCAGTAAACATTTTTCCAGATAGCGTTGTGGTGACCAACAAGAGAATTATTCTGTGTAAACCTAAAAATCTAGGTTTGTCTATGGAATTTGTTGATTATGATTGGGATGATATTGCGGCGAGTTTTGTGAAAGAAGGAATTCTTGGAGCTGATTTTACGTTTTCAACGAAGTCGGATTTGACACATACCATAGATTATTTGCCAAAAAACCAAGCCAGAAAATTATATACTTATGCTAAGGAACAACTGGATTTATTAAAGAATATAAAAGTGGAACCCGCTACTTTTACTGCTGAATCGCAGGTTGAAGAAACACAAGAAGCTGAATTTATTGAAGAAACTCCAACGGAAGAAGTCTCTAATTTTGCTGAAATTATACCAATTGCACACTCGGGTTATCGGGATGAAAAGCAATTTCCTGATGGAAAAGTAGAATCTAATGAAAATCCGTTAAACGAATTGTCACAAGATCAATTATTCGAAAAATTACAGAACTATAAAAAGTTACTCGATAACGGATTGATTCTTCAAGGAGAATATGATGCTTTTAAAAAGGAAATTTTGAATTATATGTAGATTTAACTGCAAAGTGCTCTAAGAATTACGCTATGAACGCAAAGAAAAACCCAACACTGATATTGTTGGGTTTTTTATTAACGGTTGCGTTCTTTGCGGTTAAGAATGCTATAATGACTTTTTTTGCTTCTCTACAAATCCATCGGCTTGGAGTTTCAGTAATTCGATTGCGCCTTTCTTTTTGTAGTTGTATAATTCTTTGTCGTCACGAACATCGGCGTAAATTTTATCATAAATTTCAGCATCGGTTTTCTTTTGCAATTCGCTTTGATATCGATTTTGCGAAATCACGTTTTTAATTCCCATTTCCTGATCTTCTTGTTTGAAATCGTATTCGCCTTTTGGAGACAATAATTTCGCAATAATTGGGGAAGTTTCTATCGCTAAAAATAACAGCATAATAAAGAAAGATGGAAGCGATGGTAATTTTCGTAAAGCATTGATTCGAGCCATTAATCCGTCAAATCCATCAATAATGGGTTTAGTTTCGGACACTTTTTTGTCTAAATCAGCTTGAAGTGTTTTGGCTCTTGATTCTTTATCGGCAAGTAGTTTTGTAGTGCTTACTTTGAGAGAATCCAACTGATTTGAAGCCAAATCATAAGCGGCTCTTTTTTCTTTATAGATAGGACCTTTTCCCATTTTTTTGGTTCCGGCCGTACCTTCAGCTTCCGTGATATACGATTGATACAAAGCCGTAACTTCTTTTTCTTTTTTGGTTAGTTTGGATTTCAAACTATCCGTTTCGCCTTTATTTTTATCGACATCTGACTTGAAATAATTCGTCACTTGATTTTTATTGGCAAGTGCCATCTCGTTTTTCTCTTTCAATAAAACCGTGTTAATTTCCTTTTCAAAAATTTTGATTTCCAACGGTTTTGAAATAACGACTGCAATAATAATTGCTAAAACTATCCTAGGTGAAGCCTGAATAAACTCGTCTAAAAAACGATCTCTTTTTTTGATTGTAGATACGATGAATCGATCAAGATTAAAAATTAAAAATCCCCAAATTATTCCAAAAGCAATAGCAATATAAGGATTGTCAAAAACGGTGTAAAGCGCATAACTTCCGGCGATAAAAGCCATAACAGCGGTAAAGAAAACGGTGGCGCCAATTCCGGCATATTTATTTTGCTCGCCGTTGGAGCAAGAGTTCATGATGTCACTATCGACACCAGAACACAAGAGGAAAAAACGTTTTAACATGATGAATGTTTTTATGATGATTGATGATTACACAAATATAACGCCAAAAGTTTTTGGAATGTTGTACAAAGTTGATAATTACTTTGATTATATATTTTTGTATCATTTCGACAAATGACATATAGTAATTTAGATTAGTTGATTTCTCGTAAACTGTCGAAATGACAAAGTTCAAGCTGTAAAAAATCCGCTTGATTAGAGCAGATTTTTTTTTGATTATTCTGATTGTATTTTGATTGGTAACGAATAAATCATTCTGGTTTTTTTACCATCAATTTCACCCGGAATCCATTTAGGACAAATTTTCAAAACACGAATGGCTTCTTCGCCAGTTCCAAATTTTAAATCTTTGATAAGTTTTATTTCTGATAGACTTCCATCTTCTTCCACAAAGAAACTGACAAAAACACGTCCGTTAATTTTATTTTTTCTGGCTTCTTCTGGGGTTTTGTAATTCTTTGCCAAAAAATCGTAAAACTTTGAAATTCCACCCTTAAAGTCAGGTCGTGTAGTTGACTTATCACTGCTTTTGACTTCCAGATTATATTCTTTTTGACCTTGAGTGTACCAAACAAGTGTATCTGCTTTTATATTTTTTGAAAGTTCTTTGTTTACAGCTGCTTTTTTATAATCTGAAATTACCAATTTTATAGTGTCATTGCTAAAATGCAAGTGGCTGTTTTTAAGGTTTTTGTCAAAAAAGTCTGTGGTGTATAAAGTGTATTGATATTCTTGAGGGAAACGTTTTGATCGGGCATTTTTATGCACAAAACTATAGGTATAATAAGTGAAATCTGTTCTTTTATAGTTTTTGATTTGTTCTTTACTACTTAATTTATTGTTTATCCAAACCGCCATGTTTTTTGTTTTCATTTTTTCAAACAATAGTTCAGGAACTTCTTTCTCAATATACATGTCTGGAACCCAAGATAAGTAGCTTCTTTTTTCTTCAAGAGTTAATTCTTCATACATTTTATTAATTGAAATGTTTTTCCTTAAATCTTTTAAAATAATTCTAACATTTGAATAATAACTGTCTCTTATTTTATCTTCGTTTGAAGTGTTTTCTCCAACTGTTTTCTTACCTAAAGTTGTTGTCTTTTCTTGAGCCACAATTTCAATACAGAAAAAGTAAATTAACCCAACAAGCATAGGAATCACAGCAACTTTTTTGATAGTTGCAATTGTTTTAGATGTGTTTTTTGTCATCATAAGTAGTCGTTTTTTGGTTACTAAATAATTTAAATTACTGGCCAAGTAAATTGTTTGAGCGTTGCTGCTTTTTTGCAAAAGTAAATTTTGATAAAAAGTAACATTATTATAAGAAGTCACCACTTTTTCGTCGGCTAGAAATTCGTGGTTGAGTTGAATTGCTTTTTTATAGAAATAAAATAGTGGATTGAACCAAAAAACACATTTCAATAGTTCAATAAATAAAATGTCTAGTGTATGTTTTTGTGTTACATGAACCAATTCGTGCGTATACAATTCGTCTTCAATAGTTCTATTGTTATAATCATCAAAATTGATAAAAATGAAGTTAAAGAAACTGTGCGGTAGCGTTGTTTTATCGACTAAAACTAACGTTGCATTTTTATAGTTTGCAGTTGCATTCGACTTCGTTTTTTGAATTAATTTCCAAACGTTTTTCACAAAACGAAACATAAATAAAGCTGTAATGATTCCGTATAAACTCCAAAATAAAATTGGAATATAATTCACTTTTTTAATAGTTGCTGCCGATGAAGTGTATTCCAATTCTGGAATGAAAACTGGTTCACTAGTTTGAACGGGAATGATTTCAATTATTTGATAGGATAAAAACGGAATTACCAATGAAATTACAATTGAAAACAAAAGATAAAATCGGTTGAAACGATGTATTTTTTCTCGCTCTAAAACCAAATGATAAAACGTTAAAAAAACAAATAAACTTGCGGATGATTTAATAAGAAAGTCGATCATTTTTTCTTTTTTTGAAGTTCTATTTCAATTATTTTTTTCAAATCTTCCAATTCTTTTTCACTCAAATTGGTTTCTCGTGTAAAGAAAGAAGCAAATTGAGAAGCCGAATCGTTGAAGAAATTTTTAATCAATCCGTTCACGTGTTTTGAAAAATAATCTGATTTTTTCACTAAAGGATAATATTCTCTTGAATTTCCAGATTCACTGTACGCCACAAATTTTTTGTCAATCATTCGTTTCAGCAATGTTGCGACTGTTGTGGTTGCAGGTTTTGGTTCAGGAAACGCTTCGAGTAAATCCTTCATAAATGCTTTTTTGAGTTTCCACAAATGTTCCATTAATTGTTCTTCGGAATTGGATAATTGCATTGCTCGACGTTTTTTAAATTAACTCTACAAATGTAGAACAATATTTTACTTCTACAAATGTAGAGTTGAAATTTAACATTTTGATTTCTAGTTTACCGTTTTTCGCGTTAGGGATTGAAGTGGAAATCCTTTTTCTTTTTTCTTTAAAAAAGAAAAAGATTGCAACGAAAAGCCCGACCTTGTTGCTGAAAAAAAATTCAATTTTAAGGTAATTGTTCTGCAACAAGGTAACGCCCGAATACAAAAAATCCGCTAATTCAATGATGAACTATCGGATTATTTAATTAACTCTGTCAGAGTTTAAAATGCTGAAACGGTTTTTTTTAAATTAACTCTGTCAGAGTTTAAAACTCTGACAGAGTTAAAAATTGGTTTATTTTATTTAGATAATTCCACAAAATATTTATAAAACAACGGAATCGTTTCAATACCTTTTAGATAATTGAAAATTCCGAAATGTTCGTTTGGTGAGTGAATGGCATCCGAATCTAATCCGAATCCCATAAGAATTGTTTTTGATTTTAATTCTTTTTCGAACAACGCTACAATCGGAATACTTCCACCTGAACGCACTGGAATTGCCGGAACGCCAAACGTTTCCGTGTAGGCTTTGTTTGCGGCTTTATAGCCAATACTGTCGATAGGTGTCACGTAGCCTTGACCACCGTGATG